>Ga0073928_10001627_pt1 | contig 42138 bp, 37 predicted proteins | sample PaiPotPPA55metaG_FD_76969 | JGI IMG/M metagenome (GOLD analysis project Ga0073928, IMG submission 76969) | Iron sulfur acid spring bacterial and archeal communities from Banff, Canada, to study Microbial Dark Matter (Phase II) - Paint Pots PPA... ...
ACACACGAGCGGGCTCTCGCGCTCGTCCAGGCGATCCACCCGTAGACAGAAAACCGAACCCCGATTTCAAGCCAAGCGCTTGAATCACAATGCAAACTTGTCTATCTCGCCGTGGAATCTCAGCTTAGATGATCTTGCGCGCCCGCAAGGCATCGATCTCCGCGCGCGACATGTGCAGCAGATCGTGCAGAACATCGTCGGTATGTTGGCCGAGCGTCGGCGGCGCCGTGTACGAAACGATCGGCGTCCCGGACATCTTTACCGGGTTGGCGACCACCCGCACGGGCTCGTTCGACAATGGATGGTCGACTTCGACGCACATGCCCCGCGCCTGCACATGCGGGTCGTCGAACACCTGCTGCAAGTCGTTGATCGGACCCGCCGGCACGCCCGCGGCGTCGAGCGCCGCGAGCAGTTCGCAGCTCTGCCACCGGGCGATCAGCGGTTCGAACACTTCGCCCAGCGCGCGGCGATTCCTGACCCGCAGCGCGATTTCGCTGAAGCGCGCGTCGGTGGCAAGCTCCGGGTGATCCAGCACCTGGCACAACCGTGCATATTGTTCGTTGTTGCCCGCCACGACCATGATGTTGCGGTCCGCACAACGAAACATCCGCGACGGCATGCCGCCGTTGCCCTCGGTGCCGCGCCGCACCGGAATCTCGCCGGACACCAGATACTGGCTCGCATAGTGGGAGGTAGCGGCGATCATCGAATCGAGTAGCGACAGGTCGATGTATTGCCCTTCGCCGCCCTGCTCACCCTTCGCATCGCGGTGATAAAGCGCCGCCACGATCGCCGATACCGCGTACTGTCCACACAGGATATCGGCCAGGCTCGGCCCGGTTTTCATCGGACCGCCACCCGGTGTTTCGTCGCCATTTCCCGTGATGCTCATCAGGCCGCCCATCGCCTGGAAAATAGAATCGTAGCCGGGGCGTGAGCTGTACGGTCCGGTCTGGCCGAAGCCCGTGATCGAGCAGTAGACGAGGCGTGGATTGACGGCCTTGAGACTCGCGTAATCCAGGCCGTAGCGCTGCAGGTCGCCCACCTTGTAGTTTTCCAGCAGCACGTCGCATTGTGCAGCCAGCGACCGGATCAACGCCTGACCGTCTGGCGTCGCGATGTCGCAGGTGATCGACTTCTTGCTGCGGTTCGCGCTGATGAAGAAGGTCGATTCACGCGTGTCGTTGCCATCGCGGTCCTGCAGGAACGGCGGCCCGAACTGGCGTGAGTCGTCGCCCTTGCCCGGCCGCTCGACCTTGATCACTTCCGCGCCCAGATCCGCCAGCATCTGCGCTCCCCATGGCCCGGCGAGTATGCGGCTCAGATCGAGCACGCGAATCCCGGACAACGAACCTTTAGTCATATCAACCTGTTCCCGTTGAACTGATCCCGGACTCAACGCCTGGACCGGTCGCCTCGTACTCATGTTGCGCCCCGGTAGCGCCCGCTACCGTCCATCAAAACCCGATTAACGTCCGACGAATTTCGCCGTGCGTCTTTCGACGAAGGACTGCACGCCCTCTTTGGCATCCTCCGTGTTGTAGAGCATCTTCTGAGTCGACTGGATCTTCGCGTAGGCGTCGTGCCATCCCTGCCCTAGCGACACCCGCGCATTTTCCATTGTGGCCTGCACGGCCAGCGGCGCCTGGGCAGCGATACGCCCGGCGATTTCCAGCGCACGTCCGAACTCTTCGCCCACCGGCACCACTTCCTGCACGAAATTCATGCGATACGCTTCCTGCGCGGTGAATTCGTCACCTGTCAGCAGGATTTTCATCGCGTTCCCCCAACCCGCTCGTTCCACCATTCGTATGGTCGCACCGCACCCCGCCATGATGCCCCGCTTGACTTCCATTTGCGAGAAACGGCAGTTGTCGGCGGCCACCGCCACTTCGGACGCCAGCATCAGTTCGACGGCCACCGTGAAACTGATGCCCTTCAACGCGATCACTACCGGCTTGGTGCGCAACGGTTCACGCAGATTGAACGGATCGACCTCACCGATGGGAAGCAGCGGCTTGCCCTCGCGGCGTAACGGCACGATCTTCGGCATATCAAGGCCGGCGGTGAAGTGATCGCCCTCGGCGTAAACCAGCCCGCAAAAAACATCCGGACTCGCTTCGAGACGCGTGTACGCCTTAGCCAGCTCCTCAAACATTTTAGGGGTGAAGCCGTTGCGTTTTTCCGGCCGGTCGATGCCGATCAACAGGATGTTGCCGCGCTGTTCCACGCGAATCTGTCCGTCCTCATGGCGTGTCGTCATGCTGTGCCACCTCGTGTCGTTTTCGATGCGGCGCCGACTCCGTGCTCAATTGACAAAGCCCCGCTGCGCATTCACAATTATAAACACCGTTCAATATTCAGGCAACATCGCAGGCTACATTGCGACCCGGCGGCGCGTGTCAGTTCGATGCTGGCAAACCGACATACGTGTTCACCCGTATTCATTGAAGGAATTGAAGGAAGACTCATGGCCTACGAAACGATCATCGTCGAAACGCGCGGCAAGACGGGGCTGATCACGCTGAACCGCCCTCATGCCTACAACGCGTTGAACAACCAGTTGATGGATGAACTGACGGCGGCGCTCGACAGTTTCGAAGCCGATGAAGCGATCGGTGCAATTGTGCTGACGGGTAACGAAAAAGCCTTCGCAGCCGGCGCCGACATCAAGATGATGAGCGACTGGACTTACATGGACGTGTTCAAAAAACAGTTCATTACTTCCAACTGGGAACGCGCCGCGCGCTGCCGCAAGCCGGTGATTGCAGCTGTGGCCGGCCTCGCGTTGGGCGGCGGCTGCGAACTGGCGATGATGTGCGACTTCATCCTCGCCGCCGACAACGCCCGCTTCGCGCTTCCCGAGATCACGCTTGCAACCATTCCCGGCGCTGGCGGGACGCAACGTCTGACGCGCGCACTCGGCAAATCGAAGGCGATGGAGATGATCCTGACCGGCCGCAAGATGGACGCCGTGGAAGCCGAACGCTGCGGACTGATCAGCCGCATCGTGCCTCTGGACAGCCTGCTGGAAGAAGCGCTGAAAACCGCCGATGCTATCGCCGGATTCTCACAGCCGGTCGTCGCGATCGCGAAGGAATGCGTCAGTCGTGCCTACGAGTCCAGTCTCGCCGAAGGCATCGTGTTCGAACGAAGGATGGCGTACGCGACCTTCGCGACCGAAGACCGCAAGGAAGGCATGGCGGCGTTCGCCGAGAAACGAAAACCCGTGTTTCGTAATTGCTGAGGAATATGCCGTCTCATGCATTCACTGACGGTCAATTGACGCACAGGCATCGACGGTTTATATTTTTGACTGTCGTTCACATAATCAACCAATCAAGTCATGAACCCTCACGGCAATCGCATCACCGAACTGCTCGGCATTGAATACCCGATTATCCAGGGCGGCATGCGATGGGTCGCTCGTGCGGAACTGGCGGCCGCCGTCGGCAACGCCGGCGGGCTCGGATTTATTTCCGCCCACACGCATGCGAGCGCCGACGCACTGGCGCTCGAGATCGGCCAGGTGCGCGCACTGAGCGACAAACCGTTCGGCGTCAACCTGACCGTGCTCGGCAGCAACGCCGGGCTCGACTACGACGCCTACGTGCGCACCATCATCGACGAGGGCGTGCAGGTCGTTGAAACGGCCGGAAGCAATCCTGCGAAGTACATCGCGACGTTCAAGGCGAACGGCGTCAAGGTGGTCCACAAGTGCGTCACCGTGCGGCACGCGCTCAAGGCCGAGTCGCTCGGCGCGGACGCGGTCAGCATCGATGGATTCGAATGCGCGGGGCATCCGGGCGAAGACGATATTCCAGGGCTGATCCTGATTCCCGCCGCCGCCGACCAGTTGAAAATTCCGCTGCTCGCGTCGGGCGGCTTCGCCGACGGCCGCGGCTTGATGGCCGCGCTTGCGCTCGGCGCGGAAGGCATCAACATGGGCACACGCTTCATGCTCACGCAGGAATCGCGCGTGCATCCGGCGATCAAGCAACGCCTGCTGGAAGCCACCGAACGCGATACCTTGCTGGTCGGACGCACGCTTGGCGATTCGAGCCGCGTCATCAAAAACAGCGTGAGTCGCGCGGCGATCGAGCTGGAACGCGCCGGAAACGTCGCACCCGGCGACCTGCTTGCGCTGACCGGTGCGAGCCGCTGGATGGACGCATTTGCGAGCGGCGATGTCGAGGGCGGCGCCTTTCCGGCGGGCATGGCCGCGGGCCTGATCCACGACCTGCCGAGCTGCGCCGAGCTGATCGCCCGCATCGTGCAGCAAGCTGCCGCCATTGCACAGCGCGGCCTCGGTTTCCGGGTGCCGGCCGCATGAAACTCGCGGGTGTTCGCGTCGTCGATCTGTCGCAGTTCATGCCGGGGCCCATGCTTGCGTCGCTGCTGGCCGATCATGGCGCCGACGTCATCAAGATCGAGCCGCTGACGGGCGACCCGGCACGCGGCTCGCAGGAGTCGGCCAACGCGTTTTTCTCGGCGCTCAATCGCGGCAAGCGCAGCATTGCACTGGATTTGAAACAGCCTGACGGACTGGCCATCGCGCTGAAACTGATCGCCCGGGCCGATGTCGTGATCGAGTCGTCGCGGCCCGGCGTGGCGGCCCGCCTCGGCATCGATTACGACACCGTGAGCCTCGCAAATCCTCGCCTCGTCTATTGCTCGCTGACGGCGTTTGGTCAGACCGGCCCGCTTTCACAGGTACCCGCACACGACCCCGTCATCCAGTCTCTCGCGGGGACGCTGCCTCGTGACCATCTCGGCGTGCCTGTGACGTCAGGCGCCTCGCTGGCGGCGCTGACGGGCTCGTTGACGGCGTTGTCCGCCGTGCTGATGGCGCTGCTGCATGCGCGGGAGACGGGCCAGGGTGACTACATCGACATGTCGCTGTTTGACGCGGCCCTGACGGCGCAGCCGCACCTGAGCGGCCGCGCGCTAAACCCCGCGTCATGCGAACCCGACGAAACAGCGCATGGGGACAACGAGATTGCGATGCTCGCGGCTTACCAGACCGCCGATTTGCAATGGCTCTGCCTGGGTGGCCGCGAGCTGGACTTCGCGACGAATCTGCTGGAGCCGCTTGGCAGACCCGACCTCATTGCCGTAGCGATCGGTCCGGCAGGCGATGCGCAGGCGGTTCTACGCGCGTTTCTCACGGAGATTTTCCTGACGCGTACGCTTGCCGGCTGGCTCGTCTGGTTCGAAGGCCGCCGGGTCAGCGTGGCGCCGGTGCTGCCGTTACGCGACGCGCTCGCTCATCCGCACGCGCATGCGCGCCAGATGGTGATAGTCGATGACGCCGGTCGGCAGCATGTCGGCAGTGCGATCAAATTCCGGCACGATCCGGCGCAACCCGATCTGTCGCTCCCGGCGCTCGGCGAGCATACGGACGCAATTCTCGACACGCTCGGTTATGCCGCGGAACACATCGCCGCACTTCGTTCTGCTGGCGTGCTCTGCGCGAGCGATGAAGCGCGAAGGCATGACGTAGTGCCCCATTAGGGCCACGCCGGCCGCCACCCTTTGCTTCCCGTCAGGCTCATGCCCACGCTCCTGCAACCCGGCTCCATCGACTTCGCTTCCATCGTTCGTTCCGGCGACACCGTGATGTGGGGCCAGGCGAATGCAGAACCGCTGCCTCTTACTCAGGCGCTTGTCGCGCAACGCCACGATATCGGCACGTTTCGCGTGTTTCTGGGCGTGAGCAGCACCGACACCTGCCGTCCCGAACACGCCGATTGCATCGACTTCGTTTCCTACTGCGGCACGGGTGCGAATCGCGCGCTCGCACGGGCAGGCGCGCTCGATGTACTGCCGTGCCACTACTCGCAGTTTCCACAGATGATCCGCGCGGGCCAGCTCAAAGTGGATGTGCTGCTGTTGCAACTCGCACCGCCGGATGCCGAGGGCCGCTACAGCCTGTCGATCGCGCACGAGTACCTGATTGCGGCGCTCGACACGGCACGCGTGATCGTCGCGGAGATCAATGAGCAAGCGCCGTGGACTTACGGCGAGCGTTATCTGCGGGACGACGATCTCGACTTCATCCTGCCGAGCTCGCGCGCTCCGCTCGAAAACCCGCCCGCTACTACCGGGACGATCGAACTGGCGATTGCCGGTCACGTTGCCGGGCTGATCGACGATGGCGCGACGCTCCAGTTCGGTCTCGGCGCGATTCCCGAAGCCGTGCTCGCCAGCCTGTCGGACCGGCGCGATCTGGGCGTGCATTCGGGCGCGATCGGGGATAAGGTCGCCGACCTGATGGAAGCCGGCGTCATCAACAATCTGCGCAAGAGCATCGATCCCGGGGTGAGCGTCGCGGGCGTGATGATGGGCAGCCGGCGCATTCACGACTTCGCGCATCGAAATCGCGCCGTGCAGTTTCGCTCGACCACCTACACCCACGATCCGGACGTGCTGGCCCGTATCGATCGCTTCGTCGCACTCAATTCGGCGCTCGAAGTCGACCTGAGCGGCCAGATCAACGCAGAAGTGGCGGGCGACAGCTACGTCGGTGCGGTCGGCGGTGCGCTCGACTTCCTGCGCGGCGCGCGGCACGCCCGTGGCGGCCTGCCGGTGGTTGCTCTGCCGTCGACCGCAGCCAAAGGCGCCAGCCGCATCGTCGCGACGCTCAGCGGGCCAGTCAGCACGCCGCGCAGCGACGCCGGCATCATCGTCACCGAATACGGCGTCGCGGATTTGCGCGGACTCACGCTCAGGCAGCGACGCGAACGCCTTCTGGCAATCGCCCATCCCGACTACCGGAGCGCTCTCGGCGGGATCGGCTGACGAGGTTCAGCCAGTACGTCGCCGGCGGTCAAATGCTCAATCCCGTCCGGCGCTTTCCGCCCTACTCGAAGGAACTCTCATGAAACGCGCAGCGATCGTCTCCCCCGTACGCACCCCGGTCGGTACCTTCGGCGGCAGTTTGCGCAGCGTGCCGGTCGAAGACCTGGGAGCACTGGTCGCCAAAGAGGTACTGAAGCGCACCGGACTCGATCCGGCGCGCATTGACGACGTCGTTTTCGCGCAGTCGTACGCGAACAGCGAAACGCCCTGCGTCGGGCGCTGGATTGCGTTGCAGGCCGGCTTGCCGGTCGAGGTGCCCGGCATGCAGCTCGACCGGCGCTGCGGCGGCGGGCTGCAGGCCATTGCGACAGCGGCGATGATGATCCAGACCGGTGCCGCCGATGTCGTACTGGCGGGCGGCGTAGAGAGCATGAGCAACATCGAGTACTACAGCACCGACATGCGCTGGGGCGCACGTGCGGGTTCTGTCCAGTTTCACGACCGGCTCGCGCGGGGCCGCGAGCGTTCGCAGCCCGAAGAACGCTTCGGCTATATCTCGGGAATGATCGAGACAGCCGAAACCTTGGCGCGAGAACACAACATCAGCCGTGAAGCCGCGGACGAGTACGCGTGCCGCAGCCATCACCGCGCGGCCGCTGCATGGGCATCGGGCCGCATGGCCGATGAAACCGTAGCGGTCAACGTGCAGCAGAAAAAAGGTGCGCCCTTGCTCTTCGCCAAGGACGAAGGCTTTCGCGCGGACGCCAGCATGGAGAGCCTCGGCCGGCTGCGCGCATTGATCGACGGAGGCACGGTCACCGCGGGCAATTCGAGCCAGCAAAACGACGCGGCCGCCGCGTGCCTGATCGTCGCGGAGGACAAACTTGAAGAACTGGGTCTGGAGCCGATGGCCTATCTCAACGGTTGGGCCGCAGCCGGTTGCGATCCGGCACGAATGGGGATCGGCCCCGTGCCCGCCGTGCAGAAACTGATGGCGCGCACCGGCCTGTCACTCGACCAGATGGACCTCGTCGAACTGAACGAAGCGTTCGCGTGCCAGGTGCTTGCGGTGCTCAAAGGCTGGGGCTGGAACGACCCGGACCGGCTGAACGTGAACGGTTCCGGCATCTCGCTCGGTCATCCGATCGGCGCTACCGGCGTGCGGATGATGACCACCCTGCTGTACGAACTGCAGCGGCGCCAAGGCCGCTATGGTCTCGAAGCGATGTGTATCGGCGGTGGCCAGGGTCTCGCCGCGATATTCGAGCGGGCCTGAGCAGCACTTCGAAAGGCATGCCGCGCGGCGATTGCTACATGCGCCGCGCGGCACGGCCGTCAGACTTCGATCATCAGAAAATCCGCCTTCGCAGCGCCGCATTCCGGGCAGCACCAGTCGTCCGGAATGTCTTCCCATCGCGTACCCGGCGGAAAACCTTCAGCCGGAAGCCCGATTGCTTCGTCGTAGAAAAACCCGCAGAAAATGCATTGCCACTGTTTCATCGTTGTCGTTTTGTATTGGGTTAAGCGTAGAGAGCGGACAGAATCAGGCTCGCTGGGTAGTCCAATTTTCGGTCTCCTCGCAGGTTCGCGTCTTCATGCCCGACCGTTCATAATATGCAACGCCGTTCAGTTTTGTTATTATAGGTGGACGGACTTTGCACATCAACGCCTGTATCGAACGGAGACGACAGTGAGCGATATCGTAAAAGACAAGGTTGTGGTGGTGACAGGAGCGGGTGCCGGTATCGGCCGCGATTTCGCACTTCAGTTCGCGGCGGGCGGCGCGAAAGTGGTGGTCAACGATCTGGGCCGCAATGCCGAAAGCGGCGAGTTCGCCGCGCATCGCGTAGTGGCGGAAATCAAGGAAGCAGGGGGTCAGGCGGTTGCCAGTACGGATAGCGTCGCCGAGTGGGATTCAGCGCACAAGATCGTGCAAGCCGCGCTGGACACCTTCGGGCGGATCGATTGCGTGGTGAACAACGCCGGTATCGTGCGCGACCGGATGTTCTTCAACATGAGCCTGGACGAATGGAAAGCCGTCGTCGACGTGCATCTGAACGGTTCGTTTTTCGTAGCCCGCGCCGCCGCGCCGCACTTCAAGGCCCAGAACGGCGGCAGCTATATTCACATGACGTCCACCTCGGGGCTGATCGGCAACATCGGCCAGGCCAATTACTCGGCCGCCAAAATGGGCGTGGTGGGCCTGTCGAAATCGATTGCGCTCGACATGGCGAAATTCAACGTGCGCTCGAACTGCATCGCGCCGTGGGCATGGACTGCAATGACCGCATCGATTCCTTCGGACACCCCGGAGCAAAAAGCCCGGGTAGAGATCATGAAGAAGATGGAATCGCGCAAGGTTGCGCCGCTCGCCGTGTATCTTGGGTCGGACCGCGCCGCCAAGGTATCGGGGCAGATATTCGGCGTGCGCGCCAACGAGATCTATTTTTTCAACCAGATCCGCATGGTGCGTTCGTTGCACCGCGACGCTGGCTGGACGCCGGAATCGATCGCCGATCAGGTCATGCCCGCGTTCGAATCCAGCTTCTTCCCGAACGTGCCGTCGCTTACGCTGACGCCCTGGGATCCGGTTTAAGAATGCGTACGCGGCGGGGGGTTTGCTCGCGCCGGTGGACGGGGTTTGGGAGTCTGCCGGGGCGGGTGGTCTTGGGTTTAGGCCACCGACCACCGAGCGCCAGCACCTACCCCCGCCGACCGAGTGCGAACGAAACGATCACGCCAGCAGTCGCTTCGCCTTGAGCAGAACCGGCAAGTCCACCATCCGCCCGTCTACCGAAACCGCCCCGCCCCCTGACCGCTCAAATGCTTCGACCACCACCCGCGCCTTCGCCAGTTCATCTTCGCTCGGGCTGAACGCGGCATTGATTTGCACGATCTGTTTCGGATGGATGCAAAGCTTGCCGCCGAAGCCCAGATCCCGCGCTTTAGCTGTGTCGGCAGCGAGTTGACCGGCGTCGTCGAGCGTCACGGTGACGCCGTCCACAGGCGGCGACAAACCCGCCACCCGAGACGCCAGCACGATCCGCGAACGCGCATAAAGCAGCGCCTCCCAAGAGCCCGCGCAATCCAGATCGAGTTCGAAATCCACCGAGCCGAATACCAGCCGCTCGACGTCCGGCGCCTGTGCCACTTCAAGCACCTGCCACACACCAAGAGCAGATTCGATGAGCGGAAAAATCGGCTTGGCCGTCACGCGCGCAACGGCTTCGAGCGCGGCAGCGCTCTCGGCTTTCGGTAACACGACGCCGTCGATGCCATCGAGCGCCAGCAACGAAAGATCGTCGTCGAACCACGGCGTGCCGAATCCGTTGACGCGCAGCAAAACCCGCACGGTTGAAGCAACGAATCCAGCCACCGCATCGGCGACGTGCTGGCGAGCCTGAGCCTTGTCCGGTTCGCCTACAGCATCTTCAAGGTCAAGTATTACTGCATCGGCACCTGAGGCCAGCGCCTTGTTGAAGCGCTCAGGGCGGATGCCGGGAACAAACAGAAAAGAACGCATGACGCTCCAGCAAAAAATGATCGACCCATGAAAACCCGGTAGCTGTCCATACCGCGCGGCCGATTTGCCACCTAGGCGAGCACGGCGCTCGCTTCCATGCGCGACGTACCGTCGCTGCCCGCGATCCACAACTTGACCGTCGTGCCATCGTCGCCTTCGGGGCGCCCGCACACAAAAAACGGCGCAGTATCGATCACAGGACTCATCGCGCGGAACGAGAACGCTGCGACCGTCGCCTCGGGCCGTTCACGTCGCAACAGATCGAGCAGCAGCGTCGCCAGCAGCGGGCCGTGCACAACGAGGCCCTTATAACCTTCATGTTCGATTGCATACGGACGGTCGTAATGGATGCGATGACCGTTCAGCGTCAACGCCGAATAGCGAAACAGCAGCACCGGGTCAGGATGGATCTCACGCGTCCACCGTGCGCCGTCCGGGGCGAGTTGCGGTGCGGGCGGCGTTTCGCCGGCAGCGGGATGATCGCGATAGACGATGTCCTGGCGCTCAGTAATAGCGACACCCGCAACACCCGCAACCCCCGTGGCGTCGCTGATCTGATGCAGCACCCTGACAAACACGAGGTCGCCGCTGCGGCCGCGCTTGTGGGTCACGTCCTCGATCGTGGAGACGCGAGTGATCGCGTCACCCGCCTTCAGCGCGCGCGAAAACGTGAGCTGGCTGCCTGCCCACATCCGCCGGGGCAATTCAACCGGCGGCAGGAAAGCGCCGCGCTTAGGATGCCCGTCCGCGCCCACCAGCGACTGCCGGTGCACGGGTAAAAAATAAAGCCAGTGCCAAAGCGGCGGCAACGCGTCGCCAGACGCGACCGGCGGATCGTCGCGGTCGAGCGTGGCGGCAAGCGCGGCCATCGGTGTCAGCGAAAGCGTGTCGGAAACGCGCTCGCTCCGGCCGATCCACTGCTGTAAATAAGCGAGGTCGATGGGCATGGCGTGGTTCACCTTTGTTGCAAAGCTTCGCGGATCGCCCGCGCAATGGGCAGCAGCGGATCTTCTTCCGGAGTAGTCGGATTGAACAGCTTGTTGTGGCATATCGCAACAGCCAGGCCGGTATCCGGATCGGCCCAGCCGATCGAATTGCCCTGCCCCGGATGACACAACGCGCGCGGCGACTGGACGGCAGTCACCGGCGGATAAGTGCCGCCGAACCAGAAGCCGCCGATGGTGATCGGAATCGGGAACCCGAACATCACCGGGTCCGGGTCCTCGCTCCTCACGCGCGGCGTGTTCAATGTCGCGACGAGTTCTTTCGACAGCAAACGCACGCCGTCGATTTCGCCGCCGCCAGCGAGCATCGCCCAGAAGCGCGCCTCGCTGCGCGCGTTGAAGATGCCGCCGACGCCCGCCACTTCCGCACGACGCACATCGGGCCGCTCGAACACCGCCGGGTTCAGCGCGACCGCCTCGGGCATCGACGCCACGAACAACGGCGGCAGATATTGCGCGGGCACCGGCACCATGGCATCGGTGAGCTTGGCTATACGTGGCTCGACCGCGTCGGGAATGCCGATCCACAGGTCGGTGATGCCGAGCGGCTGGGCGATTTCTTCACGCACGAAGCGCCCCAGCGAGCGCCCTTTCGGATCGGCGCGCCGCACCAGTTCGCCGACGATCCAGCCAAAGGTCATCGACAGATACAGCGTCTTCGTGCCGGGTTCGGCGAGGGGCGTCAGGCCAGCGATTGCGTCTGTCATCCACTGCCAGTCGCACATACGCTCGGGCGTCACGCCATCGGGCATCTGCGGCACGCATGCACGATGGGTCAGCACGTCGCGAACCGTCGTGCGTTCCTTGCCGTGCGCGGCGTATTCAGGCCAGTAGTGCGCCACGGGCATGCCGTACTCGATGTGGCCGCGATCGGCCAGGATGTGCAGCGCGGTCGCCGCGACGGCCTTGGTGACCGAATACACGTTGAATAGCGTCTCGCCGTCCACCATGCGTCCCGTCGTTGGATCGGCCACGCCGCTCCAGGCGTCCACCACCAGCTTGCCGTCCAGATACGCCGCCACCTGCACGCCGATCTCGCCGCCCTCGCGAGTGGCGTAATCCAGCGCCTGCTGGACGATTGGCGCATCGTTCGCCCCCCGCACCGATAGGCTCATGCTCTCTCTCCATGATCAAAGTGTGGCGTGCCGGGTCATCGTGCGTCCTCCAGAATCAGGTCGGCGGCACGCCACGCCATCGCCATCATCGGCCCGTTCGTGTTGCCGGAAATCATCGTCGGCGTGATGGACAAATCCATCACGCTCAACCCGTCGACGCCCCGCACGCGCAACCGCGAATCGAGCACGGCCAGGCGGTCGGAGCCCATTTTGCAAGTGCCGCACGCGTGGTATCCCGACTGACCTTCGCGCCGGTACAGGTCGATGATTTCGTCGTCGGACTGAAGCGCCGCGCCGGGACGCGTTTCTCCATCCAGCAGGCTTGCGAGCGGTTTGGCGGCAAACACGTTGCGCATCAGCCGGAACGCGTTGATGGCCATCTGCCGGTCGTACGGCTCGGCGAGATAGTTGGCCACTACCTCGGGCGGCGCGCGGCGGTCGGAAGACACTATCCGCACATGCCCCTGGCTCTCGGGCCTGAGCGGATAGCTAAAAAGCTGCATACCGGGGAACAGCTCGAAGCCGTAGCCGGGCGAGGCGAAATCCATCGAATACGGCGCCATCATCAGTTGCACGTCGGGCCGCGTGGCATCGGGCGCCGTCTTGACGAAACCGCCAACCTGATACGAGCCCAGCGCCATCACGCCGCGATGAAACAGAAAGTACTGCAACGCATTGCGCCACAGACGCATGCCGCTGAACTGCCGGTTCTGCGAATCGCCCCATTGCCTGAGACGCGCCTGGACCATGACCAGCAAATGTTCCCGCATGTTCAGCCCGACGCCGGGATTCGCGGCGACGACCCGAATGCCGAGCGACAGCAGATGCCCGGGATCGCCGACACCCGACAGTTGCAGAAGCCGCGGCGACTCCAGTGCACCCGCTGACAAAACGATTTCGCGTTTTGCCCGGTAAATGGTTTCGACGCCGCCACGGCTGCATTGCACGCCCACGGCCCGTGTGCCTTCGAATACGACGCAACTGACTTCCGTGTTCGTCATGACAGTCAGGTTCGGGCGCTTCCTCGCGGGCTTCAAAAACGCTTCGGCCGAACTCTGGCGGCGGCCGTGGCGGATCGTGTAGGTCAGGTACGCAACGCCTTCGTGATCGAGCCGGTTGATGTCTTCCAACCGTCGCACGCCAAGCGACTGACAGGCATCCAGCACGGCTTCGCCGAGGCGGTTGCGTTGCGCATACGGCGACACCTTCAGCGGGCCGCCCGCACCGCGCAGTTCGTCGGCGCCAAGCGCATGGTCTTCGATCCGCCGAAAGCACGGCGCCATGTCCTGCCACCCCCAGCCTTCGACCCCGAGCGCCGCCCAGCCGTCGTAGTCCTGCGGATGGCCACGCATGTAGACCATGCCGTTGATACTGCTCGATCCGCCCAACATCTTGCCGCGCAGCCAGACTTCGTTGCGGTGGCCGTTGCCGTTATCGGGTTGGACCGGAATGAACCACGCATGAGCGGGGTCGCTCAACAGCTTGCCGAAACCCTTCGGCATCCGGATCAACGGGTTGGTGTCGTCCGGTCCCGCCTCGATCAGCAGCACCGCGTGGCGCCCGTTTTCGGACAGCCGGTTCGCCAGCACGCAGCCTGCGGCCCCCGCGCCCACGACGATATAGTCGAACTCGGTCATTCGTTCAGTCTCCGACGGCCCTGTGAACCGTCTCGTCTCCGTTGAGCGGCATTCGCGGCGGCGTGTTGTCGTGGTTTGCGAGACACTTGTTCGCCTGTGCGGCCCTTTAGCCGAACACGACCGGGATCGAATGCGGAACGCGCATCATGATGCCGTTGATCTGCGGTGGCGGCGCGGCCGGGTCGAGCCGTACATTCGGCAAACGGTCCAGGATCGCGTTAAGTGCGCGCGTCATCTCCACGCGCGCCAGATGCTGGCCGATGCACACGTGCGGCCCGTAAGCGAACGCGAAATGGCGATGCGTGGTGGTGCGCGAGATATCGAACTTGTCGGGGTCGGTGAAACGGCTGGGGTCACGATTGGCGCTGCCCGCCACCACGTCGATGAACGCACCCGCCGGGATATCGACGCAGCCCAGCGTCACCGCGCGGCTCGCCATCCGTGACTGCATGACCACCGGACCGTCCCAGCGCAGTGCTTCCTCGATGGCACGCGGCACGAGCGAGCGGTCGCGGCGCACCGCGTCGAGTTGGTCCGGATTGCGTAGCAAACCGACCAGCAACACGCTGGTGGCGCGGTACGTGGTGTCGCCGCCGGCGTTCACCAGTTGCCTCAGAAACGAAATGACGACCTCTTCGGGCAGGCGCTCACCGTCGACTTCGGCCGTAGCCAGCATGCTCACCAGATCGTCGCCGGGATTCTCTCGCCGCTCTGCGACAAGCCACCCAAAATAGCTGCCCAGCTTGGTCGACGCTTCGACGCCGTGCTCGATATCGACGGAGACGAGCGTCTGCGCGATGGCGAGCTTATGAAACACCTTGACGTCTTCCGGCGGCAACGCAAGCTGACGGTAAATGATGTTGAACGGATAGTGCAGCGTGAATTCCTGCGCGAGATCGGCATGGCCGCGATCGGTGAATTTCGTCATCAGGTCGTTCACAACCGGATCGACCAGCGTATCGCCCCACGCCGCCACCGCATTCGGCATGAAGGCCTTCTGGAAAATGCGCCGGTACCGCGGGTGCTCGGGCGCGTCCATCGTCGAGATGCTGCGGCCGAAACTGATACCGATATTGCGTTCGTACGCCCGGTTCGAAAACGTCGCGGGGTCTCCCAGGACTTGAGCGACCTCGTCGTAGCCGAACACGCAGTAGTGCTCGACGTCGGAACTGGTCAGGTCGGCGGGAATGCCCAGCAGCACGCGGTAGTCGCCTCGCTGCACCGAGCCCTGTGCTCGCAATGCGGCGATACGCGGATAGGGATCGCTGTCCGCACCGTAAGCGAGCGCGTCCTCGAAAAAGGGGTTGAACGCTGGATCGTCGAAATCCTGGAGCCGTAGTGTGTCGCCCATGTTCCTGCCTCCTGTCATCGCGCTTTTTTGGATTCACGAAGGCTCGCGCGCTACGTTTCATCGAAGTGCTGATATTTGAACTATGTTCGATTTTTTACGTTCGTGCAAGACGGATTTGCGGACCTGGAGCCGGCACCGGCAACCCGTAGTCATACGCATTGACAGCCTCTTCATTCAACGTTCACAATTCCGAATGTTATTCACAAATTTCCATAACATCGATACTGCGTTGCCGTGCGCACCGCGGATTCGCAAGAAAGGGCCCTTTCGTGACAACTGCCGTTCCAGAAGACACCGCCTTGATCGTCGGCGCCGGCCATGCAGCCGGCGAATGCGCCACCAGCATCCGTGACCAGGGCTGGACGGGCCGCATCGTGCTGATCGGCGAGGAACCGCATCTGCCGTACCAGCGACCGCCGCTGTCGAAAGCGTTTCTGTCCGGCGAACTGGCTATAGAACAGCTTTATCTGAAGCCACAAGCGACCTACGACAAGGCACGCATCGAATTCATGCCCAACACCCGCGCCGAGCGCATCGATCGCGCGGCGCGCACCGTCGCGTTGTCGGACGGTCGCGAGATCGGCTATACGAAGCTCGTGATCGCCACCGGTGGCCACGCACGACGGCTCGCTTTGCCGGGCATGGACGTCATCGAGAAGCAACCGAATTTTCACTATCTGCGCACGCTCGACCACGTCGCCCGCATTCGCACGCAGTTCCACGCGGGCGCGCGCCTTGTCATCATCGGCGGCGGGTATATCGGTCTTGAGGTGGCAGCGATCGCGGTGAAGCGCGGGCTACGCGTCACCGTTATCGAGGCTTTGCCGCGTGTGCTCGCGCGTGTGACTGCGCCCGAGCTTTCGGCGTTCTACGAACGCGTGCATCGCGAGGCCGGCGTCGACGTTCGCACCGGCATGGCGGTCAGCGGCTTCGAACTGGATGCGTCGGGCGATGCGGTCGCGGCCGTGGTCTGCGCCGACGGTTCACGCATTCCGGCGGACCTCGTGATAGTCGGCGTGGGGTTGCAGCCCGCCACCGGGATTGCGGAGGCAGCGGGCCTCGCGGTGGACAACGGCATCGTGGTGGATGAACACACACGCACGTCCGACCCGGACATCTTCGCCATCGGCGACTGCACCAACCACCCCAACGGCTTGCTTGGCCGGCGCCTGCGGCTCGAGTCGGTGCCCAATGCAATGGAACAGGCGCGCACAGCGGCAGCCACCCTATGCGGCAAAGAACGCGTCTACAACAGCGTGCCGTGGTTCTGGTCCGACCAATACGATCTGAAGCTGAAGATGGTCGGACTGTCGCAAGGCTACGATGAACTCGTGCTGCGCAGGGCACCCGAGAGCCGTTCGTTTTCGGCGTTTTATCTTAAGGACGGCGTGATGCTCGCCGCCGATACCGTCAGTCGTCCACAGGAATTCATGCTTGCCAAACGCTTCGTCGCCGAGAAGATCCCCGTGTGTGCAGCCGAACTCGCCGACGACTCTGTCCCGCTTAAAAGTTTGCTCCCCGCGGTCTGATCAACCCTGCTGATATTGAACTCCATCATGCCCATCATTCGCTTCATTCAACCGGACGGCAGCGAAACCGTCGCGTTGGCCAACGTCGGCGAATCCGTCATGCAGGCGGCCGTCAACCATCAGGTGCATGGCATCCTGGGCGATTGCGGTGGCAGTTGCAGTTGCGCGACGTGTCACGGCTACGTCGACGAAGCGTGGACTGGGCATATGCCGGAAGCCGAGTCGTATGAGATCGACATGCTCACCTGTGCCATGAATGTGCGGCCGAACAGCCGCCTCACGTGCCAGATCAACGTGACGCCGGAACTCGACGGGCTGTTGATTCATCTGCCGGATACGACGAGCTGAACAGCGACGCAGCCCGGTCTAACGCGAACGTGTCAGCAAGTCGACGACCCCGGGCTCGCTAGCCCCCCAAAACGCCGCCCAGGTCGGGAAACCCTGCGGCAGGCGCGGCTGGTATTTATCGCTATCGTATTTGCCGGGCCAGTTCTGAAACCGCGGCGTACCCGGACGCTCCAGCCAGTCGGTCGAATACCAGTGCTGTTCATCGCGGCGTTCGAAATACCAGGTTCCATCGCGGCGCACGTAGTGATCGAAATAGCAGATCGCCATCACGACCCATTTGCCGTTGTCCTCATGCTCCGCACGGCAATACACTCGACCAGTGGCGTGATCGGCATCGACCAGATCGACCGCGTGTCCGCAGATCTGGTGAATGCTGCGGTAGAAGCCGCGCAGGATGTGTTCCGAGCCGTAGAAGGTTTTCAGCGCCGCACGTCCCACGCCCCAGCGCCCGCAATTCACGTCGTCGGTGAAGAGCGCTACCAGGTTGTCCATGTCGCGCGAATCGACGGCGAGCGCGTAGCGAATGGGCAACTGCTGGATCGCCAGTTGCGCTTCAATACGCTCGATGCGGGCAATAAGGTCGACGGAGTGGGTATCGGTCGTCACGCTGGCCTCTTCGCGCCGATCGTCACGCCGCCCGTGGCGCGGGCGCGGATTTCGTCGGCATAGTACGGTTGATGCGACAGCAGTCCGCCATCCACATTGATGATTTGCCCCGTGACGAAAGCCGCCTCGTCAGAGGCCAGATACACCACTGCGTGCGCGATGTCCTCCGGCCGTCCGAGGCGCGGCGTGAGGTGGTGGCTGAGCATCATGTCGCCCACCGGGCCTGCGTAATTGCCGGCCGTCGCGGGCGTGACGATCAGCCCCGGCGCGATCGCATTGCACCGAATGCCCTCTTTGCCATGCTGCGCGGCCACATAGCGCGTCAAGGCTTCGATGCCGGCCTTGCAGACCCCGTAGGCGCTGTAGCCGAGCGCACCGGCCTGCGCGGCGCCAGACGACGTGTTGATGATCGATCCGCCGCCGCGCGCGCGCATGAGCGGGATTGCATAGCGCGACGCCAGCATGGTGCCGCGCAGGTTGATGCGCATCGTGTCGTCCCAGACTGCGACATCGACCAGTTCCACGGCGGCGTCGACGGTGCTCGACAGCGACGTGGCCGCCGCGTTGTTGTGCAGCACGTCGAGGCCGCCCCACGTTTTGAGGGTGAGTTCGAACAACGCTGCTATCGACGCCTCGTTGCCGATATCGACCTGCGCGGCGATCGCGCGGCCTCCTAGTTCCTCGATGCGGCGAACCTGTGCGGCAGCCCCATCGAAATTAAGGTCCGCCACGACCAGCAGTGCACCTTCGGCCGCGAGCATCGCGGCACACCCCGCGCCGATGCCCGACGCCGCGCCCGTGACAATTGCGATCTTTTCTTTAAGACGCTGCATAAACAGGTTCCCTTTTGGTTGAGCCGCTGCCTGGATTCAATGCGTTGCGGCGAAACATCCGAGGTGGAAATCGGTATCGCCGTACATCTTCTCCATCAGTACCATCTTGCGGAAATAATGACCGACCTGGTATTCCTCGGTCATGCCCATGCCGCCGTGCAACTGGATGCCTTGCGCGCAAACGAAGCGGCTCGCGCGCCCCGCCACCGCCTTGGCCGCCGAGATCATGCGGCTCCGTTCGTCAGCCGGCCGGTCGAGATGCGCAATGCCGCAATACAGGATCGAGCGGGTTTCCTGCACGGCCACGAACATCTCCGCCATCCGGTGCTGCAATGCCTGGAACTTGCCGATCGGCTGGCCGAACTGCACTCGCGCCTTGATGTAGTCGGCGGTAATGGCCATCACGGCTTCCATCACGCCGAGTATTTCAGCGACGCTCGCAAGCGTGGCAAGTTCGGTTGCCTCTTCCAGAACAGCAAGCGCGCGATCCAGACCGATCAGGAGCGCCGACGCATCCAGTTCGACGTCGCGCAATTCGATGTCGGCCGCACGCGACCCGTCGAGCAGACGATACGAACGGCAGCTCACCCCTGCCGCTCGACGGTCCACGATGAAAACCGCCGGCCCCGCTACGGCGTCGTCGAGACGCGCGCTCACCAGCAGAAGATCAGCCGACGCGCCCGCCGCGACCAGTGTTTTCGCGCCGCTCAGCAGGTAACCGCCCGGCGTCGTACGCGCACGAGTGTGCGTGTCGCAGCCCAGTTTGAAGCGCGAACCGGCCTCGCTGTCGGCTAGCGAAAGCAGCAACCGGCCTTCGACCACGGCGGGCAACAACTCCGCGCGCTTCGCCTCCGAGCCGCTGCGTTCGATGATCGTCGCGCACAGCAACGACGTCTGCACGAAGGGTTCGAGCACCATGCCGCGACCAAACGCCTCCATCAGGATTGCTGTCTCGACGAACGAACACGCAAGGCCGCCGACCTCCTCGGGCAGCGACAAACCGAGCCAGCCGAGCTCGGCGTAATCCTGCCAGCGGGCGCGGCTAAAACCCTCGTCGCCCGCGGCGATTTCGCGGCGCGCTTCGAATCCGTACTCCTGCTGGATGAATCGCTCAACGCCGTCCTTGAGCATCGCTTGTTCTTCGGAGAGGTTGAAGTTCATGGTCAAAGTCCAAAGGCGAGCTTGGCGATAATGTTCTTCTGCACTTCCCGCGCACCGCCATAAATGGTCGATGCACGGCCGATCAGATAACCCGTCGTGCGGCCCGCGACGTAACCGGGCCACAGGACGTCCGGTGATGGATCGTCGACGCTCCAGTCGCCGTGTTCCTGGAGGCGCATGCTGCGCGGGCCGAGCGCATCGACCTGTAATTCGGTGACCCGCTGCTGCATCTCCGAACCGCTGATCTTCAACGCCGAGACGACCGCGTCAAGGTTGTGCGGGTTGCGCTCCTCGGCCAGGAGTCTCAACACCGACCATTCGAGCGCCAGCAGATCCACCTCGACCGCCGCCACCTTGCGGGCGAAATCGGGTCGATTGATCAAGCGCACACCGTCGACCATTTCCTGTTCGGCGATGCTTTTCGCGCGTTGCAATTCGCGCTTGTTGAAGTACAGGAACGCGCTCGTCGTGCGTTCCTTCTCGAGCAGATATTTGGTGTAGGTCCAGCCCATGCCCGCTTCACCGACCAGATGCGTCTTCGGCACACGAACATTCTCGAGGAACACCTCGTTCAGCCCCGTCCCGCCTTCGATGGAAACGATCGGGCGCACGGTGATGCCCGGCGTATCCATTTTCACGAGCAGGAACGAAATGCCGCGCTGCGGCTTGACCGTTGTGTCCGTCTTGGCGAGAAAGAAACCCCAATCCGCAATGTTGGCGTCGCTGGTCCAGATCTTCTGGCCATTGATCACATACTCGTCGCCGTCGAGTACCGCGGTGGTTCTCAAGCCGGCGAGGTCCGAGCCTGCATTGGGCTCCGAAAAGCCCTGACACCAGAATTCGTCACCGCTCAGAATAGGCGGGAGGAAACGCTCTTTCTGCCAGTCCGAGCCGAATGCCATCATGACCGGCGCGAGCATGTGCGTTCCCTGCCAGCCGTAGTCCATTGCGTCCGCGTTGTACATCTCTTCCATGAAGATGTGTTTGCGAAACGCACTCCAGCCGGTGCCGCCGTGTTCCACCGGCCAGTGCGGCGCGCCCCAGCCGCGCCGGTGCAGAATGCGTTGCCACGCGCGGATGTCTTCCCTCAACGGAGGATGCGCGCCGACCTGCCAGCGGTGCTGGATGCCGGCCGGCAATTGCTCCTTGAAAAACTGCCTGACTTCCAGACGAAATGCTTCGTCCTCGTCGCTATATTCGAAATGCATGCCAGACTCCTGAACCTGTTTTCACGACCGCCGGCGCAGGGTGCGATCCGCACCGGGTTCCGCTCGTCGGCCGGTTTGCCGGAATGTTGTAGTGACCTCGCGACCTAGCGGCCCTTGAAGTCCGGTGTGCGCTTTTCTCGAGCGGCAAGCCGTCCCTCGGCGGCATCTTCTGAATTGACCGCAAGGGCGACAGCATTGAGTTCCTGCGCAAGAAACTCCTCCATGCTACCGGCGTTCAGACGAAACAATTCCTTCGTCAGCCCGATCGAGAAGGTTGGCATGGCGGCCAGCTCGGCAGCCAGCGCTTCAGCGGCTTCCATGAGCTTCGCGTCTTCGACCACGCGGCTCGCCAGCCCGATATCGAACGCCTCCTGCCCGCTTAGCTTGCAATTGAGATACATGATCTCCTTCGCGCGAAACTCGCCGCAGTGACGGGCCAGCAGATGCACCATCCCGCCCTCGGGCAACGTGGCGCGCATGAGGAAGGCCGGGATGAACTGGGCCGTATCCGAGGCGATCAACTGGTCTGCGCAGAGCGCGTAGCTCCACGCGATACCCACCGCCACACCGCGCACCGCCGCTACCACGGGCTTGTTCAGGTTGTAGAGCTTGAGCGCGATCTGCTGGTAGACGGCGAACGAGGCGCGTGCGTTCGCCACGCTCTGCGGCGGCAGCGGCGCGGCGCCGCTCCCCCTTATATCCGCACCCGAGCAGAATGCGCGCCCTGCGCCGGTCAGGATGACGGCGCGTATTTCCGGCTCGCGCTCGATGCGCTCCAGATGCTCGATCATCAAGACAAGCATCTCCGGCGTCAGCGCATTGAGCTTGTCCGGACGATTCAGCCGTAGCGTAGCTACCGGGCCGTTCAGCGAGAGTTCTACATCCATGGTCGTCGGGCCTTCAATGTTGCAGTCGATTGATTCGGGAACCGCTCAGGTCGCGTGAAAGCTTAGCTCACCTTATTCTCCGCGCGCATGCAGCTTGATCATGCCGTCACCAAAGGGCTCATCACGGCGTTTGAGCGCTTCCTTCAGACCGTTCTCTTCCATATCGGCCTTGAATTGCGCGCGGCGTGGTCCCTGGCTCTGGTGCGCACGCGCATCGTTCTCGACGGCGAGGCGCTGCAGCGTGCGTGCGCCCGACATCTCAAGAGCGAGATTCACGATCCGTTTGTTCGCGGACAGCAGGTCGGCATCGACGAACGACAAGCGGCGTGCCAGTTCCGACACTTCGGTCTCGAGTTCATCGGCGGGGACGGCATCCATCACGAGACCGATCTTCGCGGCGTCGCGGCCCGTCAGCGAATCGCCCGACAGCAACAGGCGCTTCGCCCACTGCGGACCCACGTGATAGAACCACATGTGCGCCGGTGGCGAGCCGTTGGCGCGCGTGGCGGGAAAGCCGATCCGACAGTTGTTCGCTGCGAGCACCATGTCGCAGGCGAGCGCCAGATCGGTGCCGCCCGCGAGGCAGTTGCCGTGTACCTGCGCGATAATCGGCTTGTGCACTTCGGCCATCAGGTTGACGGTCTCCGCCTGACGCTCCATCGACCAGCAGTCGTCGTCGAAACACCGTGTCGTGCCGCGGTACTCAGTCGGGTCGAGCTGGTCTGCCGCACGCTCGGCGTAGGTCGTCACGAGGTCGTAACCTGCACAGAAATCCTTGCCCGCGCCGCGCAGCACGATCACGTTCACCGACTTGAGATCGTCGGCTTCGAGCAGCGCTTCCCTGAGTTCACGCAGCATCACGCCGTCGATCGCGTTGCGCTTGTCCGGACGATTCAGCGTAATCCGCGCGACACGCTCCGCCACCTCGAACTGAATGCACTCCGTACTTTTGAGCCATTTGGCCATGATTCACTCTCATTCGAAGAAGGCGGATCGCCCGCCTGCCGTTTCAGCGGATGAACAACTTCCGCAACTGCACCTTGCTGATTTTTCCGGTGGGAAGACGTGGCAGTTCGTCGACGAATTCGACGGTCTTCGGACATTTATAGCCGGCGATAAGCTGGCGGCAATGCGCGATCAGGTCGGCTTCAGTCACGACCTCGCCGGGCCGCAGCACTACGATCGCCTTTACGCACTCACCCCATTTTTCGTGCGGCACGCCGATGGCGGCAGCATCGATCACGGACGGATGCTGCAACAACGCCTCTTCGACTTCGCGGCTATAGATGTTCTCGCCGCCCGAAATGATCATGTCCTTCTTGCGGTCCACCAGGAACACGTAACCGAGGCTGTCCTGATAGCCCATGTCGCCGGTGCGATACCAGCCGTCGCGCAATGCGTCGATGGTCGCGACACTGTTGTTCCAGTAGGCGCTCAGTTGAGTGGCCGACCGCAGCCAGACTTCGCCCGTCGAGCCTTGAGGACAGTCGTTGCCGTAGTCGTCGACGATGCGCAGTTCGATGCCGGGGCACGGATGACCCACCGACGCGAGACGGCGGATTTCTTCGGGCGTGCCATGCGGCCGGACTTCATGCGCGGGCAGCCAGCAGGCATTGCTTTCGGTCATGCCGTACTGAACGGCGAACACCGGGCCCAGCACGTCGATGCCGCGCTGAAGCAGCGGCACCGGCACCGGCGCGGCAGCCGTCGTTATGTTCTCGATACTCGACAGATCGTAGGTCGGCAGCTCGGGCACATCGAGGAGCGCCTGCAACATCGCGGAAACGAGGAACGTGAACGTAATGCGCTCGGTCTGGATCGTTTCGAGCATGGCCTTCTGATCGAAGCCGCGGTGCAGCACAGTCGTGCCGCCCATCCACGCCACGGCGTTCACATAGCCGATCCCGCCGACATGAAACGCCGGTGTCGTCTGCAACACGCGCGTGCGTCCCGAAAACTCGGTCACGAGCGCGCAGCTCTCGGCAGTCGCGCACATCGCGCGGTGCGTGCGCACGACGCCTTTCGGGCGGCCCGTCGTGCCGCTGGTGTAGATCAGATAAGCGTAGTCGTCCGGTTGCGAGCGGATCGGCGGCCCGTCGGGCGGCCCGGCTTCCATGATCGATTCGAACGCCACTGCCCACGACGGCGCCTCGCCAATACAGATGTAGTGTTCGATCTCCGGCATCTGCGCACGCAAGCTGTCCACCAGCGCGGCGTACTGCGCCTCGAACACGAGCGCTCTCGGCGCCGCGTCCTTCAGGATCTGCGCGATTTCAGCAGCAGCCAGCCGGAAGTTGATCGTCGCGAGCAGGAAGCCCGCCCATTCGCACGCCCGATAGGTCTCGTAGTACTCGGCGCAGTTCATCGCGAGCACCGCAACACGATCCTGGCGGCGCAGACCCCGCTCGTAAAGCGCGCCGGAAAAACGGCGGGCGCGAGTAGCAATCTCGCCATGCGTCAGGCGCCGTTCGCCGAAGACCAGCGCTTCCCTGTCCGCATAAAAGCGAGCGTTGCGCTCGATCATCTCTCCAAGGGTTTTCATCTCAATCCTGTCTGATCGGAGATTCCACTGGTTAGCGCTCAGGACGCCAGCGCCTGCGGGTCTGCGAGCATCGTGCCGAGGAACGCGGTGAAGCGAGCGGCGTCGGCACCGTTGATCACCCGGTGGTCATAGCTCAATGAAAGCGGCAGCATCTTGCGCCAGTCCACGCCGCCGTCATCGGACGGTTGCGCGTTCAAGCGGGTTTTGGTCACGCCAAGAATGGCGACTTCGGGTGCGTTAATGATCGGCGTAAAGCCGGTCCCGCCAACACCGCCCAGCGAACTGATCGAGAAACAACCGCCCGACATTTCCGCCATTGAAAGACCCTTCTCACGCGCCTTCTGCGACACCGCGGCGAGTTCGGCCGCCAGTTCCGCGATGCACTTCTTGTCGCAGTTACGCAGCACGGGCACCAACAGGCCGAAGCGCGTATCCACTGCCACGCCGATATGAAAATACTTCTTCAGCACGAGATTCTTGCCGTCGCCGTCCAGCGAAGCATTGAACTGCGGAAATTCCTGCAGCGCACGCACAGCCGCTTTGATGAGGAACACCAGGGGCGTCAGCTTCACCGCATCGGCTTCGTTGCGCGCCTTGCGGAAAATTTCGAGGGCCGTGATATCAGCGTCGTCCTGATGCGTCACGTGCGGAATCGACAGCCAGTTGCGCGACAAGAACGCGCCTGTCAGCTTCTGGATACGCGATACCAGCTTCACCTCTATGTCGCCGAACTCCGCGAAATCGACCTGCGGCCACGGCGGCAACCCGGTGCCGATACCGGCCGGCGCAGCGTCGTTCGAGGCGGCTCGCGGCGAGGCAGACGGGTTGGAGGAAACGGATTCGACACTCATGACGGATACCTCGCTAAGCCTGTCGGACAACGTGAATGCCGGCACTCAGATAATTTCCGCCAGCACCGTGCCTACCGGATAAACCTCGCCCACCTGCGCGACGATCTTGAGCGTGCCCGACGCCGGCGCTTCCACCTCTTGCACCGACTTGTCGCTCTCCAGCGCATAGAGCGCCTGGCCCTCGGTAACCGCTGCGCCGTCGGCTAACAGCCATTCGGCAAGCGTCCCCTCGTTCATCGAAAAACCCAGCTTCGGAAGCAACACCTGTGTGGACATGACTAATCTCTATAAAAGTGAGGAAAACCGGGTTGCGCTCGCACGTCAGGTTCATTCGACCAGGTTCATTCGAGCGTCGCTCGGATCGCCGCTTCGATTTCGACGGCGCCGGGAACGAAAGCATCTTCGAGCGGTTTCGAAAACGGCACCGGACAAAACCGCGAGCCGACCCGCTGCACCGGCGCCTTCAGTTCGCGGAACAGCGATTCGTAAATCCGTGACGCGATCTCGGCACCCACGCCGAATGGTTTCACGGCCTCATGCACGACGACCGCGCGGCCGGTTTTAGCCACCGACGTCAGGATCGTTTCGGTATCGAGCGGCGAGACGGTGCGCAGATCGATCACTTCGACCGACACACCCGCCGTACCGAGCCGCTCCGCCACGGCCATCACGTCATGCACGCGGCGGCTGTACGTCACGACCGTTACGTCGGTTCCGCTGCGGACCACGTTGGCCTTGCCGAGCGGAATCTGTACGCCGCGCTCCGGCGGCGTGCCCGGGTTCCAGTACGTCGGCAAGTTTTCAATGAACAGGCAGGGGTCGTCGTCCTCGATGCAGGAAAGCATCAGGCCGTAGGCATCGGCGGGCGTGGACGGCGCCACCACCTTGATTCCCGCGACGTGCGCAAACCACGCTTCCAGGTAGTCGGCATGCTGGCCGCCAGTGCCGAATCCCGCGCCCGTCATGGTACGGATCACGATCGGCACGTGCGTCTGTCCACCCGACATGAAGCGCAGCTTCGCGGCGTGGTTCACGATCATGTCCATCGCCACCGTCGTGAAGTTCATCAGCATGATCTCGGCCACCGGACGCATGCCGACGATCGATGCACCGATCGCCGCGCCAATGATCGCCTGCTCCGAAATCGGCGTGGACCGCACGCGCGAATCGCCGTATTTGGTCGACAGCCCGCGGGTCACGCCGACGATGCCACCCTCCTGCCCGTCGCCCACGTCCTCGCCGAGAACGATGACGTTGACATCGGCGGCCATCGCGTCGTCGAGCGCCAGATTGACGGCCTGAATGGTGTTGATGTCAGTCGATGTCTGGTTCATGCGAGCGCCTCGTCTTTAAAGATGTCACGCCGTAACTCGGCAAGGTCCGGGTAGTCGCTCGAGAGCGCGAACTCGACCGCTGCATCGATTTCGGCGGTGTGACGCGCTTCCATCGCGGCCAGTTGCTCTTCGGTCGCGTGCTTCGCGGCAACAAGCCACGCGCGGAACAACGGCACCGGATCTTTCGCGACCCACGCGGCCTTTTCGTGCTGGTCCATGTAGGCGTCGGGGTCACCGAACACGTGGCCGTGAAAGCGGAACGTATTGGCTTCTATCAACGTCGGGCCGCCGCCACTACGGGCTCGTTCAATGGCGTCGCGCGCCACGCGATGCATCGCGATCGGATCGTTGCCGTCGACGGTGATGCCGGGCATCTGATACGCCACGGCGCGCTGCGCGATATTGGGCACCGACGTGCCGTACGCGTATTTCGTGTGCTCGGCGTAGCCGTTGTTCTGGCACACGAACACCACCGGCAGCTTCCATACCGAAGCCATGTTGAGCGACTCGTGAAACGCGCCGATATTGGCGGCGCCGTCGCCGAAATAAGCGATCGCCACACGCGGCTCGCCGCGAATCTGCGCGGCGAGCGCGAGACCGTTCGCGATCGGCATCGAACTGCCGACGATCCCGGTCGTCACCATCACCCCGGACGCGGGATGGGTCACGTGCATTGGGCCGCCCTTGCCCTTGCAGGTGCCCGTGACGCGGCCGCCTAATTCGGCCCACAGTTCTTTCAGCGGCACGCCCTTGGCGATCATGTCATGCACGCCGCGATAGATCGTGCAGATGTAGTCGTCGTCGGTCAGACACGTTGAAACCGCCGATGGAATCACTTCCTGACCGCGCGGCGAGTAGTACGGCATGACCAGCTTGCCGGACTTGATGACCGCGCGAAAACGCTCGTCGTTCTGTTTGATCAGCACCATGCGCCGATAGATATCGACTAGTACTTCACTGCTGGGAGGTTGGTATGGATTCATGTGTGCCCCTTGGATCACCAGATCTTCTGCACGCCGCTGGCATGCAGCGCTGCGATGTAGCCGAATACGAACGAAGCGCCGATACTGCTGCCTGCGCCCGGATAACAGCGCCCGACCACCGACGCCGTGCAGTTGCCCGTCGCGTAAAGGCCGGGAATCAGCGACCCATCTCCTTTCAGCACGCGGGCGAACTCGTCCGTGACCAGGCCGCCGGCCGTACCGACGTCGCCCGGATACATGCGGACCGCATAGAACGGCGCCTGCTCGATCGGACCAAGGTTCGGGTTGGGCTTGATCGTCGGGTCGCCGTGACAGCGGTCGAACGCACGCGAGCCGCGGCCGTAATCGCTGTCAACGCCGCTCGCGCAAAAGCTGTTGAAGCGCGCCACCGTGTCGCTCAGGCCGGTTGCATCGATGCCGCATTTCGCCGCGAGTTCATCGATCGAACCGGCCTTGATCATGTAGCCGCTGTCGAGCCACTGCTGCGGAATCTGGCCCTGCATCGCGGTGCCCCATGGGTAGTACTGGCGCTGGCGGCTGTCCATCACCACCCAGCTCGGCACTGCCTTGCCCGTCTCCTTCTGGCGCCGGTACATGCGCTGACCGATCTCCATGTAGGCACCGGCTTCGTCGCAGAAGCGCTGGCCGTCCTGGTCGACCATGATCGAAAACGGCAGCGACAGATCGAGGTGATGCATGAAGGGAAGCGGCGAGCCGTCCGGCGCGCGCGCGCCCTCGGGCAGCGCTTCGTCGGGACCGAGCGAGGTCACCACCCACCACGCCTCTTCCATGCAATCCACCGCACCGCCAAGCGCGACGGCGGTTTCGAGAATCTCGCCGGTGTCGCCCGGGTTGGCGTTGGTCCAGCTACCCGACGACGGCTGCGGCTGATATTTGCGGCGCATCTCCGCGTTGTGCGAGAACCCGCCTGCGTTCAGCAGCACACCTTCGCGCGCCCGTATGCGCACTTCGCGGCCGCCGCGCACTGCGATCACGCCGGTCACCCGCCCGTCTTCGACGATAAGATCCCTTACCGGCGTGTCGGTCCAGATGGGGACGTTGGCACGCAAGGCCATTTGCAGCATGCGACCCTGGAGCGCCGCACCGTTCGACACCAGCTCCTTGCCGGTCACCTTCTGATACAGCATGCGGCCCGCGAGTTGCATCGCCTTGCGCTTGCCGCCCCAGGTGCGCTTCAACAGGAACAACTCCGGAAACTCGTTAGAGTTGGCGGGAATCGATGCTCCCTTGTACCGCGAGAGCCTGGGCGCCCACTCACCGAGTTCCTTGATGTCGAACAGCTTGGCAAGCAGCGAGCGGCCGCGCGCTTCGCCCCCGGGCAGCGTGTCGTAGTAGTCCGACCAGCCGTCCGCATAGACGAACTGCATGCCCTGCTGTTCGAGAAACTCAGCCATCTTCGGGCCGGTGCGCAGGTAAGCCTCGCGACGCGCCGGCGACGTGCCCGGTCCTTCATACGTTACCGCCGCATCGAAATACTGACGCGCGCGTTCGTACGAATCGCTTACGCCATGACGCTTCATCACGTGATTGTTCGGCAACCACCAGACGCCGCCGGAGTACCCCGTCGAACCACCCACTTTTGCCTGCTTTTCGATGATCAGCGCCTCTTTTCCTGCCTTCTTGCACGCAAGCGCCGCGCACATTGAACCACCGCCACTGCCGACCACGACGAAGTCATAGCTTGCATCCCAGGCGACCATGCTCAATCCCTCCGGGCAATGAATTCCCGCAGCGCGCGGTGGAAATTGGACACTGACGTCTCCTGCAGCGGATTGGTGCGCGAGCCCTTGAAGCCGCGAGATTTCATGCCTTGCTGCACGTTCATCATGTTCTGGAAGTCCTGCCACAGGATGAGGCCGAAATTTTCCAGCGCGTCCTGTTTCCAGTCGTCGGCGCCGTGGTAAAACTCGCGCTTGAGCGGCGGCTCGGCACCCGGCGCATAGCGGACCAGCGACCAGATGTCGTAGATGCAGGAATCGGGGTTGTCGCCGTCGGGCCGCGAACGATAGAACAGCGCGCCGTCGGGGTAAGGCAGGAAGATCAGGTTCGGGAACACGTGCCAGTCGGCGCCCGCGCGGCCCATCTGTTCGAACGAGATATCGGGCCAGCCGGCACCTTCGGCAACAGCGGCTTCACGCTGGAACTCCATGGCTTTGGCAAGCACTTCGAATTGATTGCCGGACGGCTCCATGTCGGTCATCAGCCGCTTGGAGGCTTCGTAGTCGCGTGCGGAATTAATCGCCTTCAGCGTGTCTTCCATCACCTTGAAGAAGTTCACCAGCCCCTGGCGCACGTCGGCGGGCATCGGCTTGCCGGTACGCGGCGAAGGGGCGCCGATAAAACGCGTGGCGGTTGCATAACCGAACATGCCGTGACGCCCGTACGCGAAGCTGCGGGTCACGTCGTCGCCTGCCACATCGAGCAATTGCGGATGCGTGGCCGAGACGTGGTATCCCTCGTTGAACGCTTCGAGAGCGACCTTCCAGTTGCACGGCAGCCTGATCGATTTGTACCAGCGATAGCGCATTTTTTCGAACTCGAAGCAGTCCGTGATCTCGGGCACCGGTGCAAGGAATTTTGCGAGCGGTTCGGCCTCCGTATCCATGTTGATGAACACGAATCCGCCCCAGGTATCCACGAGCACTTCCTTCAGGCGCAGATCTTCGTCGGCCATGTCCGGGCAGCCTTCCCAGTCGCTGCGGTCGAGCACGCGGGCCAAGCTGCCATCGAGATTCCATTGCCAGCCGTGAAAGTTGCAATGGAGTCTGGCGGCCTTCCCGCAGCCGTTGGTCAACCTCCGTCCGCGATGCTGGCACACGTTGAAGTAAGCCTTGATCTGATCCACCGCAGCCCGCACGACGATGATCGACTCACCCATCACGTCGAACGTGACGTAGTCGCCAACGCCCGGTATCTCCTCCAGCCGGCAGGCAACCTGCCACACGCGAGGCCACAGGTTTTGCGCCTCCTGGTCGAGGAATTGCTTCGACAGGTAACTATCCTTCGGGACGAAATCAAGGCGAATGGACTGCTCGCCCAGATTGGAATTCGCACCAACCATTGACATCTCCTTCATGGTGTAGCCGGCTTGTACGCCGATTCTGGATTTTTTTTCTGGATCGCCCGCCGGCGGAGTCGTTGCAGTCATTACGGCGAGCGGTCGGCATATATGAACGTCGTTCAAAATACTAGGCTGCCGCCCGAGAGCTTGTCAATCCGTTGAAACGTCAGCCGAGCGCCTCCGTGAGCGCGGGCACCGCCTGAAAGAGATCGGCTGCGAGGCCGTAGTCCGCGACCTGAAAAATGGGCGCCTCGCCGTCCTTGTTGATCGCGACGATCACCTTCGAATCTTTCATGCCGGCCAGATGCTGGATCGCGCCGGAGATGCCGACGGCAATGTACAACTGAGGTGCGACGATCTTGCCGGTCTGCCCCACCTGATAGTCGTTCGGCACAAAGCCCGCATCCACGGCGGCGCGCGATGCACCGACCGCGGCGCCGAGCCTGTCCGCGAGCGCGTCGAGCAACTTGAAGTTATCGCCGTTCTGCATACCGCGCCCGCCCGACACGACAATGTTCGCCGCCGCCAGTTCGGGCCGGCTCGATTTCGTGAGCTCCTGGCCGACGAAACGCGCGCGTCCGAACTCCTCCGCAGCCGGCACAGTTTCTATTGGCGCTGCGCCTTGCAGTGGAGCCGCATCGAAGCCTGTCGCGCGCACCGTCAGCACTTTGACCGGATCGGCGGATTTGACGGTGGCGAGCGCATTGCCTGCGTAGATCGGCCGCACAAAGGTATCCGGTCCCTTGATGGCAATCACTTCGGAAATCTGCGCGCAGTCGAGCAACGCGGCCACGCGCGGCATGAAGGTTTTCCCGACGGCGGTGGCCGCCGCGATCAAATGGCTGTAATCCCGCGCGAGCGAGATCACCAGTGCGGCCAGATTTTCGGGCAACGCATGCGCGTAGGCCGGCGCCTCGACGGTCAGAACCTTGCTCACCCCGCTTACTTTGGACGCTTCGGCTACCACCGCCGACGCGTCATGGCCGGCGACCAACAGGTGGATATCACCACCAATCTGCGTCGCGGCGGTGACGGCATTGAGGGTCGCGCGCTTGAGCGTCGCGTTGTCGTGCTCAGCGATAACAAGAATGGGCATGGTCAGATCACCTTGGCTTCGTTGCGAAGTTTTTCGAGCAGCGCCTCGACGTCGGGCACCATCATTCCGCTCTTGCGTTCCGGTGGCTCGATCACTTCCAGCACGGTCAGGCGCGGCGTGACATCGACACCGAGCGTTTCTGGCGTCAGCGTGTCGAGCGGCTTTTTCTTCGCCTTCATGATGTTCGGCAGCGTCACGTAGCGAGGACTGTTCAGCCGCAAATCCGTGGTGACGACCGCAGGCAGATCGAGCGCGACGTGTTCCAGACCGCCATCGATTTCACGCGTCACCGTCAGCACGCCGCCGGCCACTTCCATCTTGAAAGCGAATGTGGCTTGCGGCCAGCCGAGCAGGCCTGCCAGCTTCTGGCCAGTCTGGCCGGCGTCGTTGTCGATGGCCTGCTTGCCGAGCAGAACCAGTTGCGGCGCCTCACGGCCGATGATCGCGGCCATCAGTTTCGCGACCGCCAGCGGCTGTAGATCGACTGCCGTTTCCACCAGGATCGCCCGGTCGGCGCCCATGGCCAGCGCCGTGCGCAGGACCTCCTGAGACTGCGAGGTGCCGGCGGAAAGCACCACCACTTCGGTCGCGACACCCGCTTCCTTCAGCCGCACCGCCTCTTCTACCGCGATTTCATCGAATGGATTCATGGCCATCTTGACGTTGGCCAGATCGATGCCGGATCCGTCCGCCTTGACCCGGGGCTTCACGTTGTAGTCGATCACGCGCTTCACCGCGACCAGTATTTTCAATTTGACGCTCCACACGATTTATTGAACAATGTTCCATATTCTGAACCTGTTCTTTTACTGCTGTCAACGATAACGAGGGAGCGTCGCGGTGCTGTGCCACCTGGAAAGCCAACACTATTCCGGCAAGATCGTCGTTCGCCAGGATTAGTCAAATGAAGATGTTTTCTCTCGATGGACAGGTCGCGCTCGTCACCGGCGCTTCGCGTGGCCTGGGACTGGCGATGGCTCGCGCCCTCGCGTGCGCCGGTGCGACCGTGGTGCTCGCCGCCCGGTTACGTGCCAACCTGGAAGCGAGCGCCGCGTCCATTCTCGTCGCCGGCGGCCGTGTCGACATCGAGCCGTTCGATCTCACCGACCCGCCCGGTATCAAGACCGCCGTGCAGAACGTCCTTGCGCGCCATGGCAGGATCGACATCCTGCTGAACAACGCCGGCATCTGCGAGTGGAGCGACTTCCTGGAATCGACGCTCGCCATGTGGCAACGCACGATGGACACCAACGTCACCGCGGCCTACCTGCTCGCGCAAGAAGTGTCCAGGCCAATGATCGAACGCGGGCACGGCCGCATCATCAATGTCGGTTCGTACGTATCGGTACTCGGGCGCGAGAAGCTGCAGGCCTACGTGGCCAGCAAACATGCGGTCGCGGGCCTCACCAAATCGCTCGGCGCCGAACTGGGACGCCACGGGATCCGCTGCAACGGTATCTGCCCCGGCTACTTCATGACCGATATGGCCGAGCCCGTTACGTCGAACCCCCAAATGAAAGAGATCGTCCGCTCGCACATTTCCGTTGGACGATGGGGACGCCCCGAGGAGCTCGGCGGTGCTGCGGTCTTCCTCGCCTCTGAGGCCAGTTCGTATATGAATGGACAGATGCTGATGGTCGATGGCGGCGTTTCGGAGATCCTCAGTTTTTCGATGTCGGTGGTGTAGCAGCAACAGCGCCGCCGTGCGATGGGTGTGAGCCCGGGACCATTTTTTCAGGCGATGCAAAGATATGCTTTCCTAACGAACTACAGCGATATGCTTCTGAAAAAACCGTCCAACTTTGCGGGGGCAGTTCACTGAGTAGTGACGGAGCCATCCTGGACGCACAGGCAATGTGGCCCGCCATGCCAACGCGTCGCGTGTGGATGTGACGCTAGCCAACACCGAAGCCGGCATCGAGTTGATCGTCAGCGATAATGGACGAGGCTTCGACATGGCTACCAGTTTGGCCTTTGCGCCGAACTTCTCGAACGTGCTGCGTGAGTCACGTCCATGCTAAGCACCAAAGAAATTTATGAGCGCGTACGCGACCATCTCCTAACGCAGCGCGCCGTCTCCGAAGACGAGAACGGATCCTGTCGGCTGCGCTCCGACGCGATCTGACGGGCGAAAGTCGATTCTCTTCCACCCGGACGGCCGGTCCCCGCGACTAATCACGCACTTTTCGAATTCTCGGCGAGCGCAATGGCCTTGTCGGCCTGTGTGCGCGTCGGCTTGAACGACACGGTGCGCAACAAGAAGTGGGACAGCGAGGGAATCAGAACCAGCGCTCCGATCATGTTTCCCAGGAACATAAAGGTCAGCAGAATGCCCATGTCTGCCTGGAACTTGATGGGCGACCACGCCCAGGTCACGACCCCCGCAGCCAGTGTTACGCCCACCAGCGCGACAACCTTGCCGGTGAACTGGACCGCGCGCCGATACGCCTCTCGCAGCGGCAATCCGGCGCGCTGATAGTTAAGCTGTACGGACAGCAGATAGAGCGCGTAGTCGACCCCGATGCCGACCCCAAGCGCGATCACGGGCAAGGTCGCTACCTTGACGCCGATGCCCAGCATGACCATCAGCGCCTCGCACAGAATGGAGGTGATGACGAGGGGCACCAGGGCGACCACGGCCGCTCGCCAGCTACGGAACGTGATCAGGCATAGCAGGACCACCGCTGCGTAGACCAGCAGCAGCATGCGCCGGTTAGCCTCCTTCACGACAATGTTAGTTGCAGCATCGATGCCCGCGGATCCGGCGGCCAGCAGGAACTGATGATTCTGGTCCTTGTGTGCATCGGAGAAATGTTGCGCCGCGTCGAGTACACGATTCAGCGTGGCCGCCTTGTGGTCGCTCAGATAAGCAATCACCGGCATCGTGTTGCAAGCCGCGCTGATCAGGTCGGGGCGGTCGAGCAGGACCTGGAAGATCGAGCGATTCAGGATCGACGCAGTACGATTGATCGTGAACCACTTCGGATAGCCCTCGTACGCGCCGGACGTAATCAGCCGCGTGAGCGAGGCGGCCGAACTCGTGGTCTGCACGCCGCGCACGTTTTGCAATGCCATCTCAAGGCGGTCGACATCGACCAGCATAGGAAAGTGATCGGCATCGCAATTGACCAGTGACGATTTCCCGATCACCACGAACATATCGCTCGACAGACCATAGTGGCCGTTGATGAACGCCGTGTCGCGGTTGTAGAGCGAGTCCGCCCGCAGCTCCGGCGCACCCGCGTCGAGATCGCCGATCTGCAGGCGCTGGCTGACCACGAAACCCGCTGCCGCCAGCAGCAATGCCACCACGATCGCGCCCAGCGCCCAGCGACGTTCGGTGAACCGGTCCAGCACATTCCAAAGACCGGCGATGCGTGAACGGCTGCCTTGCTCGGCGGCCTCCTCGATCAGGGTACGCTGCGCGGCCGCGGGACTCACACCAAAGTACGACAGCAAGACCGGCAACAACAAAAGATTGGTAAAGACCAGCACGCCCACGCCAATACTGGCTGTCAGGGCCAGGTCCTTGATCACTGGGATATCGATGATCGTAAGCACCGCAAAGCCCACCATGTCGGCCATTAGCGCCGTGAGGCCCGCAAGAAAGAGCCGCCGGAAGGTGTAGCGCGCCGCGACGTACTTGTGCGTGCCGCGCCCCACGTCCTGCAAGATGCCATTCATCTTTTGCGCGCCATGCGACACGCCGATGGCAAACACCAGGAATGGCACGAGCACCGAGTAAGGGTCGATGACCAGCCCGAGTGTTGTAACAATGCCAAGCTGCCACAGCACCGCAATCAGCGAGCAGGCAACCACTAGAAAGGTACTGCGCGGGCAGCGCGTATAGAAGAAAATCACGCCGAGCGCGATGGCCGCTGCGATGCCAAAATACGTCATCACCTGCTTGAGGCCATCGATCAGGACACCGATCAGTTTCGCAAAACCCACCACGTGGATGCGGATGGTGCCGGTCTGCTGGGCACGCACCATATCGTCGAGCAGATGTGAAAGCTGGGCATAGTTGATCGGCTGGCCCGCTGCGTCCCGATCGAGCAGCGGCACCACGATCATGCTCGACTTGAGGTCGTTGGCGACCAGCGAGCCGGTGATGCCCGCGCGCGCGACGTTGGTTCGCAGCGCGTCGATGGACTCGGGCGACCCGTTGTACGTGGACGGCATGACCGGGCCGCCCGCATAGCCGTTTTCGGTCACGATATTCCAGCGCACCGCCGGCATCCAGACCGACTTGACCCATGGCCGGTCGACCCCCGGCATCAGGAATACCGTATCGTTGATTTTTCGCAATGCCTCGAGATACGCAGGATCGTAAATGTTGCCCTGCGTGTTCTCGACCACGATTCGCAAGCTGTTGCCGAGCCCCTTCAGGTCAGCCTTGCTCGCCAGGTAGTTCCGGATATACGGGCTCGACTGAGGAATCATCTTTTCGAAACTGGCGTTGATCTGCAGTCCGGTCGCGACCTTGAAGCCAAAAAACACCGACAGCACAGCGCAAACCAGGATCAGGGCCAATCGATGATTGAAAACAAGCCGCTCCAGCACGTTGCCGGATTTCGAGTCGAACGCGCTGCGATCCCGAATCACGGGCATGGAATTGATTTGTTCGTTGTTGTTGCCAACCATCTTGCGCTCCCTATGCTGCCATCACTTGAGTACGGCGATACTTTTCACCCCACCGGAGCCCACCACCACCATGCCGCCCGGCTCAAGACCCGTACCGTCCCACAGCGACCATGGCTGACCCGGCACGCTTGCCGCACTGAAGCTGGCGCCGCCGTTCGTGCTGATCAGGACACGGCCATCCTGGCTGACCAGCGCGAGCCGCCCATCGGCGAGGCGCATGCCGCCCAGCAGGCTTGATTCACCCGGAATCCCGACCTTGGTCCAGGTCTGCCCCGCATCCGCACTACGCAGCGCATTACCACGCAGTCCATACAGAATCATGTTGTCGGGCGTGCCGAAAATGCCGAAGAAGCTACCCTTGTAGGGCACCGGGATCTTGACGAACTGCTGGCCGGCCGCATCGAGGCGCATGACGAGACCCTGTTCACCAACGATGTACAAGCTATTGCCGATCCGGCGCATGGCATGCAGGTTCAGTGTGTCCTGCTCGTTTTCCGTACGATCGAACCATGGCGTCCAGGTAGCGCCGCCATCGTCAGTCCTGAAAATGATATTGAACGAGCCGATGATGAAACCGCTTCTCTCGTTATCGAACCAGATCGAGAGAAACGGACGGCCCGGGCCGTCAGCCACAAAGCGCCTGGCTTCTTCAAGTGCGGCTGCGATCTTCGGGTTGGACTGGTCCTGCTTTTGGTAGTAGGCCATCATCAAGGCAGCCGCCGACTTGCCGTCCAGTTGTTTGATCCAGGATTGCCCGCCATCCGCGCTGTGCAACACGATGCCGTCCTGACCCGTCGCCCAGCCTGACTGCGGTGAAACAAAATAGACCGCGACGAGATCCGATCCCACCGGTACGGGAGCCTGGCGCCAGGTCGCTCCATTGTCATCGGACAGGACAATGAGTCCGCGCAAGCCGACGGCGACCAGCCGGTTTCCAGCGTGGGTCACCGCCAGCAGGGGCGCTGCCCGCGCGTGCGGGTTGGTCGCAGCCGGCGTGTCGATCGGATCGGTGAACGCCGCCAGCGCAGGTTGCGCAACGGCCAGCGCGAGCGCAAACAGTGCCGCGTTCATGCAGGTTCTCAGCATCATGTCTCCTGGTACCGATGGCCGCACCGGGCAAAACCCGATACGGCCGCCTTTCTGGGCCTGCTCCCGGCAATACGCTCAACGGATACCGGTCGATTGCATCCGTTCAGGCGTGAAAAACCCGCCCGGGATATCCACGTTGAAGAAGATGCCGGCGGCGTCCGCGGGATGACTGCCCAGCAGATATACGCCACTGTTGAAGTCGACGAACCAGTTGCCGAGCGAATACGGAACCTTATAGTCGTATGCAGGTACCGTGTCCGCAAAACCACCGCGATACAGCTTGCCCGCCTGGTCGTAGGCGTCCATCATTCCGCCGCCCAGATCCTCGTCCATATAGATGACCTTCTTGCTGTACAGGTGGCGCGCGCCCGGCTTCAGTGTCAATTCGAGAACACGCACACGGTGCAACTCCCAACGTATCAGGTTGGCGTTCGGGAAATGCGGTGTGAGCATGTCCTTGTCCGGAGTCGAGTATTGCCACTTGTATCCGTTGTACGGAATGTACATTTCCCGGGTGCCCAGCATCTTGACGCTCCAGCGATCGAGCTTGCCGTACATCAACTGGATATCGTCCATCGTGATCACGCCCGAGTAGCCGGGATTGGGCGTATCGTAGGCCAGGTCCGGCGCGACGCGGGTGCGGCGTTGCCCCGGCGAATATGACCAGCCCGGCCAGTCGCGCGAGCTCGCGGTGTAGTCCCAGAACAGGGACGTCTCGCCCTTCAGGCGCGCGGGGGCGGCATAGTCATTCTGCACCTGGTACCAGACGCCATCTGATTTCTTGAACCCTTCGCGGCCCAGTACGGGATCGTAGTACGGAAAATATATGGCGCTCTTGAAGGAGCCGGTCAGCACAGGGTTGTCCGCGCTGTCCATCAGGTAGGTATTGACGAAGTTCTTCTGCCTCGTGCCGACGAAACGCATGATGTAGTTATAAAGCGCTTCCTCGCCGGTCTTGGGGATCGGGAACGGGATACAGCCAAAGGCGCCTTCAATATCCTGGCCGCTATTCGTCAACTTGGCTTGCACCGCGTTGATCTTGCAATTTTCACCGTACCAGTCAGGAAATGACGCGCTGCGATGCGTCGGATAGACGAGCATCTTGTAGTCGGGGAAACGCTTGAACAGCTCCTTGGCCGACTCGCTCAGCTTGTCCGAGTATTGCTGCCAGTTCTGCGCGCTGATCGTCAGAACCGGCTTTTCGCTGGCAAACGGGTCCGCCCACTTGCCGGTATTCGGCTTGAAGTCCGCGGGCGGCGTGGTGACGCCGCCGGTGTACGGAGGAATCTGGCCGTCCGCACTGCCCGCTGCCTCCGCGCCGAACAACGTAAGCGTCGTGCCGAGCTTCGCGGCTTCTTCGGCCGGTACTGCCGCGAACGCACGGGAACAAAAACCAGCGGCGATCAACGCAACCGTCAATAACTTTGAGATGTTCATTTGCGTATTTCCTGTGAATGACAGGGTAATCAAACCGGTTAAAGCGTGGTCTGATAGGTAAGGCCGATCCAGCCTTTGTCGGAATAGGGAGCGCCGTTGACATTGGTCGCCGTTCTCCTCCAGTTCGTGTAGCCGGTGTAGGTGAGATTCACGATGTGCTTGTTGTAGATCGTGAATTGCAGCCCTATCTGATAGATATTGCTGCCCTGGTTGCCACCGTCGACGGTTGGAGTATTGCCGTGGATGTTCCATTGTACGAACATTGGCAGGTCAAGATCGACACCGGGGAACACCTGATTCCAGTGCGGCGTGAACGACACGCCCAGGGTATAGAAATTCCTTGTCGAACAACCGGCCGCCACGGCATCGGACGCCGCCGTGCAGGCTGCGGAGTAACCAGGAGCGTTGAAATTCTGCGCGCCCGACGTCACTTTGATGAGGTGAGCCGCCGCAATTTCCAGCGCGAGCGGCGCCTGGTTCCACAAAGGCGTCTTGCCAAAATAGGTGGTCGTGTTCAACAGCGCGTGCAGCGTATCGCCGCGCGCCCCTTCGAGCGTACCCGCCGATCCCTGCCCGGCCGAAGCCAAAGGCGTATTGCGGCGATACGATACTTCCGCGCCGACTGCCGTCCCGGCAATCGTACTGTTCACGCCCAGGCCCAGCAACTGGACCTTGTTCGCATAGATGTTCTCGGTCGTGAAAGTGTTTGGATTGAACTGGTCGAACCAGGGTGTCTTGTAGCTGAAGCGACGATACGTCAATTCAACCGTGCTCGAGAACTTCTCGAGGCGGTACTTGGTTTCGACACCGATGTCCCCCGTCTGGCCTTGTGGTCCGTTGGAGCGAAAGATCGGAAAGCCGTTCACGTACGTGGCGATCGGCGGCCCGAATTCGATCGCGTCCGACCCGCCGAAATAGGTACCGCCCTCCGGATACCGGTCCGGCGCCCATTCAAACGAGTAGTAACCGCTTAACTGCAAGCGTTCGGTCAGTTGGGCCGATGCGGCCACTTGCCCGGTCGGCAGCGACAGTTCTTTAAGTGAGGCGCCCGGGCTTTGCGTCGCAGCAATCAGGTTTTGCGGCTGCTGCGACACCGCGACCGAGTTGACACCGCCTACGCTTCCAATCAGCGACTGCCCCCAGGTTTGTGCCAGGCGCCCTACCTTGATATCGATCGGAACGGGGCCCGCGTTGACGGTAGTGAATCCAAACGCGTCGCGGACCTCGGCCGATGGCCCGATGTAGTACTTCTTGATATAACTGGTGTAGTTATTCCCGGGATAGTTCGCGACGTTCTGCAGGCCCGTTGCGCTCTTGTCCTTGCTCGAATACGCGGCGTCGTACCACCCCGCGACGCTGAAACGAAAGCCCGTGGTTTCCTTGTACTTGAAGTCGAATTCGCTCGTGACATCGAGCCGCGCGAGTATCGTCTGGTAGCGCCTGAAGGTGTTGTCGCCTTCGTCGTAGCTCGGGTTATTGCCGATCGCCGGATTGATGCCCTGTACTCGCATCCCGTAGTTCCCACGAAACGTCGTGTCCAGATCCATCTGGATGTCTGGATTGAAGGTCGTAAAGGTAAACGCGTGCGCCACGCTCGCGAAACTGCCGCACACGCCGGCCAGCAACATCGCTTCAAGGCAGCGCCGGTGAGCGGCTCCGCCTTTGCAAATCGGTTTCATTTCTGTCTCCTCCGTTAGGGAATCCCTCGGATGCCGCTTTTTATATTTTTCCAGCTCGCCTGCCGTTCATTCCGTGCATCGCTAAATTTCGAATGCTGTTCAAAATGGTAAACAGCGTGCACTTTTGTGTCAATAGTGTTTTCCAGTAGAAGGCCGGCAGTTCGTGCGCGTGTGAACTGAGTCCGGGCGCGGACTTTGGCTCCCGGTCGTGGACCATCGAATTCGCCGGATGAGATTTCCGTGCCCGGGATTTCACGACCGGTCTAGACGCAGAAACTCAAGCTCGAAGTGGCTTTGCCAATCGAGCCAGAAGGTAGGAGTCCGGTGTAAGTCACGCGGCTGACATACCTATTCGGGCAGGCCTGGACATAGCGGTCAAAGAGCAATGACAAGCCCCTCGCAACGCGATAGAGGGAACTGCCGCGACCGCGGTCCTAGAGTGGCCCGCTGCCAAAATAGCAGCGAGGGCATTGGGCTTGTTCGACGCGCGCCCATTCACAAACTGGCGGCGATCGATGGCCAGGGCGGCAGCGATGACCGTGCAGGTTGCCTGTTGCTAACTGATCTGGAACCCCCCATCGACGGCCAACAACTGTCCGGTGATATGGCGCGAAGCGGGACTCGCAAAGAACAGCACAGCGGCTGCTATATCCTCGGGCTCACCCATTCCCCCGAGTGGTATCCGGCCGGGCGTCAGTATCGGCCCCTTCAGCTGGATTTCCCCGGACGCAGCCTTCGCCCCCGGTGTGGCCACGCCACCGGGCAACACGGCATTCACGCGGATCCCGTTGGCGGCAAACTCCAGCGCGGTGGTTTTGGTCAGGCTGTTAACGCCTGCCTTCGAGGCGTTATAGGTGGCGTTGTGATACACCACTGCCTGCATCGAGGACACTGAAGAGATGTTGACGATCGAGCCGCCGGTTCCTTGCGCGAGCATCCGGGAAATGCCCTCGCGCAAGCACAGGAAAGTCCCTCGGAGGTTGACGCCATGCAGGCGATCCCAGAAGGCTGCATCCACTTCCAGAAACGGCTTCTTGGGAAAAATTGCCGCATTGTTGACCAGCACGTCCAGCTTGCCAAAGAGACCGGCTGCCCGCTCGAACAGCTCAACCACCGCCGCTTCTTGCGATACGTCCGCGACCAGCGCCGCGGCCTCGCCGCCCGCGTTCTCGATGTTCTCGACCGTAGCGGCCGCACCCGCCTCGTCAAGATCCACGACGATGACGCGGGCGCCCACGTTCGCAAAGAGCTCGGCTATACCACGGCCAATACCGGAACCGGCGCCCGTGACGAGGGCCGTCTTGCCGGCCAGCGTGAATTGCGGGGTGACGCATGGTGTGTCCATCTTGTCTCCTGTAACGATTGAACCCGGCGAACCAATACGGCCACGGATCG
>Ga0073928_10001628_pt1 | contig 42138 bp, 37 predicted proteins | sample PaiPotPPA55metaG_FD_76969 | JGI IMG/M metagenome (GOLD analysis project Ga0073928, IMG submission 76969) | Iron sulfur acid spring bacterial and archeal communities from Banff, Canada, to study Microbial Dark Matter (Phase II) - Paint Pots PPA... ...
CCCCTGGTGGCCGCCTACGTTGAAGCAACCAACAGTTTCGATCTCGAGCGACTGCTGGCCACTTTCGCCGAGGACGCTCTCGTCAATGATCAGTTGCGGGACTACTGGGGAAAGCCGGCCATCAGAGAGTGGGCGAAGCACGATATAATCGGCGAGTGTCTGACGATGAACGTAACCAAGGTGATCAACCACTATGGGAACTTCATCGCGACGGCCAATGTCGATGGCAACTATGACAAGCGCGGCCTGCCTGATCCGCTGGTGCTCGCCTTCTATTTCACCCCCCAGAGCGAATTAATCGTTCAGCTAATCATTCTTCGCAATCGATACGATATCTAAGCTTCGACTGCCGATCGCTACGGCCATTTCAATCAATGTGATCAGCGGACCTCATACAAATGGAGTTCCTCATGGATCCGATGGGTCGACCACGACGCGTGCTCTCAGCAGCATGATAAACAAAATCTTACACCGTTAAACTCGCCCGCGTCGCGAAATTGCGCGAGGGTTTTCCAGGCAATCGGGCTGATCAGAGGCAATAACTTAGAGGCAATAACTCTACGCAAAGGAGAACTTCCATGAATAGCCCAGACGATCTTTGGGAAGTGCATTCAATGAACCGCCGCACCTTCGTGAGCATGGTGGCTGTGGGGGCGGCAGGCACGTTTTTTCAGGGGAGCGCCGCCACTGCTGCGCCGGTGCCCAAGGCTCGCAACGTCGTCCTTGTGCACGGGCTATTCGCCGACGGGTCATCCTGGTCCGAGGTAATTGCACGATTGCAGAAGGCTGGGCTCAACGCCACTTCCGTGCAAAACCCCCTGACAACGCTGCCTGAAGCGGTAGCCTCGGCCGAGCGCGTGCTGGCGCGGCAGGATGGTCCGACCGTGCTGGTTGGGCATTCTTTCTCCGGAATGATCGTGACCGAGGCTGGTGTGCATCCGAACGTGTCGGCGCTGGTCTATGTGGCGGCGCGGGCGCCGGATGCGGGCGAGGATTACGCGGCGTTGGCCAAGACATACCTGACGCCCCCGGCGTCGGCCGGAATCGTCTTCGACGGCGATGAAGGACGTCTCAGCGAGGAGGCTTTCCTGCGCGATTTCGCTGGCGACCTGCCGGAAGCGAAGGCGAAGGTCCTTTATGCGGTTCAGGACCCGTTCAACAAGGCTCTGCTCGCGGGCAAGACGACGCACGCGGCCTGGCGGTCAAAGCCGAGTTTTTATGCGGTTTCGACCGAAGACCGGACGATCAATCCCGATCTCGAACGCTTCATGGCCAAGCGCATGGGCGCCAAGACCATCGAAGTGAAGGCGAGCCATCTCTCGCTGATCTCTCATCCCGAAGAGATCACCCGCTTGATCTTAGAAGCCGCCGGGCAATCCACCTAACGGGCGTGCGCGGGCTTTCGCCGACGTGTCGCGGCGTTGTCCGGACGCCCGGTCCCAAATTAGAGAATCCAGCGAAGAAGGCATATCTGCTTTGGTCAGTCTATATTCCACAAAAGTCACGGCGAGCGGAGGCCGTCACGGTTCGATCCGCAGCGAAGACGGTCTGCTCGACCTCAAGCTCGCTCTGCCCCGGGCCCTGGGCGGAAGGGGCGATGCGACCAACCCTGAACAACTCTTCGCCGGCGGCTATGCAGCCTGCTTTGAGAACGCTCTCCTTCATGTGAGCCGGGATGCCGGCCACCGCTTTGCCGATGACGATATCAACGTCGCCGCCAGGATCGACCTTATGCGAAATGACACAGGAGGCTTCGTCTTGGCCGCCGCCCTTGCCGTGACCATTGCTGGCATCGATCAACGGACCGCCGAACGGCTCGTCCAGGGTGCTCATGCCATCTGCCCATACTCGAATGCGATCCGGGGCAACGTCGATGTGGCGATCTCCGTCTCGGTCCGGTGAGCTTGACCGATCGATTTCATGCCACCTCCTCGGTCCGCAAAATTTTAGACCAAACTCCGACGAAACTTGCGCTGGACTCGAATGTGCGTCTCTTTAGCGGGATCGATGGTTCTCCTGTTGTCAACAATCTCAGCCGGCTTGAACAAGCTCACGGCGGGATCGATCTGCACCAGGAGATCGCCGGCCTTGATGCGCTGGAAATCCTTCGCGGCCACCGTCAACACCTCGCCGGCGACGCGGCTGCTCGGCACGGACATAGGCATCGTTGGTGGTCTGGATCGTCGCACGACCGACCCAGGCGTCCCAGCGCAGCGTCGCAAGCGCGATGAAGGCAGGCGCGACCAGCACGGCGAACAACGGAACGGCCAGCCGGGCCAAAGTGCTGCGCGAACCGATCGGCGCGGACGCCGACCCATTGGGTGGGGCGGAAGGGAGCGGGGTTGCGGGTGGCGATACGGTGTGAGCGGCCGGCGGTGCAGCGACGCCCTGCTCTTGATTCAAAGCATTCTCTCCCTAGGCCTTAGGCCGGCTGTATCGGCAGCCTTCTGATGCGGCGCCCCGTCGCCGCGAAAATGGCATTTGTGACCGCGGGGCCACAGCGGCTGTAGCCGCTTCGCCCAAGCCGCCAGAATCAGCCGTGCTCGCCACTATGTGGGTCTCGATTGGTGGCGTTTGATCGATGCGCCGCGGCGGATAAGAGTCAAAATTGCCTTGTTCGACTCGGCCGTCCTTGATCGTTATCGCGCCGCGCAGCGCAGCCGTGAGTCCGAAGATCGTTCCGCTCTGTATTTGTGCGTCGATCATCATCGGATTGACCGGCAATCCACAATCCACCGCGCAGACGACACGTTCCACCCTCACATTTCCTTTCTCGTCGACGGCCACCTCCGCCACTTGCGAAAGATAGCTTCCAAAGGCGATCGGTTGAACCCGCCGCCAACAGGGGTCGTTCCGCAGGTTTGGCCTGCTGGCCTTTCCCTAGCAGAAACGTTTGCAGGACGAGATTGCTACCGAGCGCCGAATTTGGCGATATGACGTTTGTCTAGTCGAACCGGCGCACTAGATGACCATGAGGCTCAATTCTGCGCACCCATTTTGGCTTTGACCGCGATATCGCCAAGACGCTTTCGTTCACTGCCGATGAAGGCCGCAAAATCGGCAACCGACCCGCCGGCGGGCTCGATGCCGGTCTGCGACAGCTTCCCCGCAACCTCAGGGGTTTTCAGCGCAGCCTGCAGGGCAGCATTCATCTTCTCGATGATCGGTTGCGGCGTCCCCTGCGGCGCCAGCAATCCGGCCCAATGGCCGATTTCGACCGTCGGATAGCCCTGCTCGGCGGTTGTCGGCAGTGATGGATAGGCGCTGATGCGCTTGGTGTAGGTCGTCGCGATCGGCTTCAGCAGGCCCGCCTGAATCTGTGGCAGCACGACAATGCTCGCCTCCGATGTCGCCGAGACGGTGTTGGCCAGCACCGCATTGACACCGTCACTGCCGCTGCGGAACGGTACGATGGTCATGGAGAGACCGCTCGCTTCCTTGACCATCTCGGCAACGAAATGCGGTGTGCTCCCGCTGCCGGCGGTCGCCCAGGTCACGCCACTATCGCCTTGCGATCTAGCCCAGGCCACGAACTCCTTCATGTTGGACGCGGGCACGCTCGGATTGACGACGATGGTCGATGGAGCGACCGCGATCATGCCGACCGGCACCAGATCCGAATCGGCATAACTCAGATTCTTGAGCAGTATGCTGTTGGTGATGACGCCGGCGGCACCTATCAGGAAGGTGTAACCGTCAGGTGCCGCTTTCGCGACCGCGACGGTTCCGACCACCGCGCCGGCACCCGGGCGGTTCTCAATGACGATCGGCTGCCCCAACCGCTTGCGGACGCCTTCAGCGGCCACGCGTGCAATCAGATCGTTTGCACCGCCAGGCCCGAAGGGCACGATCCAGCGGATGGGGCGCTCGGGCCACTCCGCGCGCGCCGCCGGCACAGAGACGGCGCAGGTAAGGACCGAAACAGCAGCGAGCAGAAGCCGGCCTATCATGAGATGCTCCCCGGGGTCAGGCGATAGTTGTCATTGTCTTGGTGCAGTAGCGTAGCGGCTGGAGAGCGCATCGAAGCGCGGCTTGTCGACCAGACGCTGGCGTTCGGCAAAGGTCGCGGTCAAGCCCGACGCCTCGTCCACCGCTCCGTGATCGCGCAACGCCATCAGCGCCGTCTGCATGCCCTTGATTGCTCCTTGCAGCGCGACATTGGCGTAGAGAACAAGCTTGAAACCCATATCGGCGGCCATGGTCCGATCGGTGATCGGCGTCTTGCCGCCGACAACCATGTTGAGCAGCTGCGGTGCGTTGAGAAGCTGCGGAATTTTCCGCAGCTCTTCGACCGTTTTCGGGGCCTCGACGAAGGTAATGTCGGCGCCGGCCTCGATATAGCAGCGGGCGCGATCGATCGCGGCTTCGAAGCCTTCGGCTGCGCGCGCGTCCGTGCGCGCCATGATGAGAACACCGTCTCGGCGGGCATCGACCGCGGCCTCCACCTTGTTGACCATTTCGGTGGCCGGGATCACCTCCTGCCCATCGAAATGTCCGCACCGTTTTGGCGCCACCTGATCCTCGATCTGGATCGCGCTTGCTCCGGCGCGCTCAAGCCTCGTTACCATGTGGCCAACGTTTAGAGCATTGCCGAATCCGGTATCGGCATCGACGATGAGCGGCAGCGAGACGACGCCGCGGATCGCCATCGTGTGGTCGACGAGTTGGCTCAAGTCCATGAAGGCGAGATCGGGTACACCGAGATACATGTTGGTCAGGCCGGCACCCGTCAGATAGATGGCCTCGAAGCCGAGATCGGCGATGATGCGTGCGGAGAGCGCGTTCGCTGTGCCGGGTAAGAGGACGCCGCGTTTCTCCGCCAATAGCTTACGCAATGTCTCGATGTGATCTTGGACCATGTCATCCCTGCAGATACCGCCGCCGATTCCCGTGTCCATTGAGGATGTATTTGCAGTCGACCCCGACATCAAATATATTGTTTTGGCTAATTTGATATTTTATAAGTATCAAATGGAACTAAGGCATCTTCGCTATTTCTGCGTCGCCGCCGAGGAGATGCACATCCACCGCGCCGCCGAGCGCTTGGGGATGGCGCAGCCGCCGCTGACGCAGCAGATCAAGGCATTGGAAGCCGAACTGGGCTTGAAGCTGTTCGCGCGCGCCGGCCGCGGCGTGGCCTTGACCGAGGCGGGCCGCCTGTTTCAGGCCGAGGCGAAGTCGATCCTCGAGCATGTCGAGCGCGCGACGATCCTGGCACGTCGGGTCGCGAGCGGCCACGTCGGACGCCTGCGCGTCGGCTTCACGGAGTCGGCGTCCTTCAGCCCCGTGTTCACCAGGACATTCGCAGCGTTCCGCGCGAAATGGCCGGGTGTCGAGCTCGAGCTGGAGGAGGCGCATACCGAAACGCAGGTCGAACGACTGCGGCAAGGACGACTGGATGCTGGCTTCATCCGTCCACCCATCCCGGCCGGCAGCCCGATCCAATTCGAAGCGCTGGCGAGCGATGCGATGATGGCCGCGGTTCCGCTCGGCCATCGCCTGGCACGGAAAAAATCGACCTCGCTGAAGGAGCTCGCCAGCGAAAGATTCGTTGGCTATGCAAGGCGACGAGGAACGGGACTTTCCGACGCCGTCATCGCCGCGTGCCGCCGCGCCGGATTCGAGCCACGCATCGTACAGCAAGCGCCTCAGTTGTCGTCCACGATCAATCTGGTCGCCGCCTCCGTCGGCATCGCTATCGTGCCAGCGCGAATGCGTTATGTGCGGCCGGAAAGCGTGGCGTTTGTGAAGCTTTCCGCTGTCGACCTGCATGCGCAGCTCGGCATTGCTTACTCGTTGGCCGAGCGCTCGAATACCGTCCGCAATTTGGTCGAAACGGCGCTGTCGTTCCGCGCGCGCTAATTCCACTTCGATGTCGTGGTTTTCCCAATTGGGCTGCGCACGTTCGCCGCCAGATGCCAGCGTCACACTCCGGTCGAACGGCCGCTTTGCGCCAGAAGCGGTCATACGATAGGGTCGCGTGACGTACTAGAACAGTACGTCAATCAGGAAATGCGCCGTGGCGAGCACTAACCGGGGATCTTCCAAATACGGGCCATCACTCCCCGCAGAGTCAAAGCACTGGCCCCAATTCGATTCTAGGAAACTTGGTTCGGCCGCGCGTCATATCGGCAATACTGCAACGAGCGCCCGCAATCCCATAACCAACTCCTAATTTGGCGGCTGCAGGCCCGGCGATGCAATCCAGTTTTCTATCTTTGCGTAGGACTCGAACAGCTTGATTTTTTTCAGAAGTTCGTCTCTCTCAGGGCCGGGAGGCAGGCGGTCAGCTTCGCGCGCGCACTTCTCTGCCATGCGTACGTAGTCAGTCTGTTTCATCTGGTGTCCCCCTCAACAATCAACGTCCAAATACAGCGGCAAATGGCTATGCGCTGGAGCTGCTTGGTCAGCCAATACTTAACGGGAATAAAAAAGAAGCCCGCGACCACCAGCATGACGGTGATGGTTACCATCTGCGCACGCGCTTCCGAGGCCGCCTATTGGCGGCTGAATTCATTTTTACTCCCTAGACTTCAGCTTCTTATGATTCGGATACTTTGCTCGCAGGTACGCAGGGCCCTTTGCGGTGCAAGCCGCGAATTAGCATCTGTGACCTTGAGTATTTTCCCTCCGAACACCAGCCGTCATTGACGAACACGACTACATACGCGTCGAGTGTCAATGGCCCAGTCGTTAGAAGCTTTTGCGCAAATGACGGCTGAATGGCCGCCAAGAGAACGTACCCCACGAAGGGTATTCGCATCTGAGTCCCCACTCTGCGATTACCGATCGTACTAAAGTTGAACAACATTACGGCAAGAATTGGTTGCCTTTGCGCGCCGATACAAAATCTTCTGTGCTTCCCGTCGCCAGCCGCTTAGACACCAGCGCTCGGGTCTTGTGTAAGCTCGGCCTTGAGTGGGATTTCCCTCTGGCTTGCTGTCTACTGGCGCTTCGCTGACCCTTGGAATTCGGCTGTGTCCGCTTGCGCCAAGAGCGGTCTTTCATTGGCGCATGCAACCGTCGATTCAAAATCAACATCAGCACGTTTACATCGCCGCCGCGATAAGTTCGTTACGAACCCGTAATGAAAATTCGTCTTCCTGCATAAGGGTTTGCATTGCGCACTCATCACATTTGGATCGCACGAAATTCATTCGAAACTTTTCGCGGATCGGCGATCAGTGAGCTCGCAGCATTCAGCAATGACGCTGGCTCTGTTCAAAAAAATGTGGGAAGTAAACATGCTCAAGAAGTTACTCGGAGCAGCCGCAATGGCTGCCGTTGCGTACGCCGTCGTTCCAGCCTCCGCCGCGAAAATGGCAGGCTGCAGTGGTGAAAACCTCGAGAAGACCGAATCCGCGACCGAAACCATGCCCGATGGCGCCGGCAAGATCGCGGCACAAAAGGAAGTGGCGCAGGCCCAGGAGGCCCTGCTCGGCGGCAAAATGGGTGCATGCGCGATGCATCTGTCCAGGGCGATGCACGCGGGCACGATGAACCAAGCCCCGTACGCGGACACGATGAACCAAGCCCCGGCCGAAACCACAACCCAAGCGCCGTACCAATCCCAAGGGCAATGGAAACCGATCAAGCCTGCGCTGTAAGCTAGCAAAAGGGCCGACTGCCTCGCGATCGGCCCTTTAGGCCGCAGGATTTGAAGGAAACTCATGGCGCGCGGGCCAGCTGACTCGCAAAATACGCATGTGAGATAGCTGGCTCCGGTCAGACCCAACGTTGGTCGCTTCAGGAAGCTAAAATCGATGCCATACGGACATCGTCAGACCGGTCCGGTTGGTCCGGCTCGCGCCACTTCCGGACCTGGCCACTTTTTCCGACGGCTGCATATTCCACGCTGCTGCACGGATGGTGACGAAAGCCGGACCACTTGGCCTAAGCTTCGGCACGACGGGCGTTGGATGCGCATGCGGCTTCGACCGTAGCGTCGATGACCCAATGAAAATGGCGCGTCTGTGCTCCGTTTCCAGAGGGAGTACACGGGGTTACATTTTGGGCCGGTTCGCCCTCACCCCAATCCTTTCCCGACGGGGAGAGGGAGTCTCGCAGAATGCTCGGCCTGGCCAGCGAGTCCATCAACGGCTTGAATCTGCCGACGAGACGGTTGACAGCGCCCGGGCGTTCGGCCGCAATGACCTGCCAGCCTGAGGTGGCGCATGGACAACCAGACCCGTCCCGACCCGGTCGCCCGCGCCTGCGAGCTCGGGGCGGAGATTGCCGCCGCAGCCGACGAGATCGAGCGCACGCGGCGCATCCCCGAGGCGTTGCTGGGGCGGCTCCACGGATCGCGGCTGTTCCGCATGCTGCTGCCGCGCTCGGCGGGTGGCGACGAGACGGAGCCTGCGGTCTACGTGGCGGCGATCGAGGAACTCGCCCGGCACGACGCCTCGATCGCGTGGAACGCATTCGTCGCCAACAGTTCCTCTCTGATCGCCGGCTATCTGGAGCCTGCGGTCAATCACGCCATCTTCGCTGATCCGCGCAGCATCGTGGCCTGGGGACCTCCAAACGCTTCGCGCGCGAGAGCGGTCGACGTCGGCTATCGTCTGACCGGCAAGTGGGATTTCGCCAGCGGCTGCCGGCAGGCCCGATGGATGGGCGCGCACTGCCATGTGCTCGAAGCGGACGGCGCGCTCAGGCTCAACCGCTTCGGTCGGCCCACGGTCCGCACGCTGCCCTTTCCGGCGAGCGACGCGACCCTGCTCGACACCTGGCGCACGATCGGGCTGTGCGGCACGGCGTCGGACTCCTATTGCGTCAACGACGTGTTCGTGTCGGAGGCGTTCAGCACCACGCGCGAGGACCCGACGCTGCGCCGCGAGCGCGGCCCGCTCTATGCCTTTACCATGCAGTGCCTCTACGCGACCGGGGTCGCCGCGGTAGCATTCGGCATCGCGCGCGCGATGCTGTCCGAGTTCATCACGCTGGCGTCCCGCAAGGCGCCGCGCGGCCTGGCCCGACTCGCCGACAACGCCGTCGTGCAGGCCGACGTGGCGCGCGCGGACGCGCGGCTCGGCTCGGCGCGAGCCTACCTCATCGAGACGCTCGCCACGATCTATGCGCATGCCGACGACGTGGCGCCTATCGAGGTAACCGATCGGGCCCGCGTACGGCTCGCTTGCACCAACGCGATCCAAGGCGCGGCCGAGGTGGCAGACTTCGCCTACAAGGGAGCGGGCGTCGACGCAATCTTCCCGGGCAGCCCGTTCGAGCGCCGCTTCCGCGACATGCACACGCTCTCTCAGCAGATCCAGGCACGCGGCGCCCATTTCGAGTCGGTCGGGCAGATCCTGCTCGGCGTGCCGCCCGGGGCGTTTCTTTAGAGTGACGAAAGATCAGGGATATCGGCTGTTGAGCACTTGTCAGACGTCAGCGTTTCGACGAATGACTTTGCGCCAGAAGCGGCCGTTCACCGAAAAATAGCGCCGGAGGTGGTAGACGAAGCCGTTTCCGCACTGCCAATGTGCAGAAGCAGGGCGACGAAATCCTACCAATGAAAGAGCCGCTAATTGAAGTGGCCTTGATCAAAAGCCACACCATCTCGAATGCCTCCCTGTGTCATGGTTCTTCCCAATTCCACGCGGCAAAGGACGTCGCGAACACCTGAATTCCCATCAGGTCTTGCGGCATTGCGCCGGTGGAATCATAGCGGACACGGGACCCGGCGGCCGTATGGTCCTGACCATCACGCTCGCGGATAGAGGCAAGAGCAACGAAGATCTGGCCGCGGCCGCCGATCGCCTGTTATCAGGATTTTCATTCGACCACAGATTGGTCTTTCGAACGGAGGAAGCACCGCGATGACGGAGCCCATCCATATGACCGTGGCCTGGCGGCCGCTGCTGCACGGCGCACCTGTCATATTGGACCCCGAGTAAGACCGGGACGTGCGATGGACGTGCCGGGCAACTCCCTAGCTCATGACTTGGAAATCACTCAGATCGAGCGAGATCAGGAGAAGATCACGAATCGCTTTCAAATGTGGGCCGCGGACGTATGCTCGTCTCTTCGCGGGAAAGCGGAACCCACCGGATTCGACCATGTCGTATACATATTGCGCTACCGGTATTCCACCGGCAATCTCCAGTTGGTAATCATGCCGGCGAAGCAGGAAATCGTCGCCGAAGTAAAAGTCCTGTTCTCTGCTGTGGCTGGCGATTGCGTCCGGGAATCGAACGCGCAAGCCTCGCCAACGCTCAGCGCCCTCTTGCCACGGCGCAATTTCGGTCACCTCGAAACCCGGCATTGCCATCAGGAATGATGTCGTAAGATACGTCCATCGCGCATAACCATTGAAGTATCCACGGTGAAGTAGGTCCCAGGGCGTATTCATCGTGTGGCCAGCAAATGCCGCTCTGGGGTTCAAGCGTTCCTGTACAACAACACCGGCCGTCGTTTCGATCACGACTCGCTTGGCCGCAAATTTCATTCGCCAATCGGCCTGCCCAAACGGACGGATGAGTGTGCTTTCCTCATGTATCGTGACCGTTCCTTCGAGGGGCTTCGGATCGACATCGAGCCCTTTCATAGGAGCAAGCCGCCTCCTGCCACAATCGTTGCTCTCACCTTGTTGAATTTGCGCCAGCGATCAAGGCCGCCGTGCGCGTGTAAAACCAGATCAAGAAGTTCACTCATGGATATCCCCTAAACTTTGACCGTCAGCCGATCACTTCCGATTACATCCTCAACTCAAGACACTACGAACGCGACCTGATCTATGGATTCGATTCCATGACTTTATCCTTGATACGGCGGCCGTCCGGCGCTTTTAAAATCTCGATTCGTCTACACGCCTAGAAGCAACCGCGGCAGACGCTCTTGATTTTTCTATCCAACGCCTTGTCAAAGGCGTCCTCACCCAACAATCCATTGTCGTCGTTTCCTCCAGCTGCGGAATTGTCGCGTGGGGTCGGCTGACGCTGCCCAACGGGCACTTTAGGGAGGTTATGCGAGGACTTAATAGTTTGCTGTCGGGGCGGCGTGTTGCTCTCGGCTAAAGCGGCAGTGCAGCAGAACAATGAAATAGAAGCGGTTGCTGTGAGAACTTGTGGCATGTTCGAGCTGATTGTGCGGCTCTCCTTGATGACCCGTGAGGTAAATCGCATTCTACACCTCTTTCGATCCATCACTCGCGTGAAGCTCGACGATGCTGATTGAAGCAGAGAGTAATAACAGATGATTGCTTCTCCATGTCGCGATTTGCAAAATTCCAGCTTAATAGCTGCATCCGAAGTCGGGCGACAACGAGGACGAAACGGATTGGAATAAAGATCAGTGCCGCGAGCAGCGCATATTTCACGAACGGCGAGGTCAGTAGCCCTGCGACAACGAACTCACTCATGGTGCCGGATCCCCTATAGCTGATAACGCAGCAATTCCAGATGCCTGAGCAACCTCACTTCTGAAGTCGTTAGAACCGCGGTGCCATAAAGCGCCGCCGCCGCATGAACGAGATCATAGCGCTTCGAGCGATCGAGCCCTGCGGCAGCGGCTAGATAGGCCCGAGAGAGATCGAGTATCTCCGCCGGCGACAATGTCGGAAGGATCTGCCGCGCCTTTGCGTCGATGGCAGGGTCGACTGCATTCCTCGCCTGGTCGAGCGCCCTCCATGACCGCCGAACCGCGAAACTGAGATTGCCCAGGTCGGAAAGTCGCCTCATGACATTGCGGCGTGCCGGAGTGAGAGGCTCGCTGTGTTGCCATGAACTGAACTGGCTCAAGCGATCATAGTGAAGGCTCGCCTTGGGTTGATTGAGACTGTTCTTGTCAACCAAGGCTTCCCGCAAGGTACGGCCCACAGCCAGAGCCAGACGAAGACGACGCAAGGCAGGATCAACCGGGGCGATCAGAAGCAAGGAAAAGAAAATGCATACGCTCCCGGCGACGAGGAATGCCGCGGTATCCACAAACGTCGTGGGATCGAGCGTCTGCACGTTGGCTGGCGAAAGAAGCGATATGCTTTGCACACCGTAGAAAATTCCCATTGGACCTTTGCCGGTTTTGATCAACCAACAGGTGATTGCCACAATCGGAGCGAGAGAGATGATGAACAACGGATATTCACTAATATTTGGGAAAATCAGGAAATCATAGATCGTGCCGGTGACGATTACGGCCGGTGTCATGAGGAGTGCCGCTCTTCCCATTGCAAGCGGATCGTGCAGAACAGATCCGAGGGAGACGAAAACGATCGTTCCGAGGATCATCAGGTTCGCGCCGGGCAGGCCAGACAGCACTGCAAGCAATCCGACGATGCCGACCGCGAGCCCTACGCGCATCCCATTGAGAATGGCCGCGATATAATCCTGATGCACGGGAAGGCTCACGGATCTCCGTGGAAGCCGTCCAACCCGGCTTGAAAGTAAACCGTCGCGAATGTCGCGAAATACTTCAATCATGAATCTGCAGCGATCCAGGACATAGGCCTCATCGACCGAAAGTGCCTCTGCTTCCATTGCCTGGTGCGTGAGGGCTTCAAGGTCAGCGAGCCGTTTCTCGGGGTGCTGAGCGACGACAGCCGTGCGCATGATGGAGATTGCATGGTCTACAGTAGAAGATGCCGTGGACATTTTCCGCAGACCTAGACCAACGGCCTGGATCGCCGAGATCGCTTCAAACAAGCCGAGCAGCGCGCTTCGCGCAGCCTTCGCGCGCGCCCATCCATCAAGCAATTCCGGCGTTGCAAAACCTATCTCGCTTCGTAATGGCATAAACCTCGCGCTCATTGCGACACATTGCGATGGATCAGGTGGTGCGCGTCGATCGAGAGTAGCCAGCGCCATGGCCACGATATCCTTCGTGGCGAGGCGCAGCTTGGATTGCAGCGATCGCGCCGATTCGGCGGTCGCGAAAATTGCGCTTACAAATGCCAGGGCGAGCACAGCAAGCAGGATGACTGCGACCCGATCAAGCATAGAAGTAAAAGTAGCTGTCGGGGTGTCGACGTCGGCAATCGAAATAAGCGCAACCGTATAGCCGGCCAGGATACATCCATAGGCGCGGAAGTCGCGCAGAAGCGTTGCTATCGCAACGAGACATGCCATATACACCGAAAAGACGGCGATGAGCATCGTCCGATCTTGTGAAAAGAGGCTCGTCAGGATTATTGCAAAAACTGCTCCAAACAATGTTCCTACGATTCGATAGATCGCTTTGGACAGGACCATGCCCTGGGTAGGTCCCGCTAGTATTAGAAGGCCTGTCCCCGCGCTTGCTGCAGAGTTGAGTTCAAGTGCGAATGCAATATAGTAAGAGACAGCCAGAGCGACCCAAATCTCGAACGCCAAGGCCGTCGTGCCAGCCGGCCATTGCACGAAACCCGGATGATAGGAACGATGTTCGCGCTCTGTTGGGGTCTTTTGTATAACTGCCGTAGACATCTTCATCTACTTCTGTCGGAGCGACCTGGGTTTCGTAATCGGCAGGACCAGTACAGCGCCGGCCTTGACCCACCGAAACAACGAGAACCTCACCGGCTGCCCAGCCGCGTCACTTCGGCCTTGTTGAAAGCACGTTCGTCGTCTGGATCACCGCGTCGCTTTCAAGCCGTCGGTTCTCCAACGAGGCCAGCGAATTTCTCGAAGAACTGGTCGGCCAGCTTCTTGGCCGCAGAGTCGATAAGTCGACCGCCGAGCTGCGCCAGCCTGCCGCCCACTTCCGCTTGGGCCTCGTATTTCATCAGCGTGCCTTCGCCGTCGTCCGAGAGATGCACGGTCGCGCCACCCCGGGCGTGGCCGGCGATACCGCCCGTACCCTCCCCGGAAAGACGATAACCATTGGGTGGATCGAGATCCGACAGCGTGACCTTGCCCGTGAACGTCGCATGGACCGGCCCGATCCCCAGCTTAACTTTGGCGGTCATCTCGGTGTCGGAGAGCTTTTCGAGCGACTCGCAACCGGGAATACATTGCTTGAGCACGTCGACGTCGTTCAGGGCGGCCCACACGGCCTGCCGGCTTGCTGCAAGCCGACGTTCGCTGTTCATGTCCATTGGTCAGTTCCTTTCGCTCATTCATCCGGCTGCGTCAGCACGAGGGAAACGAAGAATGACATCGCATCCAACGTGTTGTTAATCATGGGCGCACCGCCGCCGCGTCGGCCAGCGCGCGGCGCAGCATCGTGCGACCAAGCTGCAACCGGTACTCGGCATCGGCGAACCGGTCTTCGAGCGGGACCACGTCCTCGAATGCTTGCTCGACGATGCGGTCGCTGTGCTGCGGCTGGCCATCGTAGCCGGCCAGCATGGCTTCGGCAGCCTTGGCGCGAAAGGCGTGATCCGCAAAGCCGGTGGCGGCGATGCGGCCTCCGATACAACGCTCGCCCTTCATGTGGAGCACGACGGCGACGCCCACGACAGCATACCCGGAAGCAGGATGGCGAAACTTGCGGTAGCTCGCGCGTGCACCCTTTTGCAGCGGAACGCGCGCGCGCACCAAAATCTCTTCGGGACCGAGATCGTTTTCGAAGAGTCCCTTGAAGAAGTCATCTGCCGCGATCGAACGCTCGCCCTCCGGACCCGCCAAATCGAACACCGCGTCCAGCGCCAGCATCGCGACCGGCCAGTCGGCGGTCGGGTCGCTGTGCACGATTGCGCCACCGAGCGTCCCGCGGTTGCGCACCGTCGGGTCGGCGATCAGGGGCGCCATCAGGGTAAGCAACGGTAGCGAGGCGGCAATCTGTCCGTGATGTTCCAGCGTCGCGTGTGTCGTCGCCGCTCCGATCGCCACCTCGCCATCGCCGATGCTGATGCCTTTCAACTCGCTCAGTTCATTGACATCGATCAGCACGTCTGGGGTGGCGAACCGCAGCTTCATCATCGGCAACAGCGAATGCCCCCCGGCCAGCACCTTCGCGACCGCGCCGTGTTGCTTCAGCGCCGCGATTGCGGCGGGCAAGGTCGTGGGCCGCACATAGTCAAAAGCAGCTGGGATCATGTTTCACCTTACGCGTTGGGCGTCGCGGATCGCCCGCCATACCTTGGGCGGGGTCAGCGGCATGTCGATGTGCGTGATGCCGAACGAACTCAGCGCGTCGCAGACCGCGCTCACGATCACTGGCGGCGCTGCCACACAGCCCGCTTCCCCTATCCCTTTGACGCCCAGCGGATTGTTGGGTGCTGGTGTTACTTGGAAGCCTACACGCACGCGGGGGATCTGGTCGCTCTTCGGAAACGTGTAGTCGAGAAGCGAGCCCGTCACCAACTGGCCAGTGTCGTCGTATTCGGCGCCTTCGTACAAAGCCTGCCCAATGCCCTGCGCCAGGCCGCCGTGCATCTGGCCTTCACACAGCAGCGGGTTTATCAAGTTCCCGACGTCGTCGATGCCCACGTAGTCGAGGATCTTGACCTCGCCGGTGTCCTTGTCTACCTCGACGACCGCAGCGTGCATGCCGTATGATGCAGGCATCTCCTGGGGTTCGTAGCAGACGATCTCATCAAGACCCGCCTGCATTCCTGTGGGCAAGTTGCTTGCGACATAGGCCATGCGCGCGACCTGAGCGAAGCTCACGCGCTGCTCCGGCCGGCCGGTGATCCAGAAATTGCCGGTCTTGTAAGTCACCGCATCGGCCTTGACTTGCAGCATCGCCGCGGCGATCTGCGTCGCTTTAGCCAGAATCTTGTTCGCCGCGGTGAACGCCGCCGAACCGCCGACGGGCATCGAGCGCGAGTTAAAGGTGCCGTGCCCGGCCGGCACGCGGTCAGTGTCGCCCTGAACCACGTCGATGTGGTCCATCGGAAGCTGCAAGACATCGCCGACGATTTGCGCGTAGCTCGTCGCGTGGCCATGCCCTTGCGACATCGAGCCACTGAAGAGTGTCACGTTGCCGTCGGAGTGCACGCGGAGCTGCGCGCTTTCCCAGCCGCCGCGGTCGAAGCCATGCTCCTTCAGCATCGGCGACATGCCCATCCCGACCAACTCCATGTAGCACGTGATGGCCACGCCCACATGCCGCCCTTGCGCCCTTAGTTCGCTCTGCTGGCTCCGCCATTTGGCGTAGCCGATCTGTTCGGCGGCGGCGTCCAAGCAGCGGTGGTAGTCGCCACTGTCCCAGACGAAAACGGGGTGCCCGTATGGTATGTACGGAAACTGATCGGCACGAATCAAATTGCGCCGGCGCAGCTCCAACGGATCGATGCCCAGCGCGTTCGCCACGGCATCCATCGTACGTTCGATGATGTAGGCGCCCTCAGGCCGGCCCGCGCCGCGGTAGGCGTCAACCGGCGTCGTGTTGGTCGTGACCAGCCGCACTTCGGCATCAAGCGACGGGATATGGTAGGTGCCGGTTGCGTAGCTCGCGGTGTTGATGGTCGGTATGCCGGTCCCCATGTTCGAAAGGTAGGCACCGAGGTTGGCGACTGAGCGCAGCTTGATCCCCAGCACCTGGCCATCGTTCTTTACGGCTGCTTCTACATACTCGACGTGCGCGCGGCCGTGCGTCGTCGCCTGATAACTCTCACTACGCGTTTCGGTCCAGCGCACCGGCCGGCCGAAATGACGCGCCGCATAAGCGCACAGGATCTCTTCAGGATAGAAGTGCATCTTGCAGCCGAAGCCGCCGCCAATGTCTGGCGCGATCAGATGCAGGCGATGTTCCGGCCAGCCCAGCGTTTCGGCGAGCCATCGCTTTGACATGTGCGGCACCTGCGAAGGCATGTAGATCGTCAGGCGCTCTTCCAATTCGTCATAGTATGCACAGACCGCCCTTGGCTCCATCGGGTTCGGAATCAGTCGCTGGTTGACGAGGCGGACCTTGACCAGGCGGTCGGCGCTGGCCGCTGCCGCGGCGTAGTCGCCGCCGCCCAACGTGAAGACGCCGATAAGGTTGCCTGGGACGTTGTCGTGGAGTTGTGGAGCGCCCGGTTGCAGCGCGGCTTCCTGATCGACCACCACCGGAAGCGGCTCGTAGTCCACGTCGATGGCCTCCACAGCGTCGACGGCCTGCGCGCGGGTGTTGGCAACGACGAAGGCAACCGGCTCTCCCAGGTAGCGCACGCGGCCGGAGGCCAGCGGCCGATGCGGGGGCACGATCGAGTTACCGACCACCCAATTCGGCCGGATATCGCCGACCTTTCCTGCCAGGTCGGCTTCCGTCAATACGCCGACGACGCCGGCCATAGTGGTCGCACGGGACGCGTCGATGGAACGGATCCGTGCATGACCGTAAGACGAGCGTACCACGGCGGCATACGTCATCCCCGGCAACTGTATGTCGTCGGTGAAGCGACCTCGGCCGGTCAACATGCGGGCGTCTTCGCGTCGCAAAACGGGCTGGCCGACGAAATTGGCGTGTTCGGATTGAGCGACGGTGGCATTTACGCTGATGTTCATGTGGCTTCCACAACTCGCATGTCTTCGGTTTGTTGGAGCTTTGCCGCCAACAGCACGGCGTCGACGATATTTTGATAGCCGGTGCAGCGGCACAGGTTGCCGTGCAGGGCATGGCGCACCTGCGCCTCGGTTGGGTTCGGCACGTAATCGAGCAGCGCTTGAGCCGCGAAGATCATCCCGGCGGTACAGAAGCCGCATTGCAGCGCGTGCCGCTCATGGAAGGCTTGTTGAAGGGGCGTCAGACGCGCGGGATCAGCCAAACCTTCGATGGTCGTGACGGCATGGCCGTCGGCCTGCACTGCCAGCACCGTGCAGGATTTGACCGTGGCTCCGTCTAACCGCACGGTGCACGCACCACATTGCGACGTGTCGCAGCCGATGTGCGTTCCAGTCAGGCCAGCCTGCTCGCGCAGGAAATGAACCAGCAGCACGCGTGGTTCGACGTCGGCGACGATTCTGGCCCCGTTTGACGCGGATCGCTATCGAATGGCTCTCCATTGACAGGCTTCCTTTCAGGCGGCAGCAGCGCCGGAGACATTGCTTCAGACTTGGCGGGCCAACGTAGAATCGAGGTGGTCTCCACCAGTACGCAGCCGCCATGGTTTGTGGATGTCATTTATCGATAGGCAGCTTTGGCGGATTGTAAGATTCCGGTGTCAACTGTACAAAGCCGCCCATTTGCGCGAGCCGATTGAGTGCGAGGCTGTCCATGTCCGCCATGGTCCTAGCCGCCGTCGTCATCTTTTGGGTGTGATCACTGAGTCCTGATCATAGAGCAGGTTTGCGCGACAAATTCACCAAGACGTGAAGGCCGGCGGACTTTCACAACAATAAACAACCATTAACAACAATGTTCGGATGATGCGCGTAATACGAAACTGCTGGAATGGTGATCCGAGGGAGTGGCAATTGAAAGACCTAGCAATTGCATCGCCGGGAGTATCGACGAGAGCCGCGGATACTACTGCCACAGCTTTGAAACGTGGACGATGCACTCGCGACTTCTTCGTCTTGAAGACGACGGTTGCCGCCGCTAACCGGACGCTTCAAAGAAGCGAGTTCGACGTATCGCACTTCGGCAAACATCTTGGTACAGCTTCTTCGGACCATCCGTCGTCACCCCAGGACGGGGTCGTCCTGGCCCTGCAAAGGAATATCTTCGGAGCGGGCGAACCAGAAAAAAGCGGCCTCCGGATAATCCCCTTTCCACATGGCACGGTCAGCTTCGTCAACTTGGCCCTTGATCCGACGGCCTATCCCAAAGACATGTCGGACTGCTTTAACTTTCTCATTCCGCGCGCCACTTTCGATCAGCTTGCCGACGATTACGGCGCCGATAGAATCGTCGAGCTTGCCGTAAGACCCGGCATTGCAGCCAACGACCCGATTGTCCTTCACCTTGGCGACTGTCTGATTCCGGCTATCGAAAAGTACGACGGAACCAACGACCAATTTGCCGATCGGATCACGACCGCGCTGAATATACATTTTGCACGCGCATATGGCGGCATGCATTTTCCGCCGCCTCTGGTGAGCGGAGGATTGGCACCGTGGCAGTTGAGGCTTGCGCGAGACAGGATCAACTCTAGTCTTGAAGAACTTTCGTTGAAGCAGATAGCCCGCGAGTGCAGGCTTTCCGCCAGCCACTTTGTCAGAGCGTTTACTCGCAGCATTGGAATTTCTCCACATCGCTGGTTGATGCAGAGGCGCGTCGATGTCGCCAAAGATCTGATGCTATCGACAGATACCTCGCTAGTTGAAATATCGCTGAGGTGCGGATTCTCCGACCAGAGCCATTTTACAAAGGTCTTCGCCGAGGCGACCGGAGAAACGCCGGGACGGTGGCGTCAGATTCAATTGCGCTGATACGCCGCGTCATCGTTTTTTCGAGACCGATGAAAGATCGGTCGGAGAACGATGCCACAAGTCCAGGGAAGTCCCGCATAGATGAAGCAGTCGAGCGATGAAGACAGCTCCCGCCGAAACGCCATCCGGGCCTATCCTTCGAGGTAGCGCCGCGGCGTGACCTACACGCTGAGTAACCGTGAGAAAGGATTGCCATGCGAAATGGTGGATATCGAGACCGTTTGCAGAAGCGGATCGGGATTCCGAACCCTCCGACATTTGTTACAAGTGTCTCGCGCCGCGAGCCGATTACGTTCTCCCGACTCCGTCTCGACTGTGCGGGTCGTACCTTCGATGGCATACCCGCTGAAGACGCCTACGCCTGCAATGTTAATTTCCTGAAACAAGCATCGTGCAGCAGGAAAACGCGCGTCGTGGAGCGGCATTTTCTTGGCGAAGGAGACTCGATGATAATGGACCGGCGCGAAGCTTCAACAGTAACAATGTACTCACCATTGGATACGGTAAGGCTATATGTACCTCGTTTAACCTTTCAGGACTTTGTCCGAGAACACTACGGTTCTAGCGAGGTACACTTGAAGCCGCCGCAGCAAGTGATGCGCGATCCGATCCTTTACAACATCGGCGCCTGTCTTAGGGTACTCTTCGAACATCCCGACGAAAACAATTCCCTCTTGGTCGACCATATCGCCCTATCGCTCCAAAGCCACCTTTACCAGACCTACTCGGCCGCACCGGCTTCGAGCCCCCCGGGGCGCGCGGCGGCTTGGCTGCCTGGCAAGAGAGGCGCGCGAAGGACGCTATGGAGGCGGACTTGGACAAGGAAATAACCATAGCTCGGTTGGCGCATGATTGCCGTTTATCGACGAGTCAGTTCGGCCGCGCCTTCAGACAGTCGACCGGTTGCACACCACACCGTTGGCGCCTTCAGCGGCGCGTCGAACGGGCTCAGGATTTACTATTAACTTCCGACAAAACTCTGGCGGAGATCGCCAGCTCCTGCGGGTTTTCCGATCCGAGCCATTTGACGCGCGCATTCAGTCAGACCGTTGGCACCAGTCCTGGATTGTGGCGCCGCGCAAGGCGCGCCTAGCGCATCAGCAAAGGCACACGGCTTCTCCGCGGAGGTTCGGCTCCCCAACCTCTGCGATAGGTATTTTGCAAAATCGATCAATCCGAGCGAGCCATCGGACAGAGGAAATTGCAAAGGGAATTCAATAGTTTCTATCCGGGAAATGGCTTTATCTCATCCCGAAGCGCTTCAAGCGTCGATCTCTTTTCGGTCCCTCGTTGGATGAGAGTGATTTAAAGTTTCCGACCCGGTGATTAACGGTCGGATTCCCGCTTTCGGTAACCCTCGGAGTTGGCGACTGCGTCTGCTGGAATGCTGATCCATGGCACAAACCCGGCGACACGAAAGTCTCCTGGGCAAATGACAATTAATTGCTACCCATTGCGGGAGAAATCTTCGAGGCTCGCGCGGATGCTTGGCCCGCTGATATCTTTGTCCGTTCCACGACGCGCCTATCGATCGGTTTCCCTGCCGGCCGGCCGAAGGAAAATCCTGCATGACACTCGCGTCACTTGATTTCGGTTTCGCTTCAATTCGTCGTGCCCGCGCCGATGGCGTGACGGCCGAGGCAATCATAGCCGAAGCGTGCCGCCGCGCGCGGGCCTGCGCGGGGGAAGGCATATTCATCTCGCTCGTTCCACAAAGCGACGCAAAGAACCGGGCGAAGGAACTACAAGCCCAAGCGGACGCCGGAGCTGATCTTCCCCTGCTCGGGATGCCGTTCGCGGTCAAAGACAGTATGCATGTCGCCGGCATGCTCACGACCAGCAACTGCCCGGCCTTGCGAATCCAACCCAGGGAATCTGCGGCGGCCGTCACGAAGCTGGAGCAAGCCGGCGCCGTTCTGATCGGCAAGAACACGCTCGATCAATTTGCGACCGGGCTGAACGGGACACGAAGTCCGGATCCGATTTGCCGCAATGCGATCAATCCGGCCTTTATCCCCGGCGGCTCGAGCTCGGGCTCGGCGGTGGCGGTGGCGCGCGGCATCGTGGCATTTTCGCTGGGAACCGATACCGGCGGTTCGGGACGCGTTCCCGCGGCATGCAACGGCATCGTTGGCCTGAAGCCGACGATAGGCCTCGTGAGTTCGCGCGGTCTTCTCTACAATAACAGGTCGTTCGACTGCATTCCGGTTTTCGCGAAGCTTTCCGACGAGGCCTACGAAATTCTCGAGCACATCGCGGGGTTCGACGTTCAGGACCCGTTGAGCCGCGCGGATGCGGATGAGATCGACCTGCGGCTGCGACCCGCCGAACCCCTGACCCTCGCTATACCGCGCTCGGACCAGTTGAAATTTTTTGGCGATGACGAGGCACGCAGGACATATGAGAGCAATCTGACGACACTTGAGAATCTTGGGCATCGGCTGAAGCCGGTCGATTTCTCGGTGTTCGAGGAGGCCGGGCGTCTGGTGTTCCAGAGCGCAATGGTTGCGGAGCGGCTAGTCGATTATGCCGACGTGGTCCAGAGCAACCCGGAAGCCATCCATCCGGCGGTCTGGGCTTCGATCGAACCCGGCTTCAAGTACACCGCGCGGGATGCCTTCCAGGCCCTTCATGCCATGAAGACGGCCCAGCGGCAGGCAAGCCTGTTGCTGAAGGGCTGCGCGGCCATGGTGGTACCGACGGTGCCGACCATCTTCACCATCGATCAGATGTTGGCCGACCCGATGGCGCTCAATACCGCGATGGGGACTTACACCTATTTCGTCAATCCGCTCGACATGTGCGCGGTCGCGATTCCCGGCCGGGTTCGCGCCGACGGGTTGCGATCCTCGCTGTGCTTTGTGTCGCGCGCCGGCGAAGACGGATTGATACGGACACTCGGACGCTCATTCGAGCTTGCGGCCGTGCCGGCACCGGCTGGCGATTTGAATCGCTATACCGTCTTCGGATAAATCCCGCTGTCTCACTCGAGTTGCCCAGTGTTTGGGCATCGCCTGGCGCTTCTTGATGCGGGGCCATCACGGGCGATGTGGATTAATTGCTTGAGCGTCCATCCGACCAAAGGAACCATCCGACTTCAAATTCGAATATTCCGGAGGCTCCGCATGTTGGACGCAAGGACTGCTCTTTTAGCCGCTGCGACGATCGTTACGTCTCTATGTCGGCCGGACCAGGCCGATGCCGAGCTGCTCAAGGCCAGACTCGCCCAGAACCTCGGGCCGATTTCGGGGATTGTGATCGTTGCAAAGGATCAGGGATTCTTCGAAAAGCGCGGCCTCGATATCTCGGTAAGCAATTTCACCTCCGGAAAACAATGTCTCGACACCGTCGTCGGCGACGGTGCTGACATCGCGACGACGGCGGAGGCGCCGGTCACCGCCGCGGCGATGGCGGGACAGCCCATCGCCTTTCTCGCGCGCATGGAATATTCGGACCTCAAGACCGTCGTTGCAAGCAAGTCGGGCATCAAGAGCAAGGCCGATCTCAAGGGCAAGAAGATCGCATTCACCGCCGGTACCGGAAGCGAGGTCTATACGGCGGCGTTGCTGAGCAGCGCCGGCCTGAAGAAGGAAGACGTCACCCTGGTCAACCTGCGGCCCCAGGAAATGCTGCCAGCGCTCGCCTCCGGCAGCATCGACGCCTTCGACACCTGGGAACCGCATATCGCCAACGCCAAGAAGGCGATGGGAGCAGATGTTGCCGAAATCGACACCAAGGGCATCTATTCGGAAACCTTCAACATCGTCGTGATGCGGGACTATCTTGAAAAGAATGGTCCGCTGGTCGAGAAATTCCTGGCCGCCATGATCGATGCGGAAGCCTGGATGAAGGCGAACCCGGAGGATGCAATATCGGTGGTCGCCAAAACGGTCGGGATCAAGCGCGAGGAGCTGGCGCCGATATGGGCTGATTACGTCTATCAGGTGCGCCTCGACGACAAACAACTCGACATTCTCAAGACCCACGCCGCATGGCGCCTCGAAAGTGGCAATCATCCGCCGGGAGCGACAATGCCCGATTTCCTGAAGGTGCTGTCGTCGGGGTCGTTGAAGAATGTCGATGCAACGCGAGTCACTTATGCAAGTCAGCCGGGCGGCTAAGAGACTGCAACAATGACCGGCGGACAAACGCAGCGACTCAACACCGCAATCTCGATCCTCTCGATCCCGCTGTTCTTTCTGGCGTGGGAACTGGTTTCGCGATCGCACATCGTGAACATCATCTTGTTTCCGCCGCCTTCGGTGGTCGCCGTTGCGATGGTCGAATGGGTGCGAAGCGGTCAGTTCGCCATTGACCTCGCCGTAAGCGTCTACCGCGTTGTCATCGGCTTCGCCCTCGGCGCGTCGGCGGGTGTCGTCTTTGGCGTGCTGACCGGGCAGTTCCAGCTGTTCTCAAGCTTTTTCTCGCCGATCTTTCATATTCTGCGGCCGATTCCACCGATCGCATTCGTCCCGATCGTTATCCTTTGGTTCGGCCTCTCGGAAACCGGAAAGATCTTCCTCGTGTTCTGGGGTGTCTTCTTCACGGTTTGGCTGACCACCCACATCGGCGTGCAGAAAATCGATCGTGGTCTTATCCGCGCTGCCCTCATGCTGGGTACGCCCAGGCGCCGGATGCTGACCGAAATTGTTCTGTTCGGTGCTCTGCCTTACATCGTGGTGGGTCTTCGAACCGCGGTCAGCATTTCGTTTTACACGCTGGTTGCAGCGGAACTTGCAGGAGCATTCGCCGGTATCGTTTACCGCATCGAAATTGCTCAGCAGAATTTGCAAACCGGCCAGGTGATGGGAGGCCTGGTCGCGCTGGGCGCTCTCTCATTCATCGCCGATCGGGGCTTCGCCGCCATCACCCAACGGCTGGTGTGGTGGCGATGACCGTTCAGCTGGTCGCCGATCGCGCGAAGGTCGAAAGTGACGAAGAGTTGGCTGTGGTCGAGATCGATGTCGCCGACGTCAGCATCGTGTTCGACACCCCGAAAGGCCAGGTCGTCGCGGCCGATCGCGTTTCGTTCCAGATCATGCGCGGCGAATTCGTTTGCCTTCTCGGTCCATCCGGATGCGGAAAGTCAACCGTTCTCAATACTATCGCCGGGTTCGAAACACCCTATGCCGGCACGGTGAGCATTGCCGGGAAAGCGGTCACTGGACCCGGGCCTGACCGAGGCATGGTGTTCCAACAACCTTATCTGTTTCCCTGGAAGTCAGTGCGCAGCAATATCTCGCACGGACCGAGCATGCTCGGAAAAACCGCCAAAGAGGCGCGGGCGATCGCCGACGATTTGATCGCCATGATCGGTCTTTCCAAATTCGCCGATGCCTATCCGCACACGCTGTCGGGCGGCATGCAGCAGCGCGTGGCGATCGCGCGGGCATTGGCCAACCGGCCCGGCGTTCTCCTGATGGATGAGCCGTTCGGCGCGCTCGATGCCCAGACGCGGGTCGTGATGCAGGAAAGCCTCCTCAGCCTTTGGGCGCAGGTCGGCACCACCATCGTGTTTGTCACCCACGATATCGACGAGGCGATCTTTCTGGCCGACCGGGTCTTGATCATGAGCGCCGGCCCGGGCCGCATTCTGCGCGATCTGCGCATTGCCCTGCCTCGGCCTCGTTCAAGCGAGGTGGTACTGCACCCCTCTTATGTTGCTCTGAAGAAAGAATGCCTCGACCTCATTCGGGCCGAAAGCTTGCGGGCGTTCGAACAGCAGGCGGTCCGCTAGGAACGAATCCGTAATCAGTTTCCAGCCGCGGTTTTGCCGGACCGAATGCGTTGCATGGCCCAGCGCGCATTCTTGCGAACTTCCGGATCGGCATCGTCGAGAACAGGTTCGAGAAATTTTTCCCCGGCGGGATCGGCGATCTCACCCAACGCAGCAGCGCCTTCCTTTCGCAGATTGGCCTGCGGGTGGCTAATGCACAGCCCGATCGATGGAACTGCACGCGTAACCTTCATCTTGCCCAGGCTGCGCACGGCTTTCAGCCTCACCTGCCAAAAATCATCGGTCAGTGAGCCGATCAGCGCGTCCGCGGCATGGATTCCGTTGACATTGGTCCCAAGCGTCTCCGCGGCGGTTTCGCGCACCATCCAATCGGTGTCGGCCAGCGCTCGCGTAATCGAATCGGCAGCGGGTTTCATGTGGGAAAACGCCAGCGCGCTGACCGCGGCCCGGCGAACATGGGCATCGGCGTCGGTCGTCACCGAGGTCAGAGCGGGAATCGATTCTTCCAGCTTGAGAAAGCCGATCACGCCGATCGCCTGCACGCGTACCGAGGCATCGACGTCCCGCAGCGCATCCAGCGCCGGCTTGAGCGTGTCCTTGCGCCGCAATTCCTTCAGCGCCCGCAAGCTGGCCATCCGGACGAAGGCGTGAGCATGGCTGATCAATGGCAGGATCGCATCGGCGCAGGCCGGGTCCTTTAACTCCGCCATGCTGTCGGCCGCGGCACCCGCTACCACCTGCTCGGGATCGACGACGACTTTTACAAGGGCTGCCGCTGCATCGAGACCGTCGAATTCGCCGAGCGCCAGCGCCACCTGTTGCCGCACCCCCGGATCCGGGTCAGAGGTCATGCGATCGAGATGCGCGATGGCTGCCGGATCGCCGGAATGTCCGAGCGCGATGATCGCGACGCGACGCTCGCCGGGATCGGCAGCTTGCAGCCGATCTTCAACGTCGTCGAGATCGTCGTAGGATTCGAAGGGATCTGCCATGGCTCACCTGAGCAGATAGGGGATATTGACCTTGACGGCGCCGGTCGGACAATCTGCTTCGCAGGGCATGCAGTACCAGCATTCGTCATAGGCCATGTAGGCCTTTCCGGTCATGTCGCTGATGCGCAGCACGTCGAGCGGACACACATCGACGCATACCGTGCAGCCCTTGTCCGCGATGCATTTGGCGTCGTCGACGACGACGGGAACCGAGGTCTGGTAATTTGCGAGGGGCATCGATCAACTCCAATCCAAAAAATGTTGCTGCAAAGCTCAGGCCGAGGCCCGGATCCGCTGCTTGTCGTAGAGGTCCTTTTCATCTTCCCCGATCGGAACGATGTAGGGTTGGACCGCGCGCTTCTCACTTGTCATCCGGCCATCCTTCTTGCTCAGCAGCGAATGACAGAACCAGTTCTCGTTGTCTTTCTCGGGATAGTCGGTGCGCAGATGATAGAGGCCCCAGCGGCTTTCGGTGCGATAGAGCGAGGCGTGCGCCGCCATGTCGGCGCAATCGACGATCGACTGGGTTTCCAGCGCGCGCAGCAATTCGTGAGAATTGCGCGCCATCATCTGGTTTTCCATGTCGTCGCGCACTTCGGCGAGCCGTCTTTGCCCGAGCTCGAATTTGCGCGTGACCTTCGGCGGCTGCAGATAATCGTTCACCAGGCGTCGCGCCTTGTATTCGATCTGGTTCGGCGGAATGCCGTCTTCGCGTTTGGTCGGCGCCATCACGCGCTCACGCTCCCTTGCGACGTCGCCGGCATCGAAACCGGCGAAATCGGTGCCGTCGGCGTATTCCATGGCATGTTCGCCGGCCACCGAGCCGTTGGTGAAGGCGCCGAGCATGTAATTGTGCGGCACGCTGGCCATGTCGCCGGCGGCATAGAGGCCGGGAACAGTGGTTCGCGCGAATTCATCGACGAAGACCCCCGAAGCGCTGTGACCCGAGCAGAAGCCGATCTCCGAGATGTGCATTTCGATCGACTCCTTCCGGTAGTCGGTGCCGCGGCCTTCATGAAACAGCCCGCGCGTCGGGCGCTCGACCTTGTGCAGCGTGGCTTCGATCTCGCTGATGGTGTCTTGATGCAGATGGTTGAGCTGCAGGAAGACCGGTCCCTTGCCCGACTGCAGCTCGTTGTAGAATTCGAGCATCATCTGACCGGACCAGTAGTCGCATTCGATGAAGCGCGAGCCCTCATTGTTCGCAGTATAGGCGCCGAACGGGCCGGCGACATAGGCGCAGGCCGGACCGTTGTAATCCTTGATCAGGGGATTGATCTGGAAGCATTCGAGGTTCGCGAGCGCAGCACCGGCGTGATACGCCATGGCGTAGCCGTCGCCGGAATTCGCCGCGTTCTCGTAGGTACCGAACATGTAGCCGGACGTCGGCAATCCGAGGCGGCCGGCCGCGCCCATGCACAGGATCACCGCCTTGGCCCTGATAACCAGGATTTCGGCGGTGCGCGTGTTGACGCTGATGGCGCCGGCAACGCGGCCGTCGCGGCCGGTCAGAAGCCGGGTCGCCATGTAGCGGTTCGAAATCAGGATCCGGGCGCGGCGCAGCTGCCGGTAGATCGCCTTCTTGACAGTTTCGCCATTCGGCATCGGCAAGACATAAGTGCCGATATGATGAACCTTCTTGACGGCGAAATCGCCGTTTTCGTTTTTCAGGAAGCGAATTCCAAAACTGTCGAGCTCCTCGATGATCGAGTAGCAGCGCTCTGCATATTTGTAGACCGCCTTCTGGTCGACGATGCCGTCATTGGCGATGGTGATTTCCTTGGTGTATTGCTCCGGCGTGGCGTAGCCCGGAATCACCGCGTTGTTGAGCCCGTCCATTCCCATCGAAATGGCGCCGGACCGCTTCACATTGGCCTTTTCGAGCAGGACGACGTTGGCCTTGGGATTCCTGAGCTTCGCCTTCAGCGCCGCCATCGGGCCGGCCGTGCCGCCCCCGATCACGAGAACGTCGCAAGATACCTCTGAAAGGCCTTCGACAATTTCATCCATCGCCATCGCGCAATCCTTCGTCTTCGCCGAAGCAATTTCCATTCCAGCAGTTTTCGGGAATGGCCGTTAAGCTAGGTTAGTCGGGCCGGCCGCGGGCGATAGCAATTAGTTGTCAGCGCGGTGAAACAGTTTTGTCTCGATGTCGTCCCCGCGAAAGCGGGGACCCATAACCACCGATGGGCGTGTTTGCGAAAGCTGGGGCCACCGCCGGCGCAACAACAGCGAGCGGTGGTTATAGGTCCCGGCGCAAGGCCGGGACGACAGCGCGTTACCGCTCGACGAACGCCTTCTCGATCACAAAATGGCCGGGCTCGCTGTTGTTGCCTTCGAGAAAACCACGCGCTTCGAACATGGCGCGCAATTCCTCCAGCATCGCCGGACTGCCGCACATCATGATGCGGTCGGTTCCGATGTCGAGCGGCGGCTGGCCGATATCGTCGAACAACTGCTTCGACGTGATCAGGTCGGTGATGCGGCCGCGGTTGCGGAACGGTTCGCGGGTGACGGTCGGATAATAAACGAGCTTCTCGGTCAGCAGCGGTCCGAACAATTCGTCGTCGCGCAGCTTTGCGACCAACTCCTCGCCATAGGCGAGTTCGGAGACTTGCCGGCAGCCGTGAACGAGCACGATGGTTTCAAATCGCTCATACACGTCCGGATCTTTGATGAGGCTCGCGAATGGCGCGAGACCGGTTCCGGTCGACAATAGCAGCAGGCGTTTTCCGAGGATCAGATTGTCGGCGACCAGTGTGCCAGTCGCCTTGCGCCCGACCAAGATGGTATCGCCCTCTTTGATCTTCTGAAGCCGCGACGTCAGCGGCCCGTCCGCGACTTTGATGCTGAAAAACTCCAGTTCGTCCTCGTGATTGGCGCTCGCCATGCTGTAGGCGCGCAACAGCGGACGGCCATCGACCTCAAGGCCTATCATCGCGAATTGCCCGTTCTGGAATCGAAAGCCGGAATTGCGGGTGGCTCTGAAGCTGAAAAGCGTATCGGTCCAGTGCCGGACCGAAAGAACCTTCTCTCGATGGAATGCGCTCATGGTTTTGGTTTTTCCGATTGTCGCGTTTGTGAAAGAAGATCGTTTTTTGTGCTACGCGCTTGCGTTACTCCAACAAGCACGCGAGAGTCGCAATCGAGCACTGCACGCGGCGGTCGATTAATTTCGTAAAATAGTTCTGCTCGCTGCATCCAGCCGTGGACCGAACCCAAAAGTAGGCCTGACTCAATCCACCTGTTCGGGCAACTAATTGCTGTCGAGGCGAAGCGCGCGATGATCGAATGCCAATCGTGGGAGAACCGAAATGTCGCAAGCGGCCCCGTCAGGCTTATCAACCCCATCGATTGCTGCGCCGACGCATATCGCCGTCAGCGACAATCTCGATTTTCTCGAACTCACGACCGTGCAAGGCGACACAATCCGTCTGTCGGCCGAGCGCTTGCGCAGCGCCTGCAAATGCGCCCACTGCGTCAGGGCGCGGATCGATGGGGTTTTTTCGGAGCGGTTCGAGGGTATTGCGGTGGTGCAGGTTTCGCCGATCGGCGATTACGCTCTCAACCTTGCCTTTTCCGACGGACACGCGCGCGGGATCTACCCGTGGCAGTACCTGCTCGGTTTGAACAATCCCGAGCCACCCGATCAGGGTCGTTAACGACCAACTCGTTTCGGCACGTTTGTGCCCGCAAAACGCCGGCAAGTAGGCACTCAAAGCCGCGTTGGCATAAGGCTTGCTGCGTACTTCAGATCGATTTTTGAGGTCTGGAGCAGGCGATGCAAGTTTATGCAGCAACCAACGCCGCGTCGGGTCGTGGAACCAACTTGCCGAGAATAACTGCGACCCAGACCACCGGCCAATCCCTCCTGTTAACCGAGAGTGCGCAATCGCTCGGCGGGCCGCCGTCCCTGTTCGAAGCGCTGTCGCCGCGCGAACGCGAAACCGTGCTTCAGCGCGGCCGCCGCAAGGTTCTCTACCGCGGCCAGACGTTGTTCAATCAGGGGGCGAAGCACGACGGAATTTATCTGATCGAGACGGGCCGCATCAGGGTGTTCTACACCGCTCCCTCCGGGCGGGAGATCACGCTGGCCTACTGGCATCCCGGCAATTTTGTCGGCGGCCCCGAAGTATTCGGCGGCGGCGTGCACCAATGGTCGGGCGTTGCGACCAGCAACAGCAGCGTCGTCCAGCTTCCCGGCAAGGAGCTGCGCGCGTTGGTGGCGGAGGTGCCCAATCTCGCGATCGGTCTGATCGAAGGTCTGACATTCAAGGGAAAGTGCTACTCCGCGCTGGCGCAGATGCTGGGCACGCGCTCGATCACCGAGCGGCTGGCCCACCTTCTGCTCCACCTCGTCGAGCTCTACGGCGTGAAGGACGCGGAAGGCACGCTGATCGGCGCCGCCTTCACCCATGCCGACCTCGCTCACATGGTCGGCGCCACCCGGCAATGGGTCACGATCAGCCTCAAGCGGATGCAGGAGAAAGACATCGTCGTCTCGCGTAAATCGAGAATCATCGTGCGGCGGCCTGACCTGCTCAAGGAAATGAAGGGGCTCGGTGACTGAAGTTTACAGTGCCTATAGATTTGGCGTTAAGGCCTGAAATTGCTCAAGAAGTGAGCAGCGGGTCTTTGACGGCAACTAATCGACCGCTCGGACGAGACGACGTTTGCTCCACACCGCGGATCGACAAAGGATAACACAATAGCAGTGGGCGCAATCAACTACCGAGAGGGTCTGCAATGGTTGGCAATTTCGGAGCACGCGGCTTTTCTGCCGTCGTCATCGCCGCGACGGCGTTTGCCTTTGCCGGCGCGGCCGGCGCGCAGACCACGGTAACGATCGGGATCGGCACCCAGGATACCACCACCAACACGGCAACCACAGGCACGATCATTCGCGAACTCCATCTTTTGGAGAAATATCTGCCCAAGGACGGCAAATATGCGAACATCAAATTCGAGCTCGAGTGGCAAAATTTTACGTCGGGCCCGCCCGTCACCAATGCCATGATGGCAAACAAGCTCCAGTTCGGCATGATGGGCGATTATCCGCTCATCGTGAACGGCTTCACCTTCGAGAGCAATCCGGAAAGCAAGAGCCGGCTGATCGCGGTCGCAGCCTATAGTCTGCAAGGTTCCGGCAACGGCATCGTCGTCCACAAGGATTCGCCCTACTTTGAGCTTTCGGACCTCAAGGGCAAGCTGGTCAGCGTTCCCTTCGGCTCCGCCGCGCACGGCATGGTGCTGAAAGCCATGCAGGACAAGGGATGGCCGGCCGATTATTTTCAGCTGGTAAGCCAGAGTCCGGAAGTCGGCTCGACCAATTTGCAGGAAAAGAAGATCGACGCCCATGCCGACTTCGTGCCGTTCGCCGAATTGCTGCCGTTCCGCGGCTTCGCCCGCAAGATATTTGACGGCGTCGAGACCAATCTTCCGACCTGGCATGGCGTCGTGGTCCGCACCGACTTCGCGGAAAAATATCCGGAAGTGGTGGTTGCTTATCTCAAGGCGATCATCGCCGCCGACGCTTGGCTGCGCGCTGACCCGAAACTGGCGGCGGAGAAAATCCAGGAGTGGACCGGTATCAACAAGGAAGTGGTTTACATCTTCCTCGGACCCAGCGGCAATATGACGACCGATCCGACCATCAAGCCTCCGTTGATCGAGGCAGCCTCCGCCGACGTCAAAGTGCTGCAGAGCCTCGGCAGGATGAAGGAGTTCGACCCCAAAAAATGGGTCGATGACAGTTATCTCCGCAAGGCCTATGCCGAACTGAACATGGATTACGCGGCGCAGCTCAAGAGCACGCAGAATTACGAAGTGAAGGGCGACGATAGATTCTGCAAGAAGCCCATCACCGATCCGCGCAAATCAGGCGAAATCTGGGTCGACGGCGGCGACATCGAACCGTTCTCCAGCGCCGCTTGCACGCTCGGTGCCTACGCCGACATGAAGGCCAAGGGCAAGAAGATCAACGTCGCCTATGTGTTCGACACCACGCGCGGCATAAAACTGTTTGCCGATCAGGCCTTCTTCGCGATGGCCGCCGACAAGAACGAGATCGCGCCGTTTCTCCTGAAGAAGGATGCCGAAGCCTACGCCGCGAAGATCAACGGCAAGGTGCTGAGCTTCGACGATGCGCTTAAGACGGCCGTCAGCGGGGGTTGAACGTGGAGGGCGCAGCCTTACGGCGTGAGCAGGACGCTTCGGCCGAGTCGGACCTCGCGGTCCAATTGTCACCGATGCACGCAGTTGAGCCGTCGACAAGCTCGCCGCCGCAGCTACTGCCTTATGTCAAACGCTGGCTGTTGCTAAATCGCGGCGGATTGCGCGCCGTGTTCGCTGGCGCCATCTCGCTGATGCTCTTTCTCCTGGCCTGGCATCTGCTAACAAAATACCGCGTCGTCTTCTTCGTCCGCTTCACCAACGTTCCCTCGCCTGCGGCCGTGTATGAAAGCCTGTCGCGCGCGATGCATGATTCCAGATTTTTCATGCATGTGATGCTGAGCTGCCGCCGCATCCTGTTCGGCTTTTCGCTGGCGGCGTTTACCGCGGTTCCGCTCGGGCTCGTGATGGGGCGGTTCAAGCTCGCTCACGAGATCCTGTTTCCGGTCACCGAAGTCCTGCGACCGATCCCCGCCATCGCCTGGGTTCCGATGGCCATCATGTTGTGGCCGACCAACGAGCAAAGCATCGTCTTCATCACCTTTCTTGGATCGTTCTTTCCGATCCTGGTCAACACGCTGCACGGCATGTCGCTGGTGGACCCGGTATTGGTTCGCGCGTCGCAATGTCTGGGCGCCCGCGAGATGTCGATCTTTCGCGAGGTGTATTTCCCGGCGTCGCTGCCGCACATCTTCACCGGCCTGACCGTCGGGATGGGTGTCGCCTGGGTGTCGCTGATCGCGGCCGAGATGATCTCCGGCCAGTACGGGATCGGCTACTTCACCTGGGAAGCCTATTCGCTGGTCCAATATCCGGACATTGCGCTTGGAATGATCTGCATCGGCGTGCTCGGCCTCGGATCGAGTGCGTTGATCCGGGGGCTGGGCCGCGTCGTGATGCCGTGGAATCGAACATGAGCGAAATCAAGGCAAGCGCGCCCTCGAAGGGCCGCGTCGACGTCCGGAATTTTGCGTTGAGCTATCCAACGCTTGACGGCCCGGTCGAAGCGGTCTGTGATACCTCGATCCACGTCAATCCCGGCGAATTCGTCTCAATTGTTGGACCGTCCGGCTGCGGGAAGTCCACCTTGCTCAACGCGGTCGCGGGTTTTCTCAAACCGACCGAGGGCGACGTTACCGTTGACGATGAGGTGGTCGATGGCCCCGGGGCCGATCGCGGCATGGTGTTTCAGCAATATTCGCTGTTTCCCTGGAAAACGGTGAAGGGCAACGTCGAATTCGGCCTGAAGATGAAACATGTCGACAAGTCCAGCCGCGACCGCGCCGCGCGGACGCTGCTGGGCCTGGCCGGCCTGACCGCGTTCGAGAACAAATATCCCGACAGCCTGTCGGGTGGAATGAAACAGCGCGTCGGCATCGTCCGTGCGCTCGCCACCGGACCCAAGGTCCTGCTGCTGGACGAACCCTTCGGGGCGCTCGACGCGCAGACCCGCGTCATCATGCAGCAGATCCTCACCAACATGTGGCAGCGCTTGAAGATATCGGTGCTGTTCGTCACCCACGACATCGATGAGGCAATTTTTCTGTCCGATCGGGTCTATTGCATGACGGCGCGGCCCGGCACCATCAAGGCCGAGATCAGCATCCCGCTGGAGCGGCCACGGCAGCAGTCGATGATGATGTCATCGGAGTTTCTCGGATTGCGCCGCGGATTGATGTCGCTGATCCGGGAGGAAAGCATAAAAGCCATGGGCGGCGAGCTCAACGATCTCGCACTTGACGGCTTGAGCATTGATCTCCACGGTCAATCGCTTGCTGACGTACTTTGACCGCTGCCGCACAGCCAGCGGTTCTGCAAGCAATCTGGCGGGCTCGCCGAAGATGCTGTTTGCGCATCTTCATTCCATAAACAGCGATCGACGAATTAGGCCTTCTGCAAAGATCGGCTTCGACGATTCCCACATTGCCGAATTGACTGGTAACGAAGGTCCAAAGAGGGCTCGAGAACGTCCGCCGCCAAGAGGGTCGTTCCGCATGTTTGGCCTGCTCGGCCTTTCCCTCATCGATGGCGATATTGCGCGCGGCATGGTCTCTCTCAGCATCAAGTGAGTGTGAGACGTGAAGCAACTCACATTCGCGCATCGCGGTTCGAGCTAATTAGAGTGGTGCGGACTTTTCTACGAAACCGAGCGGGAGGGTTCTTCCCATGAGGCGTCTGATGATTTCTGCTCTCGCGTCGGCCACTCTATTCGCCGCCGCGACTGCCATGCAGTGGTCTCCGCCGACCGAGCTGTCGGCCGGAACCGCTGTGATGCCCTCGTTGCAGGAACTCCACACCGCGGCCGGCGTAAATAAGCTCCCGATCGAGGACTTTGAGGATCAGGCATTGATCTTTCCAAGCGTGGCGACGCACTAGAAGCGGGAGACCGTCCAAGCAGCATCTGACCGTTAAAATTCGAAAAATCTGACTACAAGGTAGATTCCTGATTTCAGCCTCAGGGCTGACCGAGACCGTCGAGAGACGGTGACTGCCCTCCTTTGGGCGTTTCCTCCCTAGACTTGCCGCCGTGATCCTTTGGGGTTGCGGCGGCATTTTCAACCGCAGGGCAAGGGCTACCATTGAGCGCAAGGAATCGCAGAAGATCGAAGGAAGGCGAGCAAAATCGATCTTCCGCCTAAACTCAGAGACTTGTCGAATGGTAGGGTCAAATTTGGGACCTGCAACCATCTCAAATTGCTCTTCGAGGCCGTGGCCTGACCTTTCTCGACAGGAAAAACGCTGCTGATTGCAGCTATTCCTGTCCCCGCAAAAGGCAAAGCATCCAGCCGGCGGCCTGCGCTGTGGCTTTTTGCGGCCCCATGATCCTGGTGCAAGTATCCCACTCGATACCCCACTTACACGTCTCACTTCTGCTGAAGGATGTAGTAATTGATGGTCGGCACCATGATGTCGTCCTTGCCGTTGACGACAAGCGTGCGCTGAATGCCTCTGACCGACGTTCGACGCCCGCGTAGGCATCCTCTCGTTTATCGGCAAGTGCCGGTGGGATCGCTACAGCGACCGCGAACAACGCGGAAACAAGAACTTTCATAATCGTTCGACGCCGCTCGCCACGGAAGGACAGACCTGTCATACGCTGATGCGCCTGCCGTCAACTGCTAAGGCCTCGCTCGCAGGAACGAACTTTTCGAAATGGATGTTTGCGGGCAATAGACCGAGCTTGGCGACATGCTGACGCCCGCTCTCGACCATCTCGGGCGGCCCACACAGATATACGTCCACGTCGCCGTCATTCAGCGCGCCGGCGCTAAAATGATCGGTGACATGGCCGGTCAGCGGATGACGGCTTCCGGGGCCCGAACAGGTGGTGTCATAGGTGAAGTTCGGGATACGCGCTCCGAGCGCCTCGATCCGTTCGATCTCGACAAGATCGGCGTCATCGCGCGCGCCGTAAACGAGCCGCACGCGCTGATCGTTGGCACCCCGCGCAGCCAGGTGCTCGAGCATCGACAGGATCGGCCCGACGCCGGTCCCGCCGGCGAGGAACAGGATCGGCCGTCGCGGCGCGCGAAGGTAGAAACTACCGAACGGGCCGTTGAGAAGGAGCTTGTCACCGATCTTGGCGTTTGCCTCGAGATAAGCGCTCATCTTGCCGCCCGGCACCTTGCGGATGAGGAAGGTCGCCACATCGGCGCCGGGCGCAGACGTGAGCGAATAGGGCCGCCTGACCATCTCATTGACAGCTGTGACGTTGACATATTGCCCCGGCAAGAACATCGGAAACCCACCCTCCAGCGGCCTGACCGAAAGCCTTATGCGGTGAGCCGACAGGGCTTCGACCTTAACGATTTCGGCGATGGCGTCCCTGGGCTTTACTTTGCACGCGAGGGAGGAGGCCGGGATGTCGATCACCATGTCGCTCCTCGCCTTTGCCTGGCAGCAGAGGAGATAACCCGCGGCAGCTTCCAGGTCGCTCAACGCATCGTCGATATAGGATCCAGGGTCGAACTCACCCGATTGACGAAAGGCCTTGCAAGTGCCGCAAACGCCGTTGGCGCAGTCGAGCGGTACATTGATGCCGCGGCGATAAGCGGCGTCGGCGATACTCTCGTTTTCGTCTGCATCGATGAATCGGGTGGCTCCATCTTCGAAATTGAGAGCAATCTTGTGCGGCACGCGTCTGCTCTACTGCTTGCCATCAGATGTGATAGACGTCGACGACGTGGTGAATGTAGTCGTTCTTCAGGATCACCTTTTTGGCCTTGATCAGGGGGCGTTCACCTGTGATTGCGAGGGTGTAGAAGGAAACTCCGAAATAGGTGTCGACGATTTTGTAGCGATAACTGAGCGTCAGCCAGTTGAAGCGCAGGTCGATTTTGCTGTCGCTCCGGGCAAGGATTTCGACATTTGAAATATTGTGCGACGTCCGCGGCTCGGGGGTGCTGGCGCTCGACCGTTCGGTCTTGATGCGGAAGACGCGATCCTCGAGGCCGCTGCGTTTGGCATAGTAGATCAGGGAAATCTCCGCCTGGGGGTTTTCGACGAGTTTGTCGTTGTCGTCCCAGGCCGGCATCCAGAAGCTCGCGTCGGGCGCGTAGAACGCCAGCCACGTGTCCCAGTCCCGATCGTCCAGGGCACGGGCTTCGGCATAGAGAAACGCTTCGACCCAGGACAGGGGAATCGGACTCATGCGCCATCTCCCTTGAGCGCTGCGGCCCGCAGCGCGTCGGACCAGTAGCCGTGCTGGACAAGGAAAAGACCTTCGTCTTCGACCTTGACTCCGCTCCTCAACGGATGAAGGTCGATCGCCTGCGCTCCCTCGTCGGCACCCTCGATCCAGTGCCTCGCGCCGCGCGACAAGTCATTCCAGCGCATCGCCTTGGCCATGTAGGCCTGCTGACAGGCACGGAATTCCTCGAGATCGTCGGGCGTCGCCATGCCACTGGCATTGAAGAAATCCTCATATTGGCGAATGCGGCGCGCCCGCAGCTCCGCCGGCTCGTTCTTCGGCGCGATGCAGTAGATCGTCACCTCGGTCTTATCTACAGCCAGCGGACGGGTCACGCGCAACTGCGAACTCATCTGGTCCATCAGATAGAGGTTCGGATAGAGGCACAGGTTACGGAGGTTCTCGACCATCCACTGCGCCTTGGCGCGACCATGCCTTGCCGTGAGTTCGTCGAGATGCGCGTAGGCGGGCCTTGTCGTCGGGTCGGCCCACCTGGACCAAGCGACCAGATGCCCGTTTTCGAACGAATAGTAACCACCCTTCTGCTTGCTCAGTTTGCTGAGATCAGCCGCCTTGATGTTATCGGTTTCCGCGTTGCGGCGGCTCGTGGTGGCAAGATAATTCCAATGCACCGATGAGACGTGATAGCCATCGGCGCCGTTCTCAGCCTGCAGCTTCCAATTGCCGTCGTAGATGTAGCTGGAAGAGCCGCGCAGGACTTCGAGCCCGTCAGGGGCCTGGTCCACCATCATGTCGATGATCTTGGTGGCCTCGCCGAGATGTTCGGCCAATGGCTTCACATCCGGATTGAGGCTTCCGAACAGGAAGCCGCGATAGGACTCGAACCTCGCGACCTTCTTCAAATCGTGCGATCCTTCGTTGTCGAACTGCTCGGGATAACCGGCGCCGTCGGCATCTTTCACCTTCAGCAACTTTCCGGAATTGCCGAATGTCCAGCCGTGGAACGGGCAGGTGAAGGTCGACTTGTTGCCACGCTTGTAACGGCAAAGCATCGCGCCGCGATGACTACAGGCGTTGATGAAGGCGTTGAGCTCGTTGTCTTTGTTGCGGGTGATAAAGATGGGCTGTCGTCCCATCCAGGTTGTGAAATAATCGTGCTTGCTCGGAATCTGGCTCTCATGCGCGAGATACACCCAGTTTCCCTCAAACAGGTGCTTCATCTCCAGCTCAAAGAATGCGGTATCGGTGAATATTGCGCGATCGCAACGAAACAGACCGTCGGCCGAATCTTCGACCAATGCTGTGTCGAGACGTTCAATGATGCTTGGTGTCATGGCTCGTTCTCTCCGAAGTGTCGATCAGTCCCATAAGCGGTCGGCGATGATCACAACTCTCGCCGAGACGATCACAGCGTATCGCAACCAAGATAGACGTCGCGAGACGATCGCGCCCTTTCGGCCTGTACAGATGCGCACTGGCCGTACTGTAAAGTCTCAGAGGCGTGATCAATCGTGATCCCAGTCCGGCTTAAATCGGTGTCATCTTGAATATGTCACGCCCTATGGAAAGAGCTGACTGCGGCACCGGTACGGAAGAAAGCTTCTTCCCTTAAACTCTCACCTTGAGAAGCGAGTTTGAACGCACCTGATAGAGGCGATGATGCATTCAAGCCGCGACTTTCTCGGCACCCCAAACCTGAATTACGAAGCGTGGCGAGATGCGGTCCGTTCGATCTGTGGCCGGTATACGCCGGACGGGATCGAACCCAAGGCCTTTTCTGGCAGAGCGCGCCTCCGAACCATTTTCGGGTTCAGGGCGGTGGAGCTTAGTTCCAACGCTTATCGCCTCGAGCGCACCCACCAGGACGTCCGTGCGGATGCTGTTGATCACTACTACGCGTTATTTCAGATGGCTGGTCAGTCCAGAATCATTCAAAACAACCGGATTATGGAATTCAAGGCCGGTGATGTCGCTCTCGTCGACGCGGGCCGGCCAGTGACATATTTATCAGAGAAGGGAAGCGACTATTGGGCGTCTTTGCAGCTGCCGCGCCGGTCCCTGGTGTCTCATCTGGGTTTCGAACCGCGCTGTCCTTCCAGAGGGAGCGGAGCGGCTGCGGCGCGACCGCTCCGTCAACTCCTTCAGGACGAGGTCGAAGAAGAGCCGTCAATGTCCGTTCCGGCCAACGCCTACATGCGTCTCGCATACTACGATCTATTAGGCGCGTTATTCGCACCGTCCGATCCAGAAGATACTTCTCTTCATACGGATAGACTGTTCACGCGTATCCGCGATATCATCAAGGAGCACTTTGCCAATCCGGCCTTCGGTCCTTGCGAGGTGGCGGTTGAGGCAGGAATCTCGTTACGCTACCTTCAGAAGCTCTTCACCGCGAGGAACTCCACCTGCAGTGATTTCATACAGTCGGTTCGTCTGGATTATGCCGCGAATCTGTTAAAACGTCGGTCGCTTCTGAGAACAAACCAGCCCATCAGCGATATCGCCTTCGCCAGCGGCTTTGGCGACTATACCAATTTCAATCGAAAATTTCGCCGTCGCTTCGGTCATACCCCAGGCTCCCATTCGGTAGATCGTGCTGAGCCCGCGCGTATCAGCGCCGCTGAAAGTGCGTCATTGGCTCATGATGTCTGCTGAGGCAGCGATTCGCACCGAACAAGCTGCCATGGGCAGATCGTACTGCAGTAGTCGCAGCAATTAGACTCACGAATTGAAGTTGCCTGTTCGCTCCGATGCGGCACGCCACACGATTGTGTGATGGTGAGGCTTGAGCCCGTGACCGTGGCGCACGTCAAGCCGATGAGCCTGCGACGCTACCTCCAACGAACTCTCGGGCGCGTCGCGCCGTACGCCGCCGTACGAGCGAAAAGGGCGTCGACGGCCAATGACGCTCATGCTCGGCCAATCTAGGTTCGAACGGCACCTGATGGAGACGGCTCCGGTGCAAATAGCCTGCGCGAGCAAAGACATCTTACTCCACTCCAGCAATGGTAAGGGCCAGATATAATGAGCGGTGCCAAGTTTGAATCTGATCCCGAGCGGGACACTGACACGGCCGGATTTGCCGAACGGGTACGTGCCAACCAGGAAAAGCTCACGGCTGAACTCAAGCCGCACTATGACTTCATCGTCTGCGGATCAGGCTCATCTGGTTCGGTGGTGGCGCGCCGATTGGCCGAGAACGCGCAGGTCAGCGTCCTCCTGCTGGAGGCCGGCGGCAGCGACGATGTGCCAAGCATCATGGAAGCAGGCCAATGGCCTTTGAACCTTGGCAGCGAACGTGACTGGGCCTTCATGGGCCAGCCGAATCCACACCTTAATGGACGCTCCATTCCGCTGAATATGGGCAAGGTACTTGGCGGTGGATCCAGCATCAACGTCATGGCTTGGGCGCGCGGGCACAAGAACGATTGGGACTTCTTCGCGGCCGAGGCTCGGGACGCCGCATGGAGCTACCAATCGGTACTGAACATCTATCGCCGCATTGAAGATTGGCATGGCGCGCCGGACCCGAAATATCGCGGGACGGGCGGACCGGTTTTTGTTCAGCCGGCGCCAGACCCGAACCCGGTGGCGCCTGCCATGGTCGAGGCCGCGCGGTCCGTTGGGATTCCGACCTTCCAAAGCCAGAACGGGCTGATGATGGAAGGCGACGGCGGTGCCTCCATCATGGACTTGCGCCTCCGCGACGGAAGGCGGCACTCCGTTTTCCGCTCCTATACTTTCCCCTACATGGACCGGCCGAACCTGACGGTGCTCTGTCACGCGCTGGTCACTCGGCTTGTCATGAGCGGCAAGCAAGCCAGCGGCGTGGAGATCGTTCATGACGGAAAGGTTCAGCGCATCACTGCTGGAGCGGAGGTCGTATTATCGTTGGGTGCAATCCAAACGCCAAAGGTGCTGATGCTGTCCGGAATTGGTGACCAAGCCGAACTGCGACGGCTGGGAATACCTGTCGCGCAGCACCTTCCAGGCGTCGGGAAAAACTTCCAGGACCACGTTGGCTTAGGTTGTGTTTGGGAGTCTCCACAACCACTAGCTCCACGCAACAACATGTGTGAAGCGACGTTCTTTTGGAAGAGTGATCCCGACCTCGATACCCCGGATCTACACACCTGCCAGGGTGAGATGCCCTCCAGCAGTGCAGAGACAGCAGCGCAATTCAGCCCACCGGCAGGCTCCTGGTCATTGTTGGGAGGCCTCGCAAAGCCAAAGAGCCGAGGCCGCATCCGCCTGACGGGAGCCGATCCTCGCGACCCGGTCGAAATCGAGGCCAACACATTGGCCCACCCGGATGACATGAAGGCCGCGATAGCGTGCGTCAAGCTTTGCCGCGAAGTCGGCAACTCAGCTCCACTGAGCCCTTTCGTGAAGCGGGAGGTGATGCCAGGCAACCTCAAAGGCGCCGCGCTCGAGAATTTCATCCGTGACGCCGCAAGCACCTACTGGCATCAGACCTGTACCGCCAAGATGGGACACGACGCGATGTCGGTGGTGGACGGCTCTCTCAAGGTCCACGGGATCGATCATCTTCGTATCGCTGACGGTTCCATCATGCCGCGCATCACAACCGGCAACACGATGGCGCCTTGCATCATAATTGGCGAGCGTGCCGGGGAGATTCTGAAGGCCAGACATCGTGTGTGACCCTTATTCTACCGGGCCAAAATCCACACTGGACGTCGAATGCGCGGATTGCATTTAGGCCTATGACGCTCGAAGCCCCGGCTTTGGCCTTCTCGATCTCGTGACCATCAGGCGAGCGGCCGACCCGACGAGGCAGCGCGAAGGCGCGGCGCTCGTCGAAAAGTTGCCGGAAAAATCCCGAAGAGCGCAAGCAGAGCTTGCTTCACGTCTGGCGGCGGTCACACGAACAAATAGCGAGCGAGATACGGACGCCAAAGCGTTGCCCATGATCCGGTTCGCAATTCGGACGCGATGGATGTGTCGCAATTGACGCGCATCGGTCGGGCCGATGCGTCCACCGGTCTGGTCTATGTCGTGGCGTGCACGCTCTCGTGGCGGAGATGCCGAAATCTGGCCTTGCCGCACCAAGCCGGCTGATGTCATACGACAAAGCTCCGATTTGCGCGACGAATACGCCGCGCTGACGCGCCGGCGGATCGTGGCCGCCTTCGTCGAGACGCTCGAGGACGAGGCCGCCGACGACGTTTCGGTGGCGGCGGTTGCCAGGCGCGCCAACTACCTAGATCGCGCGCGAGCCGAGCTTCCCCCCAAACTTTCGCCTGAGTCTATGGGACGAATTCACCCGTTCGCGCCGACGAAGCGCTGAGCGCAAGGAACCGGAGAAGATCGAAGGAAAGCGAGCAAAATCGTAGAAGTTTGGTAGCGGGAGAG
>Ga0073928_10001629_pt1 | contig 42137 bp, 38 predicted proteins | sample PaiPotPPA55metaG_FD_76969 | JGI IMG/M metagenome (GOLD analysis project Ga0073928, IMG submission 76969) | Iron sulfur acid spring bacterial and archeal communities from Banff, Canada, to study Microbial Dark Matter (Phase II) - Paint Pots PPA... ...
GCTACACCGATCCCAAGATCGACACGGCGCCCATCAACAAGGACGTGGTGAAGTATTGGTTTCCCGTTGACGAATATATTGGCGGCATCGAGCACGCCATCCTGCACCTGATCTATTCGCGCTTCTGGACCAAGGTCATGCGCGATATGGGACTCATTACCAACAGCGAGCCCACCAAGCGCCTTTTTAATCAGGGAATGGTGATCAAAGACGGCGCCAAAATGTCGAAATCGAGAGGCAACGTCGTTAGTATCGACGACATGGTCGAACAGTTTGGAGCCGACACGGGCCGCGTCTTCGAACTTTTCGCCGCGCCGCCCGAGAAAGAAATGGACTGGACCGACGCCGGCGCCAATGGCTCGCATGCGTTTCTCGGCCGTGTCTACCGTTTCGTCACCAGAAATATCGGGCAGGGCCATTCGGAGCCAACCGAAGCGGACCGCCAGGCCCTCCGCAAGCTTCACCAGACTTTGAAACTCATTACCGAAGATTTCGAGAGCCGCTGGCATTTCAACACCTCCATCGCCGCCTTGATGGGGTTGATGAACACGCTCACCGACCTGGAAAAGCAGATCTCCGGCCCGGTCATGGCCGACGTCATTGAAAAACTGACTCTCATGCTGGAGCCCTTCGCGCCATATTTGGCCGAGGAATTATGGGAGGAGCAGGGCAAGACCGGTCCGGTCTTCCATCATCCGTGGCCGGCTTATGACGCGGAACTTGCGCGCGAAGAAGAAGCCGAGATTGTGATTCAGGTTAATGGCAAAGTTCGCGGGCGCGTCTATGTCGCGTTCGGAACCCCTCGCGAGGCGCTCGAAAAGCACGCCATGACGGACGCTAAGATCCGCTCACTGTTGGACGGAAAACAAGTGGTCAAGGTGATCGTGGTGCCCGACAAGCTTGTCAATATCGTCGTGAGATAGACAACACGGCGGCGCCGCTTTAGCCCCAACCGTCTGGGAGCGTGAACCAGACGGCCGAAGCTCTGGGGACGCAACGCCGCCGTTTTGTAGTTACAGAATCGCTCGACTGGCCTGTGCACGTCTATCGAGGAATTAGCATTGCCAGAAAACCCCGCCAGAAAACCCAGATAGGAAACCAGCCCGCCAATCACATAAGGCGGAACCTCACCTCTACAGTGGCCATGGTGACTACGGGACGGCCATCTTGATATCCAGGCCGGAACCGCCATTGGGCCACCGCTTCGATTGCCTTTTCATCGAGGCCGAGGCCCAGCATCTCGAGCACCCGCAGATTTCGGGGCTGGCCGTCGGCACCCACCTCAATAGCCAGCACAACCACACCCTGATGCTTGGCTTTCCGCGCGGCTTCGGAAAACTCGGGTTCTACTTTGTATACGAGTTGGGGCGGCGTGATTTTATGGCCGATTCGCGCACCGCCGTCGAGGCCGGGTTTTCCGGAAGTCTGATTGCCGATGCCGCCGCAGCAGCCATGATCGCCGATACCATTGCTGCCGTGCATTCCGAGTCCGCCGTTGGCGAGAAGGCTGGCAGGATCGCCGATTTGTTGCACGTCGATCTCGATAGTGGGCGATTCAAACGCGACCGTAACCGGCATGAGCAGCTTCGGATCAGGGAGCGAAACCGGCGGGATGAAGGTCCGGTGAGCGGTTGGCGGCGGGGCGCCGTGTCTGGCTGGCAATAGGGTCTGGTTGCCGCCCCCGGCGCGTTGCTCATGCTGTTTCAGAAATATCCGCTGTGGCGCGACGAGCGGCGTGATGGGGCCGAGCGGATGGGGTGAGGGACTTCGGAGCGCGCGCGATGTCAGCAGTAGAACCAAGCCCGCTGACACCGCATGCAGGCCCAGCGAAAGTGTATGCGCCTTGGCACTGGGCATGATCCGGAACCCTGCAATTCGATATCCAGCACGCAAACGAAAGATTTTCGAGGCCGCGCGAGGTAGATGCTGAAGTGGCGGCCGCCCACCTGTGCGATGCAATCACTAGGGACAATTGCTGGATATTTGCATGCGGGCCGCGGCTTGTGCCAACTCATCGCAGCGATTATTGTCGGCGTGAGAGGCATGGCCCTTGGTCCACTCCCACACTACCTTGTGCTGTGATACCTGTTCGTCTAGCTCATGCCAGAGATCCTGATTCGCAACCGGCTTCTTGCCGCCCGTGCGCCAACCATTCATTTTCCACTTATGAATCCACTCGGTGATCCCGTGCTTGACATAGTTGGAATCGGTCACAATCTCTACTTGGCAGGATTCCTTCAAAGTACGCAGCCCTTCGACGGCAGCTTTGAGTTCCATTCGATTGTTGGTGGTCTCGTCTTCGCAGCCGAAGATTTCGCGCTTGGTCGAGCCATACCGCAGGATGCACGCCCAACCGCCCGGGCCGGGATTGCCGATACAGGAGCCGTCCGTGATGAGCTGGACCTTTTTGAGCGACCCATCGGGCTTGAGGTCAGACTTCAGCGGGCGCTCAGGCGGGGACGTCGCAGATCTCCCGCTGGAAAAAAGCATCGACCTGATCCAGAATTTGTGGGGCCTCAGTGGCCTTGTAAATTTCGACGCGCAGCTTCGATCCGTTGCGAACGCCGTGCGTAAAGTAAGTAGCAAACTGCTTCATCTTGCCGACGGCGTCGGGGGCGGCGCGATCGAGCAGCATCGCATAGTACGTCCGCATGATTTCGTAGCGCTGGGGCTCAGTGGGATGATCGTATGCTCCAGTCTCGAGGTACTGGCTGATCTGCCGGAAGATCCAAGGATTGGAAGAGGCCGTGCGGCCGATCATCACGGCGTCGCAGCCGGTCTCATCGACCATTCGAACGGCGTCCTCGGGTGTCACGATGTCGCCGTTGCCAATGACAGGAATGCGGACGGCGGCTTTCACCTCCGCGATCCGGCTCCAATCGGCTTTTCCGCTATAACCTTGTTCGCGCGTGCGTGGATGCAGCGCGATGGCCTGCAGTCCGCAGTCTTCCGCCAATTTCGCCATCTGGACAGCCACGAGTTCACGATCGCTCCAGCCCGCGCGGAACTTCAGCGTCAGGGGGATCGAGATCGCGGCCCGTACCTTCCGCAGGATCTCTTCCACCAAAGGCAGGTCCCGAAGTAATCCTGATCCGCCGTTGCACTTCACGACTTTGTTCACCGGACAGCCGAAGTTGATGTCCACGATATCGAAGCCGAAGTCTTCACACGCTTTGGCTGCGTCGGCGATTACCTGCGGGTCGGAGCCGAAAAGCTGCGCCGAGATGGGATGCTCCTCCGGTTCGAAATAGAGGTAACGAAAGGTTCGCGTGGGCTTCTTGGATTTGAGCGAATGGATGACACCGTGAGAACTGGTGAACTCGGTCATGATGAGCCCACAGCCGCTCTGGTTGCGGATCAGACGCCGGAATACAGTATCAGTAACGCCGGCCATAGGCGCTAGAACCGTGGCCGGCGATATATCGACCGGTCCAATATGAAATGCTTTGGGAAATGCCAATCTGAAACCATTTTAACGGTTCGGGTTGCGAAACGCAGCCGACCCGTGCCACGTTTAATAAGTAGGGAGGGGTGTGGCGTGAACTCCAACATCCTGATCGCTTTCGCCGCTGGCGCAGTAATTGCGTCGGGAATCGTCTACATTGCGGTAAGGCCCGAGGACGCCGCGCCGTTGCCAGCACCGGTAGTGGTCCGGCCGCAGGCGCCGGTTTCTGTCGCGGTAGCGCAAGTTGATCCTGCTCCCACTGCGATCCAGCCCCCTGTGGTCCAACAGCCTGAGGCTGCGCCCGTTCTGGCTGTTCCTCCGGCAGCGCCAGTGCGAGAGAAGCCTTCTCCCCTGCGGCCGCCGCCGGTACGCCTATCGAGGCCGGTAGTTATCGCCCGCAATGAGCCACCACAGAACCAGCGGCCACTGCACGAGAGTGCTCCGCCGCCGATGCCGGCGGCCCAGCCCGCGCCAGTCCCAGAGTCACGCCCTGAACCGATGGTGGCGCCGCCTGCTCCGCAACCAGAAGCTCCTGCACTACCGTCTCCCATGCCTCAGACGCCTCCTCAGATGCTGCCTCAAACCAGGACGCCCAACACGGTGACCATCCAGCCCGGCACGATTCTCGCGGTGAGGATCGGCGAGACGATATCATCAGTCCGTAACGAAGCGGGCGACGGTTTTGTGGCCACACTCGAGCGCCCGCTAGTGATAGATGGATTCGTAATCGCCGAACGCGGCGCGCGCGTGCAGGGCCGGGTGGTTGAAACACAACATCCTGGAAGATTGAATGGTCCGTCGAATCTAGGCGTCGAAATCGTCGAGGTCTCGACTTCGGACGGCCAGCGCATCCGTGTCCATACTGCGACGTTCAAGAAGGATAGCGCAAGCTCTTATGGCGGCGACCTGGCCAACGTTGTGCTGGTGCGCGGCAAGCCGGCCGAGATCCCGGCGGACACCCGGATGAGTTTCCGGGTCCAAGATCCGCTCACGATTACCGAGCACTTGCGATAGGCGTACAATTGGGGGATGGAAAGTTCCCGGCGAAGTTTCATCCGCACCATCCCCGCGCTGGCAGCGCTTCCCGCTTCCTGGACGGCTTTCAGTAGCGCTTTGAAAGCAGCGCCCTCCGCGCCTGACGCCAACAATGAAAACTATTGGTCGCTCGTTAAGCGGCAGTTTCCCCTCGAAGAGAATCTGATCTACTTGAACGCCGCCAACGTGTGCCCGGCTTCGCGGCCCGTACTGGACCGGCACGCCGAGTTCATGCGCGACTTCCAGTCCAATCCCTCGTTCCAGAACCGAGCGAAATACGATCCTCTGCGCGAGCGGCTTCGCGAAAAGATCGCCGGTATGCTGCGCGTTTCAGCCGATGAGATCGCGATCACACGGAATACGAGCGAAGGCACCAATACTGTGGTCGAGGGCGTCGACCTCAAGTCCGGAGACGAAGTGATCATCTACGATCACAATCATCCTTCGAATAATGACTCCTGGAAGATGCGGGCCAAGCGCGAGGGATTCACCGTGACTGTTCTTCCGGTCCGCGTGCCCGCGGCCAGCAAGGATGAGCTAATTTCGCAGGCGGACAAAGCCATCACGCCGCGAACCAAGTTGATCGCGGTAACGCACCTGACTAGCACCACTGGCATTATGTATCCGGCGCGGGAGATCGCCGAAATCGCCCGCCGGCGTGGCATCTGGATGCACCTGGACGGTGCGCAAAGTTTCGGCGCTCTAGATGTGAACCTGAAGGAGATCGGCTGCGATACTTTTTCTACCAGCGCGCACAAGTGGCTGATGGGCCCGCTCGAGAACGGCGTACTGTTTGTGCGGGCGGATCGGATTGCGCAGGTCTGGCCGTCGATCGTGACGGCAGGCTGGTCGGATCATCTCAAGGGTGCGCGAAAGTTGGAGGTGTACGGGCAGCGGGATGATCCAAGGATCGTCGCATTGGAATCGGCCATAGATTTTGCAACGCTCATTGGGCCGGCCGCGGTAGAAGCGCGCATGCGGTCTCTATCGGGGTACATGAAGCGCCAGCTCTCGGATGTCGGCGGCGTAAAGTTGAAGACCAACCTTGAGCCGGAGCTATCCGCTGGAGTTATCAAGTGCGACATAAGTCGCGTTCCGACCAAGCAGGCCTACGATGCGCTGTGGGACCATCATCGGATTGCGATTGCGATGACCGCGACCGGTGATTCGCAAGGCTTGCGATTCTCGCCGCACATCTACAATTCACGCGAGGAGATCGACCGGGCGGTGGCGGCGGTGAAGGCGCTCGCTGGTTAAGCCTTTCGCGGCGCACGCCGTCGCTTGGCCTGCCACGGGAGGGTTCCCTTCGCCCCGCACTGTTGGTTAAGCCGCGCCACAACGGATTCGAGCTGTGCCTTTGCTTCGACCGGCGACATTTTCACTTTGCCGAGCTGGACCGAACGCGCCCAGACAGCCCAGCTCCGCACTTCCTTCATATGGAAACCGTGCTCGGTGTGAACGCTCGTGGCATGTACTAATAGCCGCGCTTCGAGTTCGCGCACTGGGCCGCCGGATGACTCGATGTTTCCCTGTCGATCTGTCTTTTTCAAAAGCGCTTTCGCTTCTTTTGAAAGGCCATCCATCTGCCACGGCTCGCGCGATGTTCCGATCGCGAAAATGGCCGGCCAAAGCGGTCGGTGAATAAAAGTAACCTTACCCGAGATCAGCTTCACCATCAGGACATCGGGATGATCTCGCAGCCCGCACGATAATCCATACATCTGCTTGGCCTGCGGATGCGCCCACCACGAACGTCCGCCGGTGTCGCCGACCGTGAGACCGGTCACGCTCGGAAATTTCGGATCGGTGTCGAGCAAAAGGTCGAATTCCTGGAGGCGATCGAGCAGATCTTCGAGTTTCATGAGTCGATCAAAATCCGATATCTTCTTTGACCTTTTCGATCCAGTTGTATACGATCGGGCAAAATTCGGCACGATCGACGAATTGCCACATGCGGCTGGCGATCGAGCCCGAGCCCCGTACCAGGTGCGGGAAATTGGCACAGTTCTGCGGACGGGCTTCGTAAACGGTGCATAGATTGTCTTTCAGAAAGACGCAGCCGGCCTCCGTCTTTTTGAGAATCAAGTCGCCGGCCTGGTCAAGCTGTGTAGAGTCGCGGATGAACTCCGCTCTAGTCACGCCGAGAAACTTCGTTAGCTTGTCGATGTCGCGATCCGTGATACCGACCTCGCTGACACGGCAGCAATTCGCGCATTGCGTGCAATCGATCTGTGCTTCGATATCCTCGCCGAATCGGCGCAGCCTGCGATCGGAGTGCCGGTGGTTCTTGAGATAAGCCCGGAAGCGGAAATTCTCGCTCCGTTTCTGATGGCCGAGCCTGCGGATCTGGACCAGATCGGTGAGCATGCCTCTACAATAGAGTATGTCCGTGATCCCCGAAGAATTCTACCGGATTCAGAAGCTGCCGCCCTACGTATTTGCCGTCATTAACGAGATGAAGGCCAAAGCGCGCGCTGCGCAACTGGACGTGGTCGACCTGGGAATGGGCAATCCCGACGGCGCGACGCCCGAGCCGGTGGTCAAGAAGTTGATAGAGGCGGTCAAGAATCCGCGGAATCACCGCTACTCGATGTCGCGCGGCATTCCGCAGTTGCGGATGGAGATTGTCAAACACTATCGTCAGCAATATAACGTCGAGCTCGATCCGGAATCCGAGGCAATCGTTACGATCGGCGCCAAGGACGCCCTCGCACATCTTCTATTCGCGGTGGTCGGGCCGGATGACGCGGTGGTGTCGCCGAATCCCGCTTACCCGATTCATCAGTACGGCGTGATCATGGCCGAGGGCCACGCCTGCATGCTGCCGATGCCCGATCCAGCCACTTTCCTGAACGGTCTGGAGCATCTTTACAAGACTTCCTCGCGCAAGCTCAAGATGATTCTGATTTCGTTTCCGCACAATCCAACGACGCAGTGCGTGGACCTCCAGTTTTTTCGCGATATCGTTGGTCTGGCGGCGCAGCACGGAACGATGATAGTTCATGACTTCGCATACGCCGATATCTGCTTCGACGGGTATCGCGCGCCGAGTCTACTGCAGGTGGACGGCGCCAAGGAGATTGGGATCGAGATTTATTCCATGTCGAAGAGTTTCAACATGGCCGGTTGGCGCGTGGGATTCTGTCTGGGCAACCGAAAGCTGATCGCCGCGCTGGCACGCATTAAGAGTTATCTCGACTACGGAATCTTTCAGCCCATCCAAATCGCCTCGATTATCGCGCTGCGCGAATGCGCCAAGGAGACCAAGAAAATCTGTTCTACTTATCAGAAGCGGCGCGACCTCCTGGTCACTGGATTGAAGCGCGCCGGCTGGCCCGTGGAATCGCCTCGTGGATCGATGTTCGTATGGGCGCCGATTCCCGAGCAGCACCGCGCGCTAGGATCGCTCGAGTTCGCAAAGCTGCTCATGCAAAAGGCGCTGGTGGCCGTTTCGCCAGGCATCGGATTCGGGCCGATGGGCGAAGGCCACGTGCGATTCGCACTCGTGGAGAATGACCACCGTATCAAGCAGGCGACCAAATCTATTCAGCAATTCTTGAAGAAGTAAGTTATCGCGCGGGACCGAGATATGTCAATGTCAATAGCTGAAACAGAGCGGGATCACCGGTCCCGCCAAGATGGAACTGCACCGGCGCGTCTCCTGGAACGAAGAAATCGAAAGTGCTCTCGGACGTATCGACTTTTCGCCCTGCAATGAGGGCATTGTCCTTGACTTTCACGACGTCGACCGAGAATTGCGCGTGCGGAGCGGATCTCATAAAGACCGTAGCTCTGTAATTTCCAACGGGCAAATTGAGGGGCGCGCCCAGGACGCCTTTATACGATTGTTCCGCTGTTATGTCCACCGTGTAGAGCGGGCGCGGCGAAGCTGCCAGCGCCTTGGACGCCGTATAGAGATATATCGGCATTCGATAGCTCGCGAGATCCAGATCGGTTAGCCGCGTGGTGCACAAAATATGATCTCCGGGGCGCGCCAGATCTCGAATCTGGTCCGGAGTTTGGGCCATTCGAACATCGTAACGGCCGTAGGTCTCGAACTGATAAAGCCAAATATCGCTGAAGCGGAATCGCCGCTGCCAATCAACGAACAAAGGATCAAACGGCGCGGATCTATGACGCTCTTCGTAATAAGCCATGGGGCCGCAAATGATTAGGCGGTCGTCAGGATTCACGTGCTGAACCGAGAGCCAGTAGACGTAGGCATCCACATCCGTTTTGCCGCGCGCACTCAACTGGGTCATCTCTTTCGTACTGCTCGCGAAGGCGCTGCTATAAAAAATAAGGACAAAAGCCGCCATCGATGCCTGTATCCATCGACGCGGAAGAAGCAGGAATAAGATTCCTCCAGACACAATGCCAAAGGCGGTCACCGCCATTAAATGGACTTTAGTAAAGCTGTCAACGCCGATCCAGGCGAAGGAGCCAAGGAGGCTAGCCCAAGGAATATCGAGAACAGGGTTGTAAGGGAAAGCATAACGACTGACCAGCAACAGCAAAACAAGCGGCGTTGCCACGAACAGCACTTTAGTCCGCTTGCCGGCGGCGGGCCAGGAATCGAGTCCTTTCACAGCGAATATGGCCATGAGAGGCAGCGAGTAAGAGAAGAGCCGTTCTCTCAACGATCCAGTGAGCCCAGCTTCCAGAAAACCGTGAATTGCAAGCTGGCAGAGCAACGTGGCAGCCAGCAGAATCGCCAAAGCGAAGCGTTTTGCACCGTATTCTTTGAACCACAAAAGTAACGGTACGGCTACAAATATGCCCGGGGCAAGCAAGAAATCGCCTAGATAAACGCCCAACAGCGTGATCGACGGCTGCGGCAAGCCGAAGTCACCCAACACGTGCCCGTACGATCCAAGGCCTGCGGCATGATGACCATATTTGAATAACTGCCAGGCGACTTGCGCCGCGATGAGGACGGAAAAGATTGTGAGCGCGTGAAGCCAAAGCTTAGCTGGACCGCGCCGCAAGATCGACAGAACGATCACGGTGATGAGGACGGCTCCAACCAAAGACCAAGCCGCCACCTTTGTGAGAACCATTGCGGATAGCAATCCGGCAGCCACGCAATCGCGCTTGACCGTAGGCTCCTCTACCCATCGAGCCAGAACGTAGAAGGCGGCGACGAAAAGGGGGTAGTTGAGTGTTTCGGCCATGTACAAGCCAGCCCAGAGCGTGTGCGGGAGCAATGCGGCAGCCGCCGCGAGAAGACCCGATATCGGCCGGCTGAGATTGACGTACCGCGCTAAAGCATAAGCCGGAAAAATCGCGAGACAGATCGCAAAGCAACTGAACCACAAAGCTGAGAGCCGGGGATATGGACCCCAGGAGTGCGCAAAAGCGACGAATAGAGGATACAGGGGCGGCGCTCCGGCGTGGAATTCGCCATGCGTAGTGAATCCTTGACCGAGCCGGAGATTCTCTCCCAACGAGAGATACTGAGCTTCATCGGTCGCCAGCAGGGGGAACACGGTCTGAGGCTTCAGGCAGGCGAAGTGGAGCAACACCGCGACGAAGTAAATCAGCACTAACCACATCCATATGCGCTGTGTTTGGGGCCGGGCGCCCGGCTTCGATCGCGGGTAAGCCTTAATGGGAGTTTTGTGAGAGACGCGTGGTTTTTCTCTCGATGGCAAGCTAGGCGTGCCTTTCAAGCCGATCGACATGGAAGCGGCGAGACGCGGCACGAGCGTGGAGATCGTAAAACCCCTGATCGAAAAGAACGAATAAAACCTCGCGCACTCCCGATTCAGTCTGCTCGAAATGCTGGGCGACGCTAGCGAGCGCGATGTCGGCGGCTTCCGCGGCCGGATAGCCAAATGCACCGGTGCTGATGGCAGGAAAGCTGACCGTACGGGCGCCGCGCTCTCCCGCCAACTCCAGAGCTTTGCGATAGCAGCTCGACAGTTGGGCCGGCTCTCCGTGTTTTCCATCCTGATAGATGGGGCCGACGGCGTGGATTACATACTGGGCAGGAAGCGCGCCGGCGGTGGTGACCACGGCGCTGCCGGTTGGACAGTCACCGGAACTGGCGCGTATTTCGTCGAGTTCGCGCATGATCGTGGATCCGCCGGCGCGATGAATGGCGCCATCCACTCCACCGCCCCCGCGCAATCCGGAATTCGCTGCATTGACAATGGCGTCCACCCGGATCTTAGTGATGTCGCCGACCATCAGACGGAGTTTCTTCCCGTTCGGGAAATCAATCTCCATGCTCTATAGTAGGAGTTTGAACCGCGTGGACGCAATGGTGCTGTTTGATATTGACGGAACACTGATCCGCCGCGCTGGACCGCACCATCGGCAGGCGCTCGTGGATGCGATCCGGCGCACTGTATCGATAGAGACCACCACTGAGGGCGTGCCTGTGGCGGGGATGTTGGATCGCGATATTCTCGCCACTATGATGACCAGAGCGGGGATGAAACCGGGCGCCATCCGAAAAGCGATGCCGGCCGTGATCAAGCACGCTCAATCCATCTATGTCCGCACCTCTCCCAACCTTTCGAAGAAAGTTTGCCCGGGCGTCCGGCGCATGTTGGGCCGCTTGCACCGCCGTGGCGTGGTGATCGGCTTGGTGACGGGGAATCTTTCGCGCATCGGCTGGCGAAAGATGGAGCGGGCGGGCTTGCGGCCTTATTTTCGCTTCGGTGCCTTCGCGGAGCTCGCCAAAGACCGCGCTGGATTGGTGCGGTTCGCGATCCGGCATGCGCGGCGCCAGGGATGGATCGGACGCGACAGCCATATTTCGCTGATCGGCGATCATCCTAACGACGTCCGAGCGGCGAAGGCGAACGGAATTCGGTCGGTAGCGGTGGCAACCGGTTTGACCGCCTTGGAAGAATTGGAATCGCATTCACCGGATATTGTAGTGCCAGATCTCCGGTCGCTTGAGCTGGAGATGCTGCTCTAATGGAAGCGCAGTCGCTAGCTGTGAAGCGCGCGGAGGTAGAGTTTCACAACTTCGCTTCGCTGGGCGAGCCCGAGCGCGCCATTGCGCATTACGCCGAACAGAACATCCGCCGAGGGGCTGTCATCCGAAATCACTTGCGCTTTATCGGCGAAATGACGCCATTTCTCGAGATCGGCTCTAACGTCGGGCATACCAGCTACATGCTGGCGAACGAATTCGGCGCCAGCGGCTTTGCGCTGGACATTTCAGCCGATTCGCTGCGGTACGGCGCCGCGTTGAAGGATCGCTGGAGGCTTTTGAGATCGCCCATTCGCGTGGCCGGCGATGCAGTGAACTTGCCATTCGCCGATGGATCGCTCCGATTCGTGATGGCGTTTCAGATGCTGAGCCAGTTCATGAACATGGAAAGCGTGTTTGTGGAAGTGAAGCGTGTGCTCGCTCCCGGAGGCACGTTCCTCTTTGCTGAGGAACCGCTGAAGCGCCTGCTTTCATTACGGCTTTATCGCTGCCCTTACTACAACACCATGAAGCCATGGGAACGCAAACTTTACGACTGGGGACTGCTTGGATATTTGGTGCGAGATGTGATCGGAGCGCGTCAGGAGGAGAGCTTCGGGATCCGGCAGAATCACACCATGGGGCTGAGCGACTGGCGCCGTCTCATAGACAAACATTTCGTGGATGCGGAGTATGAGATGTTCGTGCCGGAGCGCGGCTGGGGCGAGCGTGTGATGAAGCGTGCGGCGACGCGCCTGGATCCTTATCGCTCGCAGTGGAGAGCCGCCCATTTACTTGGAGGAACGCTGGCCGCGGTATGTCGCAAGGGCGGGGAAGCTCCGCGGGCGACGTTTGATGAGTCGGAATTTCAGGCACAGCTGCGATGTCCGGACTGTCATGGGCCTTTGACTCGCGATGCCGGTGATACGTTGCATTGCCGGCGTTGCAACTATCAGGCGGCGAATGAGGGCGGGGTTTACAATCTGCTTCCATCCGGCGACCGCGCGGAGTTGTATCCCGGTGATCGAGCGGATGTCATCGATTTTTGCCTGCCTAGCCACGTAGAGCGGTTGCTGGGCGAGTGGTACGAGCTGGAGGGAGTCTTCGGAAATAAGTACCGCTGGATCGGGGAGCACGCGGCGGCCCGGCTGGTCCGCATGAAGCCCGGCCCGCAACGGTTGCGTATTCGTGGACATGCCAGCGAGGGACATCCAGTGGAGCTTTCCGCTAGCGCTAACGGGCGCAAGGTTGGCGACTGGAAACTGGACCGGCCGGGATTGTTTATCGTGGAAGGCGACTTACCGGAGAGCGACGATTATCACATCGATATTCACGCTGGGCCGGCTTGGAGTGTGTCGACCGACGATCGGATTTTTACGGTCAGCATCAGCATGATCCGGCTGGTGCCGCCCGAATAATTCAGGGAAGCCGCAGTTTTCGAATGAGTGCCTGGAAGCGCGGCTGATTGTGAAGCGCCTCGAAGCCCGGCTCGGTGCGAAGCAGTGGCATCTGGATGCTATGTTTCGAGAACGCGATATCGAGCTCATCCATGGCGCGATCATTCTCGCCGAGGAAGGCAAGGCTAGTGGCTAAGTTAAACGGATCGGCTGTCCCAGATTTCATCGCGGCTTGCAGCTTCCGGTCCAATTCGGGATCTGGTGTCGACTTCTTTTGATACCGCATGCTTCGTTGTATGCACGCTTTTGCTTCCTCCAGTCCCGGCTCCAACTCGAGAGCGCGCCGTGCCTGCCGAATCGCATCATCGAAGCGATGGGCTTGCAGAAGCAGCCAGCCCGCATCAATATTGACGCGTGCAGACAGCGGATCCAGTGTGATCGCGCGACGCAGAGATGATAAACCCTGCTCGGTTCGGCCCATGCCGACCAGGAAGAACGCGTAATCGTGATAAGCGAGCGAGAAACTAGAATTAATGGCGACGGCGCGCTTGAAATGCTCCTCAGCCAACGGCCAATTCCACTCATACCAGAAGAGCGCGTTGGCAAGGGCATTGTGCGCTTCCGCGTTCGCCGGGTTGATGGAAAGAGCTTTCTCCGCCGCCGCTCGCGCGCGAGGGAAGACGTCTTGCGGCGGACTCCCAGAACGGCCCAGCGCGACGTATGTTTCAGCCAGGGCCGAATGTACCTGGTCGAATTGCGGATCGAGGGTTGCGGCGCTTTGGAAAAAACCGATGCTTCGCTCAAGGTCTGTTCTACTGTCTTTGTGCTGCAAATATCGTCCGTTCAGGTAAGCCTGGTAAGCTTCCAGGTTGCGAGGGTGCGCCGCGGGCGCCGAGCTGGCATGGCCGGCCAACAGCTTTTCCACGACAGCGCCAGTAATCCGCCCGGCAGTCTCTTCCTGCATTTGAAACATTTCTGATTCATTGCGTTCCGACGTGCCAGCCCAAACCTGCGTTTGATCGGAGACTTTGATCAACCGCGCAGCTACCCGAATTTTTCCGGCGCTCTTCCGAACTGTTCCCTCGACGACATAATCCACGCCAAGCTCGCGGCCAACCTGGTCGATGCCGTGGGGTGTCCGCTTGTAGCGGATCACCGAACTCCGCCCTATGACGCCCAGCTTGTCGGGATCCAGGCTACCGAACTGGCTGATCAGTTCCTCGGTAAGACCGTCTGTAAAGAGATCCTCGTTCGGATCGCCGCTCAGGTTTTCAAACGGCAGCGTTGCGAGCATTACGCGATCCGATTTGCCGGCGGCGTGCCAGGCAAGGTAGCCAATGGCCATGCTGCAGGAAGCGATTAACACCGCGGTAATGATCCAGAACCATCGTGCCCGCGGCGGCGCGGGTGTCGATTGTATGATCGGCAGGGCGCTGACTCGCTCCACTGGCGCGATAAACCGATAGCCGCGCTTGGGGATGGTCTGGATGTAACGGGGAGCATCGGAATCATCGTTGAGAGCCGCTCGAACCTGGGCGATGCAGACATTGAGATTCCGGTCGAAATCGACGAAAGTACCGTCGCCCCACAACTCATGCTGGATTTGCTCGCGGCTCATGATTTGGCCCGCATTCTCCGCGAGTAGGCGAAGCGCTTGCAGCTGTTGGGGAGATAGCTTAAGCAGCACTCCGTTGCGCCGCAGGTCATTATTGCGCAGGTTCAGCTCGAAAGCTCCAAAGCGTAGAATGAGCGCGCTGGTTACGGCCGCCTGCACCGTATTAGTATAAGGCCGGTCCATGATTCTGAGCCCAAGCTGAAGGTGTTTGGTGCAGCCGCGACGTTTACAACTGGTTCCAACCGATTGACGGCTCAATAGTTGGCCGTAAACAAAAAATTAATGCAGCATGTCTTGCGTGTTGTCGAAGGGTGGCGCAGATTTGAACCCATGACAAGCAGGCGAAAGATCCTTCAAGCCAGCGCGGCCTTCATGACAACGGCGGAGGCGGGCGAAGGCACCGCAAGCAACAAGGCGGTTTTGGACTCAGAGAAGTTCCGACAGGCAGTAGCGGGTGGCGATATCGCCACGGTCGTCTCCCTGCTGGATCGAGATTCGGGCCTGCGCTATGCGCGGGACGCCGCCGGGGTTTCGGTTTACACGCTAGCCTGCCTGAATGGCCAAACCAAGATCGCGGAAGAACTTATCCGGCGTGGATTAGTTTTGGACGCGTTCGAGGCGGCCGTCAGTGGAAATAGCACCCGCGCGACGGAACTCTCCAAAGACGACCCCGGCATCGCGCACCATCGTTTGCCGGATGGCCGGACGCCGCTCCACTTGGCAACCCTGGCGGGGCAACCCGAAATGGTCGTGTTCTTTGCAATGAAGGGCGCTGATTTGAGCGCCGGTCCCGAGAGTCCGTTGCTGGGTGCCGTGGATCACCCGGATCGCGCCAAAGCAACCGAAATGTCGCGATTTCTGTTGATGAATGCGTCCGATCCGAATGCCCGGCGCGTAGACGGCAAGAGCGCCCTGCACTTGGCGGCGGCCCGTGGCTACGACGACCTGGTGGAAATGCTGGTCCACCGGGGGGCAAATCCAGAGGTTCATGACGCGGAGGGAAAACCGCCGGTCCTGGGAGATGTTTCCAAGATCGAGCGCGTCTACTTTGCGCGGCGTTACACACAGTACGTGCGCGGGAATCCGCTTACGCGCGAGGACACTCATGGAATACCCCAGGAACTTATCAACCAGTTTGTGTCGGTGGCCCATTTTGATTTCGAAAAAGTAAAACAGCTGCAAAAACTCTGCCCGACACTATTGATGGCGCGAGCTACGTGGGACGAGCTTGCCATTGAAGCGGCGGCCCATATGGGGTTGGCGCCGATGGCCCAATTTTTAGCTGACTTAGGGGCGCCGGTCTCCATTTGCACGGCGACACTGTTGGGCGCACAGGACCTGGTTAAGCGAATAGTTCAAGAAGATAAGGCCTGTCTGAGAGAACGTGGCGCGCATGATATCGCCTTGCTCGCTTACACGGCATTCGCAGCCCAGCAGGCGGACATCGCGGAATTCCTGCTGGCGGCCGGCGCGGACGTTCATGCCCGATCGCTAGGGCAGACCACCCTGCACATTGCCGCGGCGAAGGGCCATCTGGAACTGGCTGGATTGCTGTTGGACCATGGTGCGGATGTGAATGCGACCGCAAAGGTCCGAGGCTCCGACCGGACGCCGCTCGCGATCGCGGTCGAAACGAAGCAAACCCGGGTGGCGGATCTTCTCAGCGCGCGGGGCGGCCGCTCTTGACGGGATCGGGGTTCAATCGAAATTGCGCGAGCCTTCCGTTGGGACCCACGGCCCATCCCGATTCGCTCGAAACAAAACTTACTGCGTTAAATGCGCCGGTGTCGAGGGGTTTCCAGCTCTTACCGTCGTCGTAGGACATGTCGGAACCAGTGGTCCCGACCGCAATCCACATTTTCTTATCCGGCACAAATGCGACGGCGGACCGATAACCGTTAGGATGCGGCCCAGGCGGCTCGGTCCAAGTTCGGCCGCCATCGGAGGTCACGGCAATGTTGTGCTGACTCTCGGCCGGTTTGGTGTAATCACCGCCAACGGCGATCCCGTGCCGCGAGTCTGAGAATGCCAGCGAAAATATTCCGGCCGCGGCTGCATCGTTTCGGACTGGCGTTTGAGCTACTGCCCATGTCCGGCCGCCGTCTTGCGAATAGAAGACGCGTGCTCCACCCGGCCCACCGGTTGCGAACCAGGCTTCATGCTGTCCTCGGACAATCAGGCAAGTGCCGCTAGCCGCAAATGCTCCTTCGTTCTGAAGCGCCGGCGGTGTATGCTGCCGCATCCAGTGCTCTCCGCCGTCGATAGTCGTCAGGATCACGAACTCCCCATCCACCGGATCGCCGAGCACGATGCCGTGCCGGGCATCCCCAAAAGCTATCGCGTCGAAGAAGCCTTTTGGATCGGGATTCGTGAATTGCAGGGTCCAATGAGCGCCCCCATCGATGGTCTTATAAATTCGCGAGTTGTCGCCCGGCCCACTCGCAAGCAGGTATACGGTGTGTGCATCTACTACGTGTGCGTCACGAAAATCGAGCGCTTCAGCGCCTGGTACGATCCCCGCGTGCCAGGTTGCGCCACCGTCGGTCGTCGCAATATAGGTACCACCCGTTCCACTCGCCCAGACCACTCGACCGTTTGCTGCCGGGCTCACGCCTCGCAAGGATGCCACGACACCGCTCTGGTGATTCGCCCAAGTTTGCGCCGCCAGCCCATTCGTCAGAACCGCGACGGCCACCAGCTCGCAGCGAAACACGGGATGGCTACGCCTGCGACTCGACGACTGTCTGAAAAGTAATGGCTGCGGTGCGACTCTTATCCGGATGAACCACTACCCGGTAGAGATTTTCGCCGTAATTTTGTGGTCGTCCGGCGATGCCCGAGTTGGCCGAAACGCGCGGCGGAGTAGTTGCGTATAGGTGCAGCGCCACGAACGTTTCGCCAGGAGCAAATTGGATCAGCACTTGCAAAGCGCCGTTATCCGATAGTTGCTCGATGCGCTTTTTTCCACAGGAAACGAATTTGCCGGCGTCGCCGAGAAATGCAATGCCGGATGGGCCGATCGGAGCGACGACGTAATACGACCCATCGTAGTCCACCAGCGGAGTAAACGTGGCTTCCGGTTGAATTACCGTGCCTTTACCGTGGAAAAAATCATAAACATACGCCGGTCTTCCTACACCCAGTGATTCAGGCGTAAACGCTACTTGGCTCAAAGCGCCTTCGACTCTCGCGTAGGCGAGCACGTAAGCTGTTCGAACACCGGCGTGGTCGGTGTAAGTGGACGCGATCATGGGAGCGGAACTGCTTTGCGTAAAAGCCTGAAAAGTTGTGTCCAGGGGCGTGAGGACGGCATCGGGTTTCACAATTACGCCATCCGTTCGCACGGCATGGCGGAGATTCACTTCGTTGGCGGCGCCAAGTTGGTCTCCCGATCCCAGGGGTCCGGCCATTAAGGTCGCTACCAAGACATCCCTTTGATTGAGGCTCTTGAAAGCGTCGGGAAAGGGCCACAACCCCACGGCGCTAGCACAGCGCGAATTGAACAACAATTGGTCCCAGCGCGCCCGCTGGAAGCTGTCGCTGCTGGTGCGCACGCCGATGACATTTTGGTATTTGGTGGACTGCAGGATATGGGACGACAGAGGCATGCAGTAGACGATACTGAGGCCGGCCGCTTGCATTGCGGAGGCCATGTTATCGAGAAATGCATCCGGATCGTTAAGATTGAAATCCGTGACCGCTGGGCCGCATAGCCAATCCTGCTCTAACACCTGCACGCCGCTGCTAGACAGATAGGAGGCAAAATCTTTCCAGTATCGCGGATCGGTGGCAACGAAGCCAGAAACTTTGTACTGGCTGCGCAAAGGGCTGCTCTGATCAATCCAGCGCGTATGCGTGATAAGGGGTAGCCCGAGAGACTTCTGGAACGCCGCCAAGCCGTTGGGAAAAATCGATGGATCCGCCTCAAAAGTGTCGAGGCCGCGACCGTTACTGGTCCAGGAAGGCGGGGAGCCTTTGGGGTAATGCCAACTGTCGAGCTCCATAGAACCGATAGGCGTGGACAGGCCGTTGAACTGCGATGGCAGCTGATCTAACGTCGGAACATATTGAGTTGGATCAGTGGGATGGTAGTAATAAGCGGAGCCCGAATCGGTCCAATAGCTGAGCTTGTTCAGCAGTGCGTTGGCGTCGTTCGAAGTAAGATTTTTGCCAGCAAGACCGGTCAGGGTCTGCCCCCACGTATCGAACGCCGCGTTGATCCCTGGACCGAAGGCCAGGACGGCGCGATGAGTGAATCCCGCCGGCAGCGTGCCTATTCGCGAGTCGATGGCCGCTTCCATTGCACCGTCGCTCGCAAACTGGGTGACAGCCGTCATGAAGTTAGCGGCCGGAGACATCAGGAAAGCGTTCGACTGCGAATCGTAAAACAGCCAAGGACTGCGAGTGTTCAGCGAGTTGAAGTTATAGGACCAAAGACCGCCAAAGGTAAACGTGAACAGGTTCTGCGGAAACGACGTGAAATGCGGAAACCCGTTGGCATTGGCGCTGTCGATCCCATATTTGGTGGAGAACAGGACCACGGCTCGCCCATCATAGAGCCGGATGCCGCTGGTTTGCGAACCATAAGAAAAATCAATTTCCTGCCAGGAGCCTAAAGAGTCTTCGCCGCTGTTAACGATAATGTTATCCAGAGAAATCGCCACAGAACCGCGGAATACCCAGCCGGGGCTTGCAACGGTCACTTCATAACTGCCGTCGCCATAGACCGACACCTGCAGCCCGGTGTCCGAGGCGATCTGCTGCGCTGGGCTAGAATTGTCGGTTGATCCGCGCAATAGCGCTGGCAGCGCAAGCGCAGCCGCACCCTTAAAAGCTTCCCGGCGATTAAGCTTCGTACGTCACCCCGCTACGACATGGTACACGGCAATTTAAACAGAATACACTAGAACCCGTTGCCTAAGGGGACCAAGTACTCCCGTTGGTACTCAAGGTACACCATTCTTGAAATCTCATAGCTCTTGAAGCTGCGAGATTCTTGACTCGACTACTTTGGCAAAATCCTCTACTTCTTTCGCAGAATACCCGGCGGAGCGGAAGGCATCGCGAATCTGCTGGGGTGAGAGTTGCGTAAGAAGTTGCCCCACCCATTTGGCGTCAGCGCGCGGGATATGTCTGCCGACCCAGCGTATTTGAAGCTTGTGGGCGTACTCTCTGGGCGTAAAAAGGAATAAGAAGGAAGGCCGGCCTGGAGTTTGAAAATCGATGTAGCCGGGAGTCGTCTTGGTGATGAACCGGGCATGGCGGTAGGCGGCAAGATTGCCCCTCGATTTGCTCAGAGGCCAAGTGAGCCGTCCAGGGCCGAAGGTCGAGCCGAGATCGGTCACCATGAAAACTTCCCGGGGCGTTCCATCCGACTCCTCCTGATACGTCGCGTTGTTGTCGTCGGTCAAGTCCCAGTTGTTTAAGAGCGCCATCATTACTCGGAGTCCATTGAGCTCTCGCGTTCCGGCGAAAGGCGACTGGCTCCATTGCCAGTTGCCGCTCTTTTCCTCGCTCTTGAGATACCTCTTCAGGCGAACGTTTGGAACGGAACTAATATCCGACACAGAACCGGCCCTCCTGACGAATTTCTGGCCGCGGTGAAGGTGCGCCGGCAGATCGCGTACCTGCAGGTTGGCGACGAAGTAGTCCTCATTGGCGAAGTACCCGACCCCCCAAGTAAGGCGCGAAGCAACTGTTTCCGGCCGGGCCTCGGAGCCCAGCTTGACCTTCCACTTCACTCCGTCCTGGTCGCGCACGAAAAATTTTGGACTGGTGCCATCGAGATCTTCCTTGGTGAAGGTGACCGTACCCTGCGGTTGATGGTCTTTGCCTCCCGGACCGTAGAAGAGGTTCCGCGACGTTATATCGGCCGGATTCTCCCACAGGACGGGATGGCCGTTGACGGTAATTTCTGCCGCGGGCGCTTCGCTTTTGTTTCCCTTTTTCGCACTGGCAGGCGGGATAAATGCCAAGAGGAGCGCTAAGAGCGGTATAAATCGCTGCGTCTTCTTAAACATATGGATCTTCACCCGGGACGGATACAGGTCCACATTCCCACCTTGCACGCCGTCTGCCATGGTTTTTTTGGAACGAGGCGCCAGGAGCCTTCGTAATAGATCCCAAGAGGTGATGGATGCGCAAGCTTGCTCTTCTGCTGCCGCTGGTGGCAATTTCGCTGCTGTTGGGCGGGTGCCTGTATGTCGGCGACTTCGAAGACTCCGACGCCTACCGAGAGGACTTCCATTCCACCCATCCGCTCGAGCCTGGCGGCGCTGTTTCGATCGAGACCTTCAATGGCTCCATTGAACTGCGCGGCTGGGAACAGAATTCGGTGGAAGTCAACGGCACCAAGTCGGCCAGCTCCAAAGGAGCGCTGGACGCGCTCAAGATCGAAGTCAACACGACTTCTGGTTCAGTGCGGATTCGAGCAGTGCGGCCTCCGGATTTCTACAGGAACATGGGCGTGCGCTTTTCGATACGCGTGCCTCACAAAGCGCTGCTCGATCTCATTTCCACTTCGAACGGGAAGATCCAGGTGGAGGACGTGGAAGGCCACGCGAGATTGCACACCTCGAACGGCGGCGTGCGGATAAGCAGGATCAAGGGCGAAGTAGAGGCGCGTACGTCAAACGGAACGATTGAAGCGCAGGATGTCGACGGCAACGTAAATCTCCATACGTCGAATGGGGCGATCCGAGCCGAAACCACGCATGGCTCATTTGAGGGGACGACTTCGAACGGAAGCATCACTGCCCGGCTAAATGATCCGGCCTCGAATTGGCCGGTGAGGGCCGAAACATCGAACGGTCACATCGATTTGACGCTGGATGCCAAACAGTTGCCGGAGGTTCGAGCTTCGACCAACAATTCGTCCATTTTGGTGCGCCTGCCCGCTGCGGCGAACGCGCGTGTCCGGGCGGCTACGTCGCATAATTCGATTACCTCGGACTTCGGGGGTTTAGACAACGGTTACGATCGCCGCCGGCATTCCGAGCTGCATGGGACGATCGGCAGCGGCGGACCGCTAATCGATTTGTCGAGCAGCAACGGATCGATCAAGATTCTGAAGCTGTAGCGCGCACAAGCACGTTCACACGAGTGTGAACGCTGCACGCAAGAGTGCGTGCGCCACTACGAGAACATGTAGAGCGGTGTCCCCGGCGCTGGCGCTTTCTCTTCGTCCGGCGCACCTACCGGCTGTTCCTGCAGCTCGCCGCCGATTGGCCGGCAGTAGATGCCGTTGTCGCTCAAGTAAACCTCGAGCTCCGATGGCCGGGGGAGCGTGCCTTGGATCAGCGCTTCCGAAAGCGGATCCTCGATGTACTTTTGGAGCGCCCGGCGTAGCGGGCGTGCGCCATAGCTGCGGTCCACCAACGTCTTTTCGAGTATGTAGCGCGCGGCGTCTTCATTTACCCGAATCTTGATCTGTTTGGCCACCAGGTTGGTATTGATCTGCTCCACCAAAAGGCTGATGATCTTGAGCAGGTCTTCATCCACCAGCGAGGTGAACAGAATCACTTCATCCAGGCGGTTCAGGAACTCGGGATTGAAGGCCTTCTTTACCTCGGCCATCACCTGGTCTTCCACCTTGGGCGGAATCCCGGTGGTGGAGGGCGCTGAGAACCCGATCTGCGTTTTGCGGTCGAGGAAACGCGCGCCCAGATTGGAGGTCATGATGATAATGGTGTTCTTGAAGTCGACTGTATTGCCGAGACCGTCGGTCAATTGGCCGTCCTCGAAGACCTGCAGCAAAATGTTGTAGACATCCGGATGCGCCTTCTCGATTTCATCCAGCAGGATGATGGAATAGGGCGCCCGCTTGACGCGCTCGGTCAACTGTCCGCCCTCCTCGTAGCCGACGTAGCCAGGAGGCGATCCGATCAGCTTCGAGACCGAGTGCTTTTCCATAAACTCCGACATATCGAAGCGGACCAGCGATTTTTCGCTGCCGAACAGGAACTCGGCCAAGGCGCGCGCGACTTCGGTCTTGCCGACGCCCGTTGGTCCCAGAAACAAGAAGGAACCGGAGGGCCGTTTGGGGGACTTCAAACCGGCGCGAGAACGGCGGATGGCGCGTGCCAGCGCGGAAATCGCCTTCTCTTGGCTGATGACCCGCTTGTGCAGCTCTTCTTCAATACGAATAAGCTTGCTGACTTCTTCTTCTTTGATGGCAGTCATGGGGACGCCGGTCCAGCGCGCGACCACGTCCTCGATATCGTCCTTGGTCACCACACCGGTGGATGTATCGTCCAGGTTGTACTTCTCGCGGAGCTGCCGAAGATTTTCGCGCTCCTTGCGTTCTTCATCGGAGTAGAAGCGCGCCTTCTCGAACTCGTGATTGGCGATGGCGTTTTCCATGCGATGCACGATGAACTTGATCCGCTTCTGGATATCGGCGACTTCGCCGGGCAGGGTAGTCTGGCGCAACTTGACGCGCGCCCCGGCTTCGTCGATCAGATCGATGGCTTTATCCGGAAGGAAACGATCGGGAATGAAGCGCGTGGAGGTCAGGACGGCCGATTCGATAGCTTCATCGGTGTAGGCCACGGCATGAAACTTCTCGTAGCGTTCCTTGATGCCGAACAGAATCCGTATGGCATCGGACTCAGTGGGCGGCGGCACCTTGACAGCCTGGAAGCGGCGCTCGAGCGAGCGGTCTTTTTCGATGGACTTGCGATATTCGCCCGGTGTGGTGGCGCCGATGCACTGGATTTCGCCGCGCGATAACGCAGGCTTCAGGATGTTGGCCGCGTCCAGCGAACCTTCCGCCGATCCAGCGCCGACGAGAGTGTGGAGCTCATCAATAAAGATGATGGCGTTCTGATTCTCCATCAGCTCCTTCATGATGGTCTTGAGGCGCTCCTCAAACTGGCCGCGGTATTTCGTGCCGGCGACGATCAACGAAAGATCCAGCGCCAGGATGCGTTTATCGGAGAGAAAGGACGGCACGTCGCCATCGGCGATTCGCTGGGCCAAGCCTTCCACGATGGCGGTCTTGCCAACGCCCGGCTCGCCGATCAGAACCGGATTGTTCTTGGTGCGGCGGCACAATATCTGAACGACGCGCTCGAGTTCATAATCGCGACCGATCAGTGGATCGAGCGAACCGTCAATGGCGGCTTGGGTCAAGTCCCGACTGAACTCCGCCAGCAGGGAACTCTCCTTGGGCCGGTTGGACGCGACTTTTTCCGAAGAAGACCGCTGGATCTCCTCACGCACCTGCGACAGGCGCAGCCCGCGCTCGTGCAGTATCTCGGCCGCGAAGCATTTTTCTTCTCTTAGCAAGCCAAGCAGCAAATGCTCGGTGCCGATGTGCTTGTGATTGAGGCGCTCGGCTTCTTCGGCGCCATAAGCCAGTACGCGCTTGCATTCATGGCTTAACGGAAGATCCACGGAAGTAGAGACCTTCTCGCGGATAGTAGTGTGGGCTTCGATCTGCTTTCGAATAGATTCTATGGCCGCGTGCGAGCGCAGAAAACGATTCGCCAAGGCCTTGTCTTCACGAAGAAGTCCTAACAGGAGGTGCTCGGTCTCGATATAAGGACTACCAAACTGGCTAGCCTCATAGCGGGCAAAGAAAATGACTCGACGCGCCTTCTCGGTATAGCGTTCAAACATAATTACCGCCGTCTTTCCACAATATCGGTTGTTCCTGGTCCGAGCGACAGTGTGGAAATCCATCGCCGGACCAGGGGGCCAGTACCCCTTTATTCAATTCAAGAACCCGGTCGCACCGGCTGGCGAACGTTAGATTGTGAGTAACGTAGATCGAGGTCAGCTTATGAGAGCGGTGCAGTTGCTGAAGCAGCGAAATGATCATCTCGCCCGTCCGGTAGTCCAGGTTACCCGTGGGCTCATCGGCGAGCAGAACGGTAGGATTGCCAACCAGGGCCCTGGCCAGAGCGACCCTTTGCTGCTCACCGCCCGAAAGTTCTCCCGCCCGGTGTGAGGCGCGATCTCGTAAGCCGACTTCATCTAACCTCTCCAGTGAAGCTGGCGTGGCTTCGGTTACAGTAACACCCCGTATCAGCAGCGGCATCATCACATTCTCAAGCGCGGTGAACTCCGGCAACAACGAGTGATTCTGCCAAACAAAGCCAATCTCCCGATTGCGAAACTCCGACAATTCAGCTTCCGGAAGACTGAAGATGTTCTTTTGATCGAAGTATATCGCACCGTTGGAAGGCCTGTCCAGACCACCCAGCAGATACAGGAGAGTGCTCTTGCCAGTGCCGGACTCGCCCACCAGCGAAAGTTGCTCGCCGCGCGCCACTTCGAAGTTCAAATCCGAGAACACCACCAAGTCCGTTTCACCGGACCGGAACTTCTTGGTGAGGTGGACGCCACGGATCACCGCGGCGCCATCGTTTTCCATGCGCGTGGACCCTCTCAGCTACTAGGCTAGCATTTGTAGGCAAGTGGTGGCCTAGTAAAGTACCCTGGGCGAGACCCCGCAGCGAAAATTGAGTGGTGAGCGCGGAAGGAATCGAACCCTCAACCTGCTACATGGTCATACAGAATGGCCACTTCCGTTTCGTTGACGAGATGATCGTCGAAGGTGTCCAAGCCCGGCGAGGAAACCGTTGTCAGGCGACGCGAGACGCAAGTCGGCCGTGAAGTGGTCGCGCACATTCGCGAGCTACGCCAGGGAGCCGGCCGCCTTCTGGTGTCACCGTCAAGGACCTCACTAACGAATGCGGAAAGCCGCTCGGACTGCGGGCGTCGTACCGCTCCAGCCTGCCTAGAGGGTGAATAGAGCAAGAAAGCTCGTGGTGTGAGCGCTGAAAGAATCGAACCTTCAACCTACTGATTAAGAGACGTCGCGTGAGGGTAGATGGGAGTATACCAGGGCGTTGTTTCAATAGCTTGCAGAGGCTTCACTCCTCCCTAAAAGCCCTCGTTTACTCCCAAGACTGGGAGGAGGAAGCCTGCCTACTGACTATCTTGCCGACCATTTACTCACATGCGATCAGAGGGACGCAACTGACCCCGCGCTTCAACATGAGTCAGGCACGCGTCCTGATCGATTGTTGGTAGCCGCCTTGCTAATAACAGTGTCCTAGGCTTGCACTTTCGGATCGGCGCATTCCCCGTTATAATCTGGGACTAGCATACTATTCCGGAGCTAATTGGCCGGCTCGGCGGCCGGCCGTTATCAAGAGAATATGCTGCCTGCTATTCAGGTCTTTCGCAATCCGTGTATGAAAACCAGAAATATCACGCTCAGGCTCCCTGCGGACCTGCTCAAGAAGGCCGAGGTGTATGCTTCCGAGAACGACACCACGAGCAACGCCCTGGTGAAGGAGTTACTGGCAGAGAAGCTGACCGGCTCAGCACAAACTGAGGCAGCCATTAGACGCTTCCTGGCTATTACTGACGGAGGCCCCTTTTCAAAGGCGATCTCAAGTTCAGTCGCGAAGAGTTGTATAAGAGGTAAGTTCACAATCGTATTTCGAAGATTCCTTAAGGACGCTGTTCCTAAGTTGCCCAAGAATTCCAAGCATCTTTATTGATCGCTAGGCTCTTGACCGCGCAACAATCTGCGAAGAAACCGCTCGGCTGCACGCTGATCGCGGCGAGGCTGCAGCAGCATCGAGGACTTCACCATCCTGATCCACGGCACGCCAAAGATACTGCCGCCGGACGTTGATTCTGACGGAGAATTCGTCCAGATACCAGGTATCGCCGAGGCGTCCCTGTTTCTTCTTAAGACCTCTGGCATAGTCGGGTCCGAATTTCCAGCACCAGCGCCGGATGGCTTCCGTAAGAAACAATGATTCCGCGTTCGGGCAAACTTCTCACCCAAGATTCGAGCGTTGTCCATATAAGGATATAAATCCAATGGAAAGGAATCGATAATTTGCTCCGTGATTTTGTCTCGAGTAAGAAGTGACCTCCTTCTCCATCATTGTCGATCAGCCACGAAACGACGCGCATTCCCGTAGGCTCTGCGCCGTGAGTCCCAGCGGGCATGCCACGCCGTGGGAACCCCTTGTAAGTGGAGCCCACTATACCCCACCCCAACCGACGATCGGCGCCATCACAATCGTGTTCAACAGCTCCGACCGGTTGAATCTTCGGTTAAGCTACGTTGTAGAGGCCGGAGGAATGCCCACTAATGTCCTCACGTTTCGTATGGCCCTCGTGTTATGCCTGGGGTTCTCGCTTTCGCTAAACGCTCTATGAGCCGAAGGGCGCCTTCGCCCGCAGCTTTACGATTGCTTCGACAACCTGATATGCTACCCAACTGCCAGCGCGAAAGGCGATGAAAGCTATATTGGCCTACATTAATCATGCATGGGCTTGCGGCGTTCCCTGCGCCGGCCGAAAGTTTGCAGTGCTGTCGTTCGCGATCGGAATCGCGGTCCCGTTTGCCGCGGCGCAGCAGAACCATAAGACGTGGGCGGATTACGGCGGGGGCCCGGATTCATCCCACTTCATCGCGCTTGACCAGATCAACAAGTCCAACGTGAGCCAGCTGCAGGTTGCGTGGACCTATCCCACCGGTGATAATCACTCATACCTATTCAATCCGATTGTTGTCGATAACGTCATGTATGTTCTGGCGAGGAACAACTCGCTGGTCGCATTGGACGCCGGGACGGGAAAAGAGATCTGGATCCACGCGAACCTTCCCGGTCTCACGACCCGTGGCATTTCCTATTGGGAAAGCCCGGACCGGAAAGACCGGCGCCTGATCTTCGCCATCAACAACTACCTCGAAGAGATCGACGCCCGCAGCGGCAAATCGATCCTGACCTTCGGCAACCACGGCCTGGTCGATCTGAAGGAAGGCCTGGGCCGCGATCCTCGGACCATCAATCGCATCCAGTCCGACTCGCCGGGGCGGGTCTTCGAGGAACTGATCATACTGGGATCTTCTACTGGCGAGGCGTATCTGTCGCCTCCGGGCGATCTTCGCGCCTATGACATCATCACCGGCAAAATGGTCTGGATTTTTCATACCATTCCGCATCCGGGTGAGTTCGGTTACGACACATGGCCCAAAGATGCCTGGAAGTATTCGGGCGGGACGAACACCTGGGGCGAGATCACGCTCGATGAAAAACGCGGAATCGCATACTTCCCGACCGGGTCGCCCACCTATGACTACTATGGCGCCGATCGAATCGGGACCAACCTGTTCGCCAACTGCCTGCTCGCGCTGGATGCGCGCACGGGAAAGCGCCTCTGGCACTTCCAGATGGTCCACCACGATTTGTGGGATTACGATTCAACCGCCGCGCCACAGCTGCTTACCGTGCACCACGAGGGAAAGCTGGTGGATGTCGTGGCGGAGTCCTCGAAGCAGGGCTTCTTGTACGTGTTTGATCGCGTGACAGGTGAGCCGTTGTGGCCGATCGAAGAACGCCCTGTGCCCAAAAGCGAGATGCCCGGCGAGCAGGCGTGGCCAACGCAACCCTTCCCAACCGCTCCCCCAGCTTTCGCGCGTCAGAAGATAACGCCTGACGACGTGAACACCTATATCCTGACGCGCGAAGAGCGTGCCAGTTGGAAGGACCGAATTGCGAGCATGCGCAACGAAGGCCTGTTCACTCCTCCGGGACTAACGGAGACGATCTCGTTGCCGGGCGCACGCGGAGGGTCGAACTGGGGCAGCGGGGCCGCCGATCCCGCCAAGGGCCTTTTGTACCTGAACACGCAGGATTGGCCGACCATCTACAAGCTGAGTCTGGAAGACCCCCTGAGCGGGCGCAGCCGCGCGGGTAGTCCGGAAGGCTCCGTCTACCAGCAGCGGTGCGAGGCGTGCCATGGCAAAAACGGTGTGCGAGCCGGCGCAGGGCCGCCACCTCTCGCCGGAATCGGCCAGAGGCTGTCCCTCGAATCATTCCGTTTGACTGTCCATTCCGGTAGAGGAGAAATGCCCGCCTTTGCCGACCTGAACGAAACCGCCGTGAGGACGTTGTTCGAGTACCTTAACAGGCTGAAGGGGCCAGGCCCGATGGGTGGGGAATTGGGAATGCAGACGGTAGACCCGCCGCCGGCCGGGACGGTAGTTGCTTCAGGAGGGGCCCCTGGCGGCTTGAAGATTCCGCCCAGCACTGGCGTTCGTTACAGCCCGATCGAGGGCCCGGCTTATCCGCCCGGCAGTCTAACACCCAGCGTCCGCTACTACACGGATTGGGGACTTTATCCGGACCAGCCTTACATCATCGGGCCGCCCTGGTCGTCGGTCGTGGCTTACGATCTGAACAGTGGAACTATCAAATGGAAGGTTCCTTTGGGTCAGGATGCCGAGGCCGCGGCCGAGGGTGCTCACGACACCGGCGCCTTCATGGCCGAACACCATGGAATGATCGTGACCTCAACTGGACTGATTTTTATTGCCGCAAGCGACGGCAAGATTCGTGCACTGGATGAAGACACCGGCCGAACGTTGTGGACGGCCACCTTGCCTGCGGGATCTGAAGGTATTCCCGCCATGTATGAAGTCAAGGGACGACAATACCTGGTGGTTTCGGCCTCATCGAAAATCAACACTGGCGGAGGGCACGGCGGCCGGGCTGAAACCGCCGGAACAGTGCGCCCCGACCTCCCCAAGGGCTACGTAGCCTTCGCTTTGCCGGTTCATTGATCCACGTCCGGTATAGTATGTGGGGGGAAATCTCCGGTTATCTCCAATGAGGTTGCCATCAAGATCGGCGGCCATAAACTCGCGCAGCTTCCATGGTTGTCCTCGGGCTCGGAAACGATCTTCGCGCTCCCGGCCTTCCATTGTGCGAAGAGTTCGTCGACCTCAGCCTTGCTATTGAGATTGAGCCAGAAAAGGATAGGGCTTATGTTGCCGTAGGACTCGCGGAAGGAGCGATTGGTGATAAACAGTCTGCAATTCCCCCTTGAGATGCCTGCGTTGGCGCTACAGGGCGCTCTGGTGTCGAAGAGGCGAGGAACGTTGGTCCAGCCAGTACTAACTAGTACGAAGAGCTCGATTGATCGCTAGGCAAAGCTGCTGATTGGTGATAAAACGCCCCCACGCGTTTTTACGGAGTCGCGTTATGCGTAAATGCCTTATCGCAGCGTTTTTCTTCTTTGGCAATGTCGCGTTCGGTGACAGCATCAGCTTTGGTGGATCGATTTATCAGCCGAATGCCAATCCCCCGGCGGCCAACTCTAGCCTCGACAGCATCGGGATTGGTGATCCCTACACGGTCGCGCTCGATCTCACAGGCGCCATCAGCGGGGCGGGGACTTACACCAACTTTACCGGAATTACGTTCAGCGACTCGACTGCGGGAGCGAGCGAGACCGCGTTCGACCTGAGCGACACCAGCCTGACCGTAACGAACGACGGCAGCTTTTTTGACTTCAGCCTCCTGGGGTGTCTCACCAGCGGCAGCGCCTGCAGTCAGGGCAACCAGCTCGACGCAGAATTCAAGATTTTGAAGACCAATGTGAATTCAGCCAGCGCCGCGGCGCAGAGCATCCCGTCTCTCACTCCGATGGACCTACTGGAAGACGACGGCCTCACCGACATCCAAGGCACCGTGACGAGCTATTCCTACACGGCCGCCACGCCGGAACCGGCCTTTGGAGTCCTCGTCCTGGTTCCGTTTGTGCTGATAGGCGGCGCACTTCTGCGGCGCCGCGTGCTTTTGTTGGCAAGTTCAAGCAACAAATCAAGGAGCAGGACATGACAAAACTGATAGCAGTTCTTTTTGCAATGGCGCTGGTCCCGGCGTGCGTTTATGCTGTCGACGGCCAGATCCTGATCAACCAGGCAACCGTCATGGCGGCGGGCGGGTTCCCGTACAGAATCACCGCGTCGGGCAGCTACAAACTCTCCGGAAACCTGACGCAACCCACCGATGGAGTGGATGCCATTCAAATCAATGCCAACAATGTAGTGTTGGACCTGAATGGCTTTACCATCACCGGCCCTGGCGCTTCTTCGTCCCTGACGGCCGGGACGTGTGGATCGAACATTCTTGGTCCCTCGCAGTGCAATGGGATCTTTTCGCTATTTGGTGACGTTACGGTCAAGAACGGCTCAATCACAGGATTCGCATCAGCCGTCGTGCTGGATAGCCGCGCGAGAGTGACGGAGATCGTTGCGAATCGTAATTTCCACTCCATTTACATTCTCGACGGCACGATCGAGCGCTCCACGGCGGACAGTAATCTCGGGACAGGCATTTCGATATCGAGGGGAAAGGTTTCGGAATCCCATGCATCTTTCAACACGGGTCCGGGGTTTGACGTCGTACAGGCCATCATAACCGGCAATGTCGCGATGTTTAACGGGACCGGGATCCACGCCGAGCACAGTCTGGTCGGAAACAACATTTTCTACCAGAACGGAACGGGCGGCAATACGGATTTACAGCTAGCAAATGGCGCGATTTCTCAAGGGAACAATCTCTGCACGAACGGCGGATGCTAAAACTGCAGCCGGAACATATTGGTTGCTCGGGAGACCGGATTCAACATTTCCGGTTGCGTCAATCATCTAAATGGCGTAGTTAGAATAACTTAGATCGTTCGACGTAAATTTCGCTCTTGTTTATACACAGAATCCCAGTCATGACATTGGCAGAAGTGGGACATGCTTGCTTTGATGCAGCAGGTCAAGGGGGAACCGATGGCACCTATGTACTTGGCCGCGAAGATGGGGAAAAGGCTTCAGGATAGTGTCGGGCTTTTGCCATGTTCCATTCTCAGGAGCAACGGTGTCCGAACTGCGATTCGACGGATGTCGTAATCATCCACACGGCAGCGATAGATGCGGAACTGTTGGAGTGTCATAGTTGCCAGCGACGCTATCAAATTGGGGACGGACCAGACGAACCCCAAGCCTGTTGCCGATTTAGATCGGAACCATTGGACCAAGATCGATACCAGACGGGCAGTCCAAGTATTTGCGACCGTCTCAACCAGTTCGTTGCCTTGATAAATCTCTGCCTTCATGTAAAGGCCTTAGCTGAGACTAAATATTTTTTGGATCGCATCTTCTGCGTCCGGTACCGTACAGTTGGTGACTGGCACTCTTATGCGCCGATCATCATTGCAGTAGAACAGAGCGTTAGGGGTCGTCCACCATTCATAACCTGCTTCCCGATTGTTGGAGGAACTGGAAGCGATTCGCGTGACGTTACATCTGTAGCTGTAAGTCTAGAGAAACGAAACGATGAGCAGTTACATTCACAACTTTCTTCGACGGACAGAAATATATTTGCTAGTTACGATTGCACGGCTCTCATTCCCAATGGGGGAAACGGAATCCCTGTGACTGGTGATTCAGCGAAATATCTCGTGGAACCAAGCGAAGTTAGATTAGGTCTGATCGCTTCTTGTCTGTGGGCATCAGGGTTCCGCCGCAGAGGTTAAGTCGGACATTGCCCACTTCCAGACCACGTCCGGCAGAGTATTTGGGGTCGCGGCGATCTCCGGTTATCTCCCGGCCCCCCTCGTTCATCCACTAAGAGCATTGCATAATTTACAGCGCGCGCGACGACGCGGTCTGTAGCTGCAGCGCGTGGTTAAGGGCTTTCAAGTGGCTCTGCTCGAAGCCTCGGAGCGAGGTTAGAAAGAGCGGCATGATTGAGGGAACAATGGACGCGAACAAACCCACAAGCCAAAGGACAGTGGTGTTCGCCGTCCTCCTTTTTTGGGCCATCATTGGCTTAGCGTGGGCCTATTTCGAGTATCATGCGGGCGGACTTTGATTGGGCGAACTTTCAAAGTATCCCACTACCCATGTTTGCGTCCGGGGGTCATTCCGTGTCATCATAGAGACGTAGTTTCGCAGTCCGTTAATTTTGGCATCTTTCGATAGTCCGGCCCAACCGCCTTTGTCCGAACCTGCCGCGATTCTTTGCTCTGCAACTTCAGAAAGAAAGTGAAAAAATGAAAAATATTTTTGTAGGAAACCTCAGCTTTGGCGCTACCGAGGATACGGTTCGCTCCATGTTTGCGGCCCACGGCACGGTCGATCGTGTCAGCATTGTGACCGACCGCGATACTGGACAAGCCCGAGGGTTTGGATTCGTTGAAATGAGCGACAACGCCGAGGGCGATCGCGCGATCGCTGCTTTGAATGGCGCCGAGCTGGACGGCCGAGCCCTGAACGTCAATGAAGCCCGCCCTAAGACGGACCGTGGATCGGGCGGCGGTGGATTTCGTGGCAACGGCGGCGGTTCACGTCAGAAGAACCGCTGGTAAGGAGCTAGTTCGCAGGGGATCAAATCACAACGGAAAGGTTCAAGAATAATTTGCCAAAAGAAGATGCAATTGAAGTAATGGGTAAGGTCGTTGAGAAGTTCAAGGCTGGGATGTTTGCGATAGAACTAGACGCAGGCCGAACAGTCCTGGCAACGATGGCCGGAAGACTCCGGCGTAATCGGATCAAGATTATGAATGGCGACAAGGTTTCGTTGGAACTTTCGCCATACGACCTGACGAAGGGCAGAATAACTTACCGCCACAAGTAATCGGCCGGGCTCGCCGGGGTCCGGTTCCAGCGAACGCGAGTGGCATGCTTTGTTGAGACAAACAAGCGCCATGACACGTTACTTGATTATCCTGAGTACTCTGCTGGCCGTCCCCGGCTATGCCCGAAAGGCGCCTCCCCTTCAGCTCGCCGGCGTAAGCTGCGAGATCCCTCCACCGCTGCACTGCCCCGCCGCCGATTGCCCCGGTCCTACGGTTATTGAGCAGGGCACTGCGGTGGAACCGAAAACCGGCCGCAAATTCTTCCTCGATTATCCGTGCGATTTAAAGAGGGGCGAAAAGGTGACGTTTGTTTTGAGCCTGCACGGCTTCGGTTCCTATGGAAACTGGCAGCGTCACTATTTCCCTCTCATGGACTACAAGGAAAAGTATCGCCTGGTCATCGCCACGCCGAATGCCCCAACCAAATTTTGGGCGCCTACCGATGACGAGTACTTACACAACATCGTCAGTCTCATCTTCGAGCAGATCGGCAAGGAGAACATCAAAGCCTTTTGGCTGGTTGGCCACTCTCAAGGCGGCATGACCTCCAACCGGATCATCCGTACGGACTTCTTCAAGGACAAGGTCGACGGCTGGCTCAGCCTTTCCGGTGGCCGCTTGGGTGGAAACCCGGGAAGAGGCGGCAATTTCGGTCCTCCCCGGGCGCCAGCTCCTCCCGTCGCCACTCCGGCATCTGGCGACGCAACCGCGCCTGCCGCCAGCGAGCGCCCTGCCGTCCCTGCCGGTATCGCTGCTGCAGCAGCCGCGTTGCGCGAACCTCCGGCGAACGACTTCTCGTTCATTTACGAAACCGGGCAGCGCGAAATGGATGACAAAGGCATTCCCGAAACATCGGAGTGGGCCGCCAAGTACGGGTGTGGCGCCCGCGTTCGCCGGCCGGACGTAGTCGATGCCGAGTCCGGCTATGTTTATGACAGTACCCGTCAGAATCCGCCAAATCCCGCCTGGGGATTGCTGCCCAGGCCTGGTACGGCTGAAGTTTTCGAGTATCCGCACTGCAAAAACGGCCGCGTCGTAGTCGACGTGGTTCGCATGGATAAAGGCCACACCGAGGGACTCGAACCTCACGTAACCGAACAGTTGATCAAACTGATGCTGTCCGCCAAAAAATAACCCGCCGGAGCAAATTGCGGTCTGAACTATTCCTCGCGCAGGGTGGTCGAAGGATCGATCCGTAACGCGCGCCTGGCCGGCGACAGCGTTGCCAACGCCGCCACCAGCACAAAACATGCTAGTCCGGCAGCGAACCCGGCGACGTCCACGCCGTCGCGCTGCCGAAGAACGATGACGCTGCGCACTAGCTGCGAAAAAATCAGGGCTAGAATCACTCCCGCTACCGCACCGGCCGCGGTCGGCTTCGCATTTTGTGTCAGGAGCACTCCGAGAATGTGACGGGGTTTCGCGCCGATCGCGAGACGAATGCCGAGCTCACGTTTCCTCTGCGCCACCGTGAACGCGACCAGCGCGAACATGCCGGCAGCAGCGAGTGCAGTGGCTACCGCCCCAATCGAGCTTATAAGAGTAATCATTCTCCGCAGTCCAGCCAGGAAATTATCCCGTGAGGCCCGCATGAGCGACACCGAGACGGTTTCATCCGACGCCGCAGCTGCTGAAACCATACGCAGCAACAGTGCCGGATCATCCAAAGTGTGGAGTATCAGAGCACTACGCTCCACATCGACTCCCTGGACCGGCACATAGGCTTCGATCGAATCTGCATCGGCAAGGAGATTTGCCCCGCTGTCTTTAACCACACCCACCACAGTGCGGTCCGCGCCCGCCAGATTCCAGATCTTGGCCACGGGATCCTGGTTGGGCCAAACGGCTCGCGCGGTGGATTCACTGACAATGACGGCGCTGAGTTCTCCGGGCAAGAACGTCCGGCCACGCAGGATGGGCAAATTCATCACTTTGAAATACGAAGACTCGACAATATTCCGATAAACGTGCGGTAATCCAGGCAAACTATCGATCATGACGCGACCGCCGAGCGGTGGGGCCACGGCTGCTGTCACGCCGGCTACGCCAGGCAGGGCGCTCAAACGAGTGGAGAGTGCGTCCAGTTTTTGCTGTGAAACTGAGGCAGGGAAACTGTGCGTGTACAGTTGAGGATCGACTACCACCATGTTCTGGTAATCGAATGCAAGGTCGACGGACGCGCTGAGAATTCCATTATGCGCAAGCACGCCCGAAACAATCAATAAGAGACAGCTAACGGCCACCTGTACCCCTACCAGACTCTGCCTCAAGCGGATCTTCGGTCGATTCACCCGGACAGTTTGCAGAGCCGCCGGAAGACCGAAGGCCACCGCCGATACGAACGTCAGCACAAATCCGGCCAAAAGGAGCGGCCAGCTCATGGAGAGGTGGATGTCAGGCGAGGCGTCCAGCGCATTCATGAGCACACGCGCGGCAATTGCTCCGAAGGCTAAGCCCGCGGCGGTTCCGAGAATGGCCAGTAGAATATTTTCTGTCATCAATTGCCGGGTGAGTCGGGCACGGCTCGCCCCTATCGCCGCGCGGATGGATATTTCGCGTTGCCGCGCTAATCCTCGGGCGAGCAGCATGTTCCCCAAATTGGCGCACGCGGAAAGCAGTATCAACAGAACCATCACGATGAAAATGGCGACGGCCGGGGCCTGTTCGGCGCGACGAGCCGTCGATTCCTCTACAAGTTCCCCCTGAATCCGTTCATCATCACGAAAATAGCGGGGTTGTCTGCGAATCAATTCACGAGTGAGCGAAGTGAGTTCTGCCTCGCCGGCGGCCTGTGCAACCCCCGCCCTAAGCTTGCCGAAGAGCGCGTCGGTGGCGCGCGAGAAATCCTGCTGGATAGGAGGACGACCGGCAATCAGCAGTGGGCGACTGGCAACTGGCAACCAAACAGCCGTCAGCCGAGGCGAAATGCCGTCAAAACTATAAGGCAGCACTCCCACGATTTGAACTGGTTTGTTGTTGACGTGAATGAGGTGGCCGACTACATGCGGGTCCGCCGCCCAATGGGTCTGCCAATACTGATAGCCCAACACGACGACCGCTGGTGCGCCGGCTTGCGCATCGCGCGCATCCAGAAGCCGGCCCCACGCTGGAACAATTCCGAGACTGCTGAAATAGTTGGCGGATACAAAGTTCGAACGTAACCCCGATTCAGCTTCAACGGCCAATAACAAGCTCGTATCTTCCGAGACCAACCAGGCAAACGAAGTGGTCTCCGCCCGATAAAGCTCGACCGCCGCGGACGGAAACCCGAGGCGCGCACCCTGCCGGGAAGCACGGGAAAGCTGAAGCAATGAATTCGCATCCCTAATCGTGAGACGGTGGAAGACGACCGCATCGAAGATCTGATATTCCGCCAGATTCACGCCGACGCCGAGCGCAAGTACCGCAACGGCGCCCAGAGTGAACCCGGGCGCCCGGCGCAAGACCCGCGCCCCGTAGGATAGATCCTGCCAAAGCTGTTCCAGACCGATCCACGACCATGCTTCACGCGATTCTTCCCGCAATCTCGTCGTGTTCCCGAAATGTGAATCTGGCGGCATCATTTCGCGGTGTACCGCCATTTCTTCCATCAGTTCGCTTTCCAGGCGCCGGCGATGCAACAGGAAGTATACGCGCCTCCATTGCTTACGCAAGATTCGCATCATGCCAACCGAAGAATCGCCTGGATGGCTGCGGTCGCCTGCTCATACTCGTTCAGCTCTCGTTTGAGCTGCGTTACGCCATCGGGCGTCAATCTGTAGAACCGGACGCGGCGTCCTGTCTCGGACGTGCCCCAGTCGGCGGCAACCCATCCTTCCAGCAGGATGCGTTGAAGTGCGGGATAGAGCGAGCCTTCTTCAGCCCCCAAAACATCGCCAGATAACTGGCGGATTCGTTGTGCGATCGCATAGCCGTGAAGAGGACCCCTCCGAAGTACCCGCAGAATCAACATTGCGAGCGCGCCCTTAGGCATAGAAATAGAAGGCATAGAAATTCTATGTATACAACCTTGGATCGGCGATGTCAATGGAAACTTTGCCGTCAGGTGCCGCTCATCCCGACGCGTGCCGGATGGGGCGTGAACTATTGGTAGCGCAAGGCAATCATGGGATCCACCTGCGTGGCCCGGCGTGCCGGAAAGCAACATGCCAATACACCGGCCACGGTTACAACTGCTACAACCACGCCCAGAGTGATTGGGTCACGAGGCGATACGTTCCAAAGCTGGGTTGCTATGACGCGTGTTACCGCTAAGCTAGCCAGCAGTCCGGCTGCGAGGCCCAATGCGATCAGCCGAAGCCCCATCCGCAATACCAGGCGAAGGACGTCGCCACGGCCAGCTCCGAGCGCCATGCGGATGCCGATTTCGTGAGTCTGGCGCGACACCGTGTATGCGATTACGCTATAGACGCCGAGCACCACTAAGACCAAGCCGACGCTGGCAAAGATGCCGAGCAGGATCAAACTGAAGCGTGGTCCTGCGTACGAAAACTTCTGAAGATAATCCTCCAGGCTGCCCGTCAGTGTGAGCGCTACGTTCCGGTCGACGGCCCAAATCTCGCGCCGGACCGCATTCAACATCAACTTAGGATCTTGCGCCGTTCGTACCAGGATGCCGCGCTCGAAAGCGCCGGTAATCGTGTAAGGGATAAACATCTCCGGCTCGGGCGGATCTTGGATACCGCGGTTCTTGGCGTCAGCGACAACGCCGACGATCTCGAACACGGGGTCCGTCACCGGGCTATCGGGACGTTTCTCAAGCATGTTGATTTTGATTCGTTGCCCAATCGGGTCCTGTTGGCCGAAGTAACGATTAGCGAGCGTCTGATTTACGACCATCACTTTGCGCGCGTCATTGACGTCCACGTCCGATAGCAGGCGCCCGCGTTTCAGCGCAATCTGGAGAGTTGGGAAATACCCCTCGCTGCACAATTGAAAGATCGCAGTCCAGCGCTCATTATGGGTCTTGCCGGGAACATCGATGTCGCTGCCGATCCCGCCATAAGGCGGTAGAGTGCTTGTTTCGGTGACTGCTACCACGCCGGGCAGCGCCGCGATGCGCGGGAGCAACTGCCGGAAGAAACGCTGCTTTTCCGCCGCTGTTTTGTACTGACCTTTCGGGAGGGGCAGGCGCGCGACCAGAATATTGTGCGGGTTGATGCCCAGATCGACCTGTTGGAGACTAACAAAGCTGCGCATGAGCAATCCGGCGCCGGCGAGCAGAACAAGCGACAGCGCCACCTCGACCACCACTAGCGTTGCACGGAGCTTGCCGTGCCGGAATCCACCACTCACGCCCTTACCGGAGTCCTTGAGCGGTTCGACGATGTCCCGCTTGGCCATCTGGATAGCCGGGGCCAGACCGAACAGCAACGCCGTAAACGCCGCCATCCCCAAACTGAACAGCAGCACCGGAATGTTCAACCGGATTACGGCCTCATGCGGAATGGCGCCTTCGGGAATGGCCGCCACCAAACCCTTGAGCCCGGCATAGGCGAATAGGCAGCCGATCAGCGCGCCGCCGAGAGCCAGAAGGAGGCTTTCGATCAGAAGCTGGCGGATCAAGCGCCATCGAGGCGCGCCTAGGGAAGCGCGCACCGCGAATTCTTTCTCGCGCGCGGTGGCTCGGGCGAGCAGCATATTAGCAACGTTGCTGCACGCGATCAAAAGCAACAGACCAACTGCCGCACCAAGAGTGTAGAGGGTCTTGCGAAACTGGCCCACCAGGCTATCGAGCCAGGTGACGATCTGGACGCTGAACCGCTTGGGATAGTTATTGGGATAGACCGTAGCGAGCCGGCGAGCAACCACTTCGATGTCGGACTGGGCCTGCTGGACGGTCACGCCGGGCTTCAGTCGAGCTTGGAACATGTAGTAGCGCTCTTTGTTCTCCGGGTCGCTGCGAACCAGGTTCACCGCGCGCCACAGGTCCGAACCCAGCTTCGTGAAACGCTGCGGCATGATCCCGACCAAGGTAGTGGGAATGCCGTTTAGCACGAATATTCGTCCCAAGATTCCGGGGTCGCGATTGAAGCGGGTAGACCACATCTTGTAGCTCATCACGCATACCGGCGGAGCGCCTGGCTTGGCATCATCGGGCAAGAGAATGCGGCCGAGGAGCGCCGGGACGCCGAGGAAACGGAAAGTGTTGGGCGTGACTGTACCGCCATCGAACTGCTCTGTACCTTCGCCGTTGGTCATCAGGAGATCTTCGGAGCCCCCGCCGATCACCTCGTCAAAAACATGATTTTGCTCTTGGTAGTCGAGGAACGCCGCCAGCTGGAACGCCGTGCGGCCCCCGGGACGGCCGTTGGTCACGTCATGAATCATGATGGCAACCACGCGCTCCGCGTTCGTGTATGGAAACGGATCGAGCAGGACGTTTTGAATCACGCTGAAAATGGTCGTGGCGGCGCCGGAGCCGAGCGCCAGCGCCAGGACCGCGAGAGCCGTAAAGGATGGCTGGTTCCGCAGGCCGCGCAGTCCGTAACGCACGTCCTGCCAGACCGAATGCATGACCATTTAGACGATCAAAATCGTGCTTTGTTCCCCAGAACTAGAGGTGGATTATTACAGGTTCAATACTTGTTCCATCACCAGGCGCGGGCCCTGATCAGGATCCTGCACCACGCGGCTATCGTTATTGAACAGCATCGTGTCCCGCGACTTGACTGAATAACCCGGCCACTTCGGCAGCTTCGCCGTGTTCGGATTTCCGGTGCGGGCAAACGCCACCCAGGCCGCGCTCACTTTATCGGCTAGCGCGTAAGCTTCCGGCATTTTCGAGATGAGCGGCCCCGCGATCTTGATGTTGTTAAAGACGAACTGAATCTCGATGGTGTGCGGCGACCTCATGTGCCCGCCGCCCTCGGGCGTCTCCCAGTCGAAGCGATACAGAAACACCGGCGCGCCGGCCTGGACCGCTTTGCGTTTCGCGAGCTCTCGGGTATACGCGCCGCGCGGATGCTCGGTGGCAATCAGGATATAAAGATCCCAGGGCGTGGCATCGGGGTGCGCTTTGCGGAAGGCTGCGATCACGCGATCCGGGTCGCCACCCAGTTGCTTCGCCGCGCGCTGCTTCAGTCCGGCTTCGTCCAGATTGAGCTTTTCAGGCGTGGGCCGGTCGTAGAGGGTTTCCTCGGTATGGGCCCATCCGATCAGTAGCGGAATGGAGGCGGAAAGCGCGGGTGCGGAGGGATCAAAGGGATGGCTGGGCAGCGCCCGGCCGTCGACCATGGGCGAGTTCGCCACCATGCCAGGCTCGCGCAAGGCCATTTTCTTGTACACCGCGTCATTGGCGGCCAGCAGCCTCGCCACAGGAACGGTTTGCAACTCACGCGCCTGGCCGGCCTTCAGCCCTAATTCGCTGAGCAGCAGTTCGGTGGTGTGGATCGCGTCTTCAGGAGTGGTTAGCTTTAGTATTGCGCCGCTCTCGATGATGGCGCGATGGTACAGCCCCTTGGCTCCGGGCATCGACATCAATGTTGCCACCTTGCGCCCGCCGCCCGATTGTCCGAAGATCGTGACCAGGTTCGGATCGCCCCCGAAGTGTCCGATGTTATCGCGCACCCACTCGAGCGCCGCGACTATGTCCAAGATCCCCGCGCCGCCCGAGAGCGCGAAATCCGAGCCTGCCTGTTCGCCCAAATAGGTAAAGCCGAACACGTTCAGGCGGTGATTGATGCTGACCACTACGACGTCGCCAGTACGCGCCAGGTTGGCGCCCTCGATGATGGGCCCGGAGCCTGAACCTGTCGCAAAACCGCCGCCGTGCAACCACACCATCACCGGCCGATTCTTGCCGCCGGTCAAATCGGGGGTAAACACGTTCAGCACCAGGCAGTCTTCGCTCTCTTCGGTAGATCCCGCCGGAGGTCTTCCGGTCGCGCTGGTTTGTGGAGCGCTGGGGCCGTAAGAAAGCGCGTCTCGCACGCCTGTCCAGGGAGCAGGCTTCGCCGGCGGCATGAAACGATTCTTGCCGGCGGTCGTTGCGCCGTAAGGAATGCCTTTGAAGATTTTGACGCCATCGACCACGGTCCCGCGGACTTTACCGGCCGACGTTTCGACGACCGCACTGCCGGTGTCGGCGGCCCTGGCGACTCTGAGGAACGAGACCGCCGGCGCACCGGCGACTAGCCAGGATGCCTGCTTAACAAAGAGTCTTCGGGTTGAGATGCTGTCCATGATGCAGCTAAGTTTACTCGATTGGAAACCGCGTTGGGAGGCACCAGCGCTGCCCTGGTTGCTGCAATCAACCAAGCTGGTGGTTTTCAGCCGTCTCCGATGCTGCGATCTTCCCTGTCAACAATCACTTGCGAATGGCACGAGTCTTGCATCTAGCAGAGCGATGCGACTCCAGAAACCAGCACTTTTCATCGCTCTCCTTTCGCCGATTCTGCTTGCTCCGGCCTATGCTCAACGCGGCGGTGGTCATGGTGGTGGTGGAGGAGGCGGGCACGCAACTGGTGGAGGGGCCCGGGGCGGATTCTCCGGCGGCGGTAGCTACCGAGGCGGAAGTTATGGCGGTGGCTTCCGAGGCGGATCTTACGGCGGAGGCTTTCGAGGCGGATCCTATGGCGGAGGCTTTCGAGGCGGATATTACGGAGGCCGGGGCTACTTCTATGGGGGTCGTTATTGGGGTCCGGGCTTCTACTTTGGCTTGGGCGGATGGGGGTATCCCTATTATCCGTATTATTATTCGGGATATCCGTACTCTGGGTACGATCCGTATTATGACAGCTACGATTCTGGCGGCGCGTATTCCACACCACCAGTGACTAGCCAACAGAACTACGGATACCCGTATCCGCCCCAGGGTCAGGGGCAGCCAGGGCCGTCACAACAGCCTCAGTATTCGCCACAAGATCAGAATGGACCCCCGCCGCAGCCTCAAATGCAGTCGCAGCCGTCTAGTGGCAACCAGGGGTTCTACTTGATCGCCTTCAACGATCACACCATCCAGGCCGCCACCGCATACAAAGTCGAGGGCGACCAGATCCGCTGGATAACGCGTGAGGGGCAGGAGATGCAAGCTCCGCTAGCGAGTGTCGATATCCGTTATAGCCAGCAGATCAATCGCGAACGCCACGTGGATTTCCGAATTCCGTAGGAGCTTACCGAAAGGGTCGTCGAGAGCGGGATATGGTGGAGGCGGCGGGAGTTGAACCCGCGTCCGAGAAAGTCCGCCATGAAAAGAACTACGTGCGTTTCCGATTCGGTAGTTGTCGGCCGCCGCATTAGAACCGGCAAGAAAACGACGGCTTA
>Ga0073928_10001630_pt1 | contig 42118 bp, 37 predicted proteins | sample PaiPotPPA55metaG_FD_76969 | JGI IMG/M metagenome (GOLD analysis project Ga0073928, IMG submission 76969) | Iron sulfur acid spring bacterial and archeal communities from Banff, Canada, to study Microbial Dark Matter (Phase II) - Paint Pots PPA... ...
CAGAAAAAATGGGATGACTCCATTGTCACGCTGAACAAGGCGATTGCGCTATCGCCGCGAGATGCGCAGTTCCACGGCGGGCTGGGACGCATTTATCTGCAAAAACGGGATTTTCCGGACGCGCTGAAAGAGCTGAAGGTGGCTTTGCAGTTGGATGGAAAAAATCTGGCGTACTGGAAGGACTTGAGCAGTTCCTACTATCTCTCCGGAGATTGCAATTCCACGCTTTCGACGCTGGACCAAATAGCAAAAATGGAAACGCCCGGGGCTGGACCGTGGTTTATTCGAGCGCTCTGCTACGATAAGCTGAATCAGCTGAAGCTGGCGCTGGATGCTTACCAGAAATTTTTGAGTCTGGATCAGGGGAAAAACGCTGACCAGGACTGGCAAGCGCAGGAGCGCAGCAAAGTGTTGCGCAAGGCGTTAGAGCATAAAAGGTAATAATGATGGTGCGGCGGGTAAGCTGCGGGGTATGGCTGGGCGCGGCAATGATGTGGTGTGTGGCGGGAACAGCGGCCGACAAACTTAGCGAGATCCAGGCGCGTTTTGATCGCGAGAAAAACCCGGTGCACCGCGCCAAATTGCTGGAAAAATTAGGCGACGCGGAATTCGATGAAGCGCGGCGAGCTTATAAAGCGAATGACCTGACCACCGTGGCAACCGTGCTGGAAAAATATCGCGACAATGTACGCGTGGCGCTGGAAGGTTTGAAAAAGAAACACAGTGACGCGCAAAAGGATTCCAATGGTTACCGCCAACTGGAGATTCATGTGCGGCGCGGAATTCGCGAGGCCGATGAAATTATTTTGAGGGTGCCGGAAGCGTATCAGCCTCCGCTGCAGATTGTTCGCCGCGATCTTGATTCCATGGACAGGGAATTGATCCGCATGCTTTTCCATCACCGCGATGATCAGCCGGGAACAGCGAAAAATCCGGAGCCAGCGACGAATCCGGAGCACCCGGTGAATCCATCTGAGGACCAAAGATGAAAGTGCAGGACAAAATTATTGTAGCGATGTTTTGTTTGATGTTGCTTCTTGGAGGCTCTGCGCTCGCGCAGCAGGAACAAAAAGATTATCTCTCCTCGCTCGAGGCCGACAAGATTCGAGACGCGGAAACCACCAATGACCGCGTGAAACTGTTCTTGAGTTTTGCGGATGACCGGCTGAAAAAGTTTCAGTATGAGCTGGATCATCCATCGGGGACGCGGCACATCGATATGCTGAACTCACTGTTAAACGCGTACGGGGGATGCGTCGACGACGCGGCCGATTTGATTCAACTGGGTATTGAGAAGCAGGAAAATATCAAGGCCGCCGTAGATTTGATGGCTTCGCAGTCCAAAGCTTTTTTGGCAGTGCTGGAGAAATTGTCGGCAGCTGGTGGACCGGATCTGGAAGCATATAAAAGTAATCTTGATGATGCGATCGAAGGCACGCGGGACGCGATGAATGAGTCGCATAAAGCCACCAAGAAAGTGGCGCCTCCGCCAGTTCGCCGCAAGAATTAAAGAGGAATCGCAGCGCGACGACGCTATGACGCTATGAAAAGGTACGAAGTTTTGCAGGTGCCCGGGGGCAGTGCGCTGTTTCAGAGGATATTTACGCGGCTGGGATGCAATGGACGGCCGCCGCGTTTCCGTGTGGAATTCTACCCCTACTCCACTCTGATGTTGACGATTCGCCGGCGTGAAGAGGTCATGTACGTGCGATTTTCGGATTTGCTGCAACGCGCGCCGTTGCCGGTACTGGAAGGCGGAGCCGCGCTACTATTATCGCGGGTTTTCCGGCGAAAAGCGCCGCGAGATGTAGTTGAGCCGTACCTGGAATATGCGCGCTCGCACAAGACACGCAACCGGATCAGCCGGATGCGCAGCGGGCGGGTGCGGGTGCGACAGAGCGATCCGCGAGGCCGGCACTTCGATCTTTCCAGGTTATTCGACGAGCTGAACACAAAATATTTTGACGGTGCGTTGGAGCGGCCGAGGATCGGCTGGAGCTTGCGGAGCTGGCGTCGGCAATTTGGGTGTTACGATCCTGGACCGAATCAGATTTTGTTGAACAGGCGGATGGATCGCCCCGGCGTGCCCGTTTGCGCGGTGCAATATGTTTTGTTTCACGAGATGCTGCACGTGAAACATCCCACCCGGCGGTCGGGTTGCAGCCTGGTGTCGCATTCACGGGAATTTCGCGAAGAGGAAAAACGTTTTGTGGGATTTGAACGCGCGCGTCGAGCCCTCGACCGCTTAGCCCGCTGATTTGTCTTTCTTTCCGACTTCACTCCAAAGTTTATCGATTTTTTTCTGGATTTTTTTTGCGTCTTCCGCGTGCGGATAGAGATCGAGATAGCGGCGGTAGGATTTCAGGGCTTCGCGTTTATCGCCTCTTTTTTCCTGAGCTTCGCCGAGATAACGGTAAGGTATCGCGAAGCCGGGCTTCGCTGCGGCGGCGTCCTGGAAACGGTCGATGGCGGCGTCGATATCACCTTTCTTTAAATAAAATTGGCCGACTTCCAGATCTTTTTCTGCGCGCAGCGGGTCCCAGGTGGGTTGATCGGGCGCGGAATTGGCTGCCGTATCTTTCGGTTTTTTGTTCGAGGATTTCGGGTGAGGCGAATCTGGCGCTCCCGGCTGAAGCGGTTTCGGAGTGGTCGAGGAAGATTCGCCTTGCGAATCCTGGGCATGTAATGCTGGCGCAGCTAGAAGAACGAACACGGCTGCGGGCAATAGCCATCGACCGATTGAGTCGCGGCGCGCGGTCGTTGGCCGTTGCATCAGATGAGTGCTTATAGGCATCTAATTAACTAGAGCGGATGGCATTAAATTTACCCCGGCTGTGGTGCTCAGCTTTCCCTCGCGCCTTCCACTCTCTCCGATTCACTTTAGTATCATAGTAGTTGTATGGGGTTAGTTGCATGGGCCATCTGCATGCTGCGTTGTTGCTTGTCCCGCTGTGCGAGCCGATGTGTTACGGGAATCGCTGCACGCTGAATAAATAGTATGGAACCACGCGAAAAAGCCGCACTGTTACCCGACGCGCCGGGAGTGTATCTCTTCCGCGATGCCGGCGGCACGGTGCTCTATGTTGGCAAAGCGATCTCGCTGCGCAGCCGGGTGCGCTCGTATTTTCTGGAATCAAGCTGGGTTAATGCCAAGACCGGCTCATTGGCGCGGGAGATTGCCGATCTTGAGACTATTCTGGTCGCCAATGCGCGGGAAGCTTTGGCGCTAGAACACAACCTCATCAAGCAATACCGCCCGAAATTTAACGTGGTGTTACGCGATGATAAGACCTACCCGTACATAAAATTTACCGCTTCGGAAAAGTTTCCGCGCGTGTACTTTACGCGGCGGGTAAAAAAGGATGGGTCGCTTTATTTTGGGCCATATTTCCCGGCCAGTCTGGCACGGCGCATTTTGCATTTCATTCACAAACGCTTCCTGGTGCCATCGTGCACCGTGGATTTAACGCGCAGCCATCCGCGTCCTTGTTTGCAGTATTACATCAAGCGGTGCCAGGGGCCGTGCGTCGACGGGTTGACGACCGAGGAACGCTACGCCGAAGCGGCACGGGATGTGCGCTTATTTCTAGAGGGGCGCCGGCACGATTTGATGAAGAGTCTCGAGCAACGGATGGCCGCGGCCGCCGAACAGGAATTGTATGAGCAGGCCGCAGTGTATCGCGATTTGCTGCGCACCCTCGAAGACATCGAAGAGCGGCAGCGCATTGCGTCATCGCAAGGCGACGATACCGACGTGCTCGCTTATCACGCGGAGGCTCCGCTGGTAGCCGCGAATCTTTTCCATTTGCGCGGCGGGCGGGCCATGGACCGGCGCGAATATTACTGGGAGGACCTCGACGATTTCGATCCCAAGGAATTTGTGCCTTCACTCTTGAAGCAAATTTATCTTGAGGCCGCATATTTGCCGAAAGCCATTCATGTGCCAGTGGATTTCGAAGATCGTGCGTTGCTGGAAGAGGCGCTCTCGGAGCGCGCTGGACATAAGGTGGATATTTTTACGCCGCAGCGCGGTTCGAAGCGCGCGTTTCTCGATCTGGTGGAAAATAATGCCGCGCATTCTTTTGAGCAGCGCTTCCGGGTGCTGAAGCCGACCTCCAAAGCCATCAGCGAAGCGGTGCAAGCCGCGCTGAATTTGCCGGAAGAGCCGCAGCGCATTGAGAGTTTCGACATTTCGCATATTCAGGGCACCGACACGGTGGCGTCCATGGTCGTTTGGGAAAACGGCCGCATGAAAAAATCGGATTATCGCAAATTTATTATTCGCGGAGAGCCTGGCACGGAAGGCGCGCCACCCCAAAACGACGATTTTGCGAGCATGCGCGAGGCGGTGACGCGACGGTACAGCCGGGTTTTGACCGAGAAACGCGCGATGCCCAATCTGATTTTGATCGATGGCGGCATCGGACAACTGCGCGCGGCGGCCCAGGCGCTGGAATCACTGCAGATAATTAACCAGCCGTTGGCGAGCATCGCGAAACGCGAAGAAATTTTATATATCTATGGGCAGGAAGACGAACCGTGCGTGCTGGATCATCATTCGCCGGTGCTGCATTTAATTCAGCAGATTCGCGATGAGACGCACCGCTTTGCGGTGACGTTTCACCGCTTGCGGCGCGGGAAGCGGCAAACTAAAACGGCTTTACGCGATATTCCGGGAGTGGGGCCGCTCACGGCGAGGAGGTTGCTGCGTGAATTTGGCAGCGTGGCGAATGTCCAGGGCGCGGGAGTCGAAGGCTTGAGTCGCGTAATTACGCGGAAAAGCGCGGAGAAAATTCTGGCGCATCTGAACGCACCGGCTTCAGAGACCGCTGCGACGGATAGCACCGCAACCGAGGAAAACCCAACTGATAGCAATGTGACTACAACTACCAGTTAGCCTGTATTGAACCTGACTTGATGCTATTATACGGTCACAACGGAGGTCGTCATGGCTGATAATGTTGGTTCCAAGGTGAGCTATTTTTTGGTGGGATTAGGAGTCGGCGCGTTGATAGGGGTTTTATTTGCGCCCAAGTCGGGTGAAGATACGCGCGAATACCTCGCGGGCAAAGCCGATGAAGGCAAAGATTATGCGCAACGCAAGGCGCGGGAACTGCGCGAGCGCGCCGATGAATTGATTGAACGCAGCAAGGATGTAGCCTCGCGGAAAAAGGATTCCATCACGGCGGCAGTGGACGCGGGACGGGAAGCATATCTGCGGGAAGCGTCAAAGTCTTAACGGGTTTTTAACAGGACAATTGTAACCAACTTTCCGCTCAGAACTGTGGGCGGCTGGGGCGCTCATGGAATTTTGGCTTGAAGTGTTCAGCATTGTCGCCGCCATTGCGCTGGTGGTGCAGGTAATTATCCTGGGTGCGCTGTTTTTTGAATTGAAGCGCACTACGGAAAAAGTAAACAAGCTGGTGAGCGACATGCAGACGCGCGTGGGGCCGATCTTGAGCCGCGTGCAGTTGTTGCTGGACGATACGCAACCCAGAATTTCGGAGATGGTTGCGGACGCTTCGCATATTGTCTATCTGGCGCGCGGGCAGGCACAGAGGATGGACCGCGTATTGAGTGAGGCCTCGGACCGGTTGCGCGGGCAGTTGATTCACGCGGACCGCATTTTATCTGGGGCGCTGGAGGCTGTGGAAGAGACTGGGGCCAAGGTGCGCCAGGGATTCTGGGGGCCGATGCGCAGAGCTTCCGCAGTGGTCACGGGCATTCGCGTAGGTCTGGATTTGTTGCGGTCGAGGCGCGCACCACGCCGCCCCGAAGAGCAGCACGAAGAGGAATTGTTTATTTAGCGCAGGAAATTACGCAGCCGCGATTTAAGTACACCTCACTACAAATACAAATCAAGAAAATCTTGGTGTTCCAAGCAGCCGCTGGATGGCTCACGCTTACACGGCAAGAACGGGTGGCGGACCGGATGGCCCACACTTTCACAGCAAGAGCGGGTGCCGCACCCTTTGTGATTTGATTTTCACAGGGTGCGGTCTTTGACGTTGAATTTCCCGCCGTACTTATATTCAAATATCCAAACTCGCTCCGTTGCGTGTCCATTTGGATCAAACCCACTTCGCAGGACGAAATAGGAAATACTACTGAGGCAGCGGCGCAAGCGTTATGGTTTTGCCACTTTGCGATGAGCGCAGCGCCGCGTCTAGAATCTGCATCACCACCACATTTGTTTCCAACGAAGACAAGTCGCCGTCGGGCTGCACGTGGCCGCGCAACACCGCCGCCAAGTAACTCAGCGAGTCGCGTTGGGCCGCGGCTAATGGTGGCGCAGTGAGTGGCGTGTCCGGCTCTGCCTTGTCGCCGCGATAGCGCACGCGTACGCGGTCTGGGCCCACGGTAATCGCGTAGCCGGCGTTGCCGTAAACTTCCATATCTTTGCGCGCGAAGGACCAGTTCCACGAAGGCATCAGCACCGCTTGCGTCTTCGGGTAACGCAGAATCACGGTCGCATCATCATCTACGCGCGGATAAATTTCCGGCTTATCTGTTTGCGTTACCGCCGTGACACTCCCTGGCGCCTGGCCGTGCATCAGCACGGTCATCAAGTCCGCGCCATAGCACCCAAAGTCGAACAGCGCCCCGGCGCCGTTTTGCGCGGGATCAGTCAGCCACGGCAACCACTCGGGCCCCACGCCAATTTCCTTGGGGCCTTCATGCCCATCGTGCACCACGATTTTGCGGAGCTCGCCGAGCTTGCCCGCCGCCGCTTGCGCAATCACTTCCTGATTGCTGGCATACCAGGTGGTCTCATAGTTGACGAGCACCTGCACGGGCCGTTCACGCGAGCCAGAGCCAGAGTCACGCGCCACCGCGCGAATCGCCAACGCATCTTCCAGCGTAGTCGCAAGCGGCTTCTCCACCATAGAGCTCACTCTATGCCGCGCGGCGATCTCAATCACCTTGCGATGATCTGCGATGGTGGTGTAGACCAGCACCGCATCCGGGTGTTGCTCCGCCAGCATCTTTTCCAAATCGGTATAAAACAATTTCGCATCCAGCCGGTATTTTGCAGCGTAGTCCTTCGCCAACGCTTCTTGCGGCTCGACGATCGCCACCAGAGTAGCCGCCTGATTGCCCGGCAGCGCCGCCAGGAAACCCTTCACATGTCCATGCACTAAGCCAACAATTGCCACACGAATCGGAGGCTCTGCCCCAACATGCCCGGGCGCAACCAAAAGAAAAAAAGTCCCGACGACCAAGCACAGCACGCGAAATGGAGGGAATGTGTTAGTCATGATTAAACGATTCCGGCGGACGCGTAACTTTCTTGTTGTTGTCGTTTGCTTTTTGGTGCGCGCTCATCAGACTTTCCTGGCCTCCAGCAACAATCGGCGCAGCTTGGTCAGATCATTCAGGACGCGGCGGCTGGCTGCGATGTGCGTTGCCAGCTGATTCAGTTTGTATTTCACCAAGTGCAAGGCCTCCTGCCGGCGGGCGAGTTGCGGGTCTGTCGCGCGACGCAGTTCGGTTTCGATTTCGCCTTGAGCCTCGCGGGTAGCTGCCAGCAGTTGGTTCACGTATTCAAGTGCGCTCTCAATATTGTCGAAAGGGGTTTCCGGTTGGTAGGTCATGGTACTTTCTCCGGCGCATTCCTGGCGTGTGCCTGGGCACAAAAAGAATAGGCCTTCGTGCGCAGCACTTCAACTTCACGCTGGTACTTATTGGTGGAATGAGCGGCGCAGCATCGAGGTCACCGGGGGTCCTGCGCCGCTCTCGGACGTTTGTTCTGTCTGTGGAGACTAGAGGGCCGCAGTGTTTATTCCGTAAATTCGCGGCCGAGCTACCCTTTTTTTGTTTACGGGACTTTTGAATGCTCATCGCAGTGCGCGCGAGGGCACGTTAACGAGGCGGCTAGAATAATGCTTGCGGTAAAGTGTGTACCCGAACCACGTTCCACAAAATAGGCAGAACATCAGCACCGCTGCAAGTGCCGATAGGCCGTATCGGTTAGACATTTTGTATACCACAATGAAAAAGTCAGCTGAGATGCCTGCCGCCATGGGCGGCAAAGCGCTAAGCATCAATTTGCTGGCGACCCTGTAGAACGATTCAGTTTCTTCGCCGCCTTCCACGATGCGGTGGTAGGGAGCCGGGCTGAGAAGAAGGATCGTACTTATTGCAATCAATGAAAGGCTTACAAGATGTATCAGCTTCAAAGCGGAAGGTAAGTCTCGAAATCCTTGCTGCAGCGTGACGGCAAACTGGAAACCCAGCAGCGCTTGGTTGCCTGGTAAAATCACTCGCGCTTCGGTCAGCACATGGCGAATCTTGTCATGGACAGGCGTCTGTCTTGGCGATTCTTCACTCGCGAGGTTCATGTTCTCCCCTTTGCCTTTATCTTTCTTGTCAGTTCGCACCAACAAGAGCGGCCCATACCAAAAAAATAGGGAGATTGCGGTCACAATAACTGCAAGTACCACCGCGGTGGTGTGCCCGACAATGCCTTCCGCGGATACATAGATGTCCGCTCCTATGCCCAGGGAAAACAGGATCAGCACGCTTTCCATCACATGGGTCGTATATCGGTGAAGGCGAACACTATCATTGCCGTTCTCGGTCAGTTGATGAAACGCCGTGGAGGAAATCAGCAAGCAGATGGTAATCAGCATCAGGATCAAAGCTAGGAGGTTCAGATTCTGCGATCGTGGCGGAAGATCGCGGAAGGTAGGTTGAAAGTTCGCGCTAAACGCAAAACCGATAAGAATTTGCGCCCCGAGGACAAGCATGCGGCTCTCGTCCAAGCCGGTTTGGATTTTGTCCTTAAGCTTCGTCATATGAAGCGCGACCGAAAAACCCATCAATATGGTTTAAAGCGCCGTTCACCGGGCATTAACACTCCATTCTCGCCGAGCACGGCTGGCCCCGTTTATACGGGGAAACCCCTAACCCCACTCCGAAAGCTTTGTATTTGCGTTTCTCCAGTTTTCGCGAAACGCCCAGGCCGCAAGTTCATGTATGTACGGTCGTTCGCGAGCGATTGGACCGAGGGTCCCACCATCTGAAACCGAAGGTCGACAAGCCTGCGCCCCCTAGCCACGATCGGAGCGTGCGTCGGGAATCGTGCCTTGTAAGCGCGTGATCAGCGCCACTGCCATCCTTCACGCAATATTTGTTCGTCTTATTGTGAAACACTTGGTGTAGGTAATACGTAGTCTCTACAAGAAGAATCCAATGGAAAATGTGCGAAGCATTTTTTTCTCAGCTGCGGCTGGTGTGCTGCTGATTTTAATGGCAGTGCTGGCGGGTGGCGCGGCATTACGTGAGTCTGTGACGGTTGATGAGGTGGCTCACATCGGCGCCGGACTAAGCTATCTGCAAAAACTGGATTTGCGGTTCAATGAAGAACACCCTCCGCTGCCCAAGGTGCTGGCCGCGTTGCCTCTGGTCTTGCGTGGAACGCACGCGGATTATTCGCACATCTCGTGGACTTTCAGCGACACATTTTTCCCGGCGTACCTGGGGGAATGGGTTTTCGGTGAATGGGTTCTGACAAAGTGGAATGAACCTGTAGCCACGTTGGCGTGGGCGCGCGCGCCAATGCTGGCTGTAGCGCTGATTCTGGGTTGGGTTTTATTCGATTATGCGCGAAAGCTTGGCGGCGACTGGGCCGGGCTGCTTTGTCTTAGCGTCTATGTCAGTACGCCGGCCTTTATAGCGTTTGCTCCTCTTGTCCATACGGATTTGGCGGTCACACTATTTTCCTTGCTGACGTTGTGGCGATTTGCGGAGATATGGCAAAACCCTAGCCGAAGGAACGCCGTTCTCTTTTCTATATGCCTTGCCGCGGCACTTCTCTCGAAGTTCACGGCGATTATTTTATTTTTTGCTTTTGTGGCCTTTGCTCTAAGCACGCGCTGGCGCGCTGTGTCTGGCCAGCCGGTTCCCAAAGATGAGTTGCGTGCGTGGCGGCGGCTTCGCTGGCGATTCACTCTTAAGGGCATTCTGTGGGCTGCGATTATTGTCTATCTTTTTTATTTCATATTTTCGATGAATCAGCCAACGGATGCGCTTAACCGTCTTGGCCACGGGGCAGCCACTGAACCTCTGCGCCGAATACTTATGCCGGCCTGGTTGTATCTGCGAGGCCTGTTACTGGTTCTGATCACCGGAAGCCGCCCGACATATATCCTGGGCCGCGCGTACCCGCACGGTGTGTGGTTCTACTTTCCGGTTTTGTTGCTGTTCAAATCGACCCTGGGGTTTCTCGGACTGTTGGCGCTCGGGCTTAGTCTTGCGCTCACGCAGAAGCGGCGCGACGCGGCGAACACAGGAGTCATTCCCAATGAATTGGCGATTCACTGGCGCGTACTGTGGGTAGCTCTAGTTGTTTTTACGGCTTTTTGTTTGTTGAGCCGGCTGGACATCAGTATTCGGCATTTCAGCGTTCCACTGATTCTGCTCATTCTTCTGCTGGCTCCCTTGCCGCGGATGATCGAACGGCTTCGTTATTCGGCTCCTAACGCCGCACGATTTGTAAGTGCGCTGACCGTAGTTCTGACTTTGAGTTCGCTTTTCACCGCGGTGCGCGCGTACCCGTACTATTTTCCGTACATCAATCCGTTGAGTTTCGGGCGGCCTGGGTATGCCTTGGTTAACGATTCCAACCTGGATTGGAATCAATCGCTGCCGGATGTGAAGGTTTTTGCCGAACAACACGGTCTGCAGAGGGATTAACCTGGACGATTATGGATTTACCGATACTGCTGTCGATGTGCCGCAGGCGCAGATCTGGGATTGCCAGACGCCGAGGGTAGCGGATGGCGGACAGTGGGTGGCAGTCTCAGCAAACATGATCATGGATGGTCATAACTGCGTATGGCTGACGCAGTACGAGCACGAGACGCTGGCGGGCGGCAGTATGTACGCGGTTCACTTGCCCGGCCATATTCCCGAAGCCGGCAGTGTGGGCGGCCCACCACTCGCCTCCGAGCGTCGCGAATTTGCCGGAGCGCCCTTCGATATACGGAGCTTTTTCCAGAACGTCATTCGCGATCCTGAAAAACTTCCGCAAGCCATGGAGGAGATCATGGCCAGGTTTAAGACAATGAACAAACCGCAATCGAGCCCGACGAAGCCCTAACCCACGCTGCGATACGTGGAGTAATGAACGTTGAACGTTGTTCCTATCGTTCCGACCAGACAGCTAACTCGTTACCGTTTGGGTCGAGGAAATGAAAGCGGCGGCCTCCTGGAAATGCAAAGATTTCCTTGGCAATTTTGCCGCCCGCCCTCCGGACTGTTAATTCCGTCGCCGCCAGATCGTGGGCGTAAATCACAATTAGCGGGCCTCCCCGTACGGCTTGGCGTTCCTTGCTAAAACCGCCGGACAGACGGCCGTCTTCGAAACTCGTGTAATCCGGGCCATAATCCGTGAACTTCCAACCGAACACTTCTCCATAGAACAACTTGGTCCTGGCGATGTCCGTCGCTGGGAATTCGATGTAATCCATGCGTCCGTCATTCGATTTTTCTGGCACGGTATTTCTCCCTCGTTGAAATCAACGCGGTTGGTATGCAATCAGACCTGACGCAATCTGGCAATAGAATTGTTCGTGCACTCCTCGCCACGAAGAAATGCGGTGGTCGGCTCAGGGGTGGCGACTGACTCAGGATGCAAGTCGCATTACCGCAGGAAGACATCGCGGCGGCCCGCCGCGAAATGTGGGGCAATTTCCTGCCTGATATGAAACGAACGTTCTAGGGTTTGGCTTGGCTGGCTGCTGAGTGCGGGCTGCCGAATCCGATTTCCAGCGGCGTGTCTTTGGGGAAGACTACTTCGTGGCCGCGCGAAAGGAAGTTGGTGTACACCGAAGAGGACGCGCCGTACACGCCCAGCGCGATCGAAACTGGCTGAGATTTCGCTCCCAAACTAATTAGCGCACCTACCAGCCGGAACCCAGAGCCGCCTGCCGCGGTGCGCACGCCGGGATCGCCTGCGTTGTCGACAGTGCCATGCTCGGAATCCGTATGCGACGCCGCGGCTGCGAGCAAAATGGCCACGCCGGTTGAAAGATAACGCGTATTGCTATCGGTAGTGCGCGCGCCGCCTTCTTCGTCCAGAACCATATGGTCGCGGCGATCGACTTCCACGCCTTCGATGTTGCCAGTCATGCGCACGTTGCCGCGGTGCGTCAGTTCTGGCCGCGCTTGGTTCGCCGCCGTATTTTGTGCCACGAGCTTGGGAGGAGCCGTCTCGGCAGCCGCCCGTTCGGCTTCGGCAGGAATTTCGATGCGCTCGAAGATCAGCCGCAGCTCACCGTTGTGATGAAACTTGTGGGCTGCTTTAGCTTGCACGACTTGGCCGACGATTCGACTGTTTACCGGCAAAATCAACTGGTGTGTGGGCGAATACAGCGGTTCGGTTAAAGCGGCCTCAACACGAGTTCCACGAGTCGCGGTTGCGGAACTAACTTCGCCGACCAGGCGCGCCTTCAACGTGGTGTTGGGAGGTAAAGCGCCCGCCAGCGCGGTGAGATCGTCGGAGGTTCGCTGGATTTCTCCAAAGGAAATGGCGCTGTCGAGGTCGGCGTTGAATCGCGTGCCAGGCTCAATGTACTGGTGGCGGTACGGCGATTGCGCCACAAGGTAGGTCTTCAAGCGGTGCAATTTGCCGGGCTCGGAGACTTCTTCCCAGGATTTGTGTACCTGGTCTTTGGCTTCATGAATCTTGCCTTTGACCTCCTGTTTTCCTGCGTCAGTGGCGCGTTGCGAAGCGCTTTTCTGTTTTTGCGCGGAGGGGCTCACCAGATGCACGACCTCCGCCGTGCCGGAGGAAACCGTAGTCGACACTGAAAGTTGCCGGCCGTCCGGAAGGGTCACGGTGTCAAACGTCACTTCATATTTGCGAAATGGCGAAAAGTTGCCATTGGTGTACGCCATAGTTCGCCGAACCGCGGTTACACCGTCGACTTTTATAACGTGACCTGTAGCGACGCTGCCCGCGGGAATGACCGGCTGATCGAAAGCATAAACGGCCTCGACGACTTTTCCGTGCACGGCATCGCCGGGATGGGAAATACGAGTGCGCTGATCAAGAGCGATGCGCAGCGTCGAGCCTTGCGGAACAACCAAATCGATTTTCGCGGTGGGTTTTACAGCCGCGTCCGCAACGGCGTCGTTTTCATTCTTAGCTAACGCGGGTACGCACATGGAAGGTGGCGCGTCCGGCGCGGGTGGTTCGAGGCAGCCGCCGTATTTTATTTCTTGTGTAGCCGGTTGCGATTCGCTGGAGTTCGTTTGCGCGGAAACAATCGTCGCCAATAATGGCAAAAAGAAAATGGAATACACCATACGACGGGGCCACGGCATCAATGTTTCCTTAAAGCATCTTCGGGGGGAGAAAATGCGCTTGTGTTTATTGTCGTTACTGAAACTACAACATATCGCGGCGCGAACTCTTTGTCTACCTGTATGCATCCGCGGACGCCGAAGTCATTGATGCGCTTTGTTAGACGAAAAGTTGCCGCGGACCAAAGAGGTTTTCGTGAATTTAGAAAGTAGCGGCGATTGCTGTGGATCCACAAGCTTTCGCGCTTTGAATATTAGAATTACTTGCCCGGTTTCTGCGCGGCATCTTGCGATTTCTGATGCGCTTGCTGGGACGCCGCATGCGCCTTCAAAGACATCTCGAAGTCCTGTTTAGAGAGTTCGTGCCCGGTGAGGTGATCTTCTTTGCCATGATGCACGGCGGCGGCGCGATGCGCGTGCGCGGCCTGTTGGTGAAATTCAGCGGCGCGTTGATGAGAATCGTTTGGCATTATTGATCCTTTCGTGCGCCGGTTAAACCGGCGAGGTGTAGTGAATGAAAAAGCCATACGAGAGTGGCTTAGCGATCCACATCGGCCCCGAGTCATGCGGAGCCGCTCGCAAGAGCGGTGTCGAAGCGTTGACAGGGGAACGTGCGGGCCGGGTATTCAGCCGCGTAAGAACCTTCCTCCGGGACGCTGACGCTGTGAAAGAAAGCGGAAAGCTTTGTCTGGTGCACCGATATCGCGAGGTGCTCCAGAGTCCCGCGCGGTCAGAGACCCCGTGCACGTACGCAGACACCTCGCTCGGGAACCGGGAGATCCCAAGTTCGCCCAAGGCCGCAGTTGCCTTGGGACGCATCGGGAAGTCTAAGGACGTACGCCGATGACGAACGAACCTGGGAAGTCGGACAGACCTGTAGTGTGCGCTAGGCAGCGACGTGCTCAGGTGGGTTGAAGTCCCACTGGCGCTCGGATGGGGAGCACCATATCCAAAGGCGGGGGTAATGCCTCGCTGCCCTCGAAAATCGAGGAGGGCAGGGTGTCCATCGCGAGGTGAAATCCGAAGGGCCTGCGGAGAAGTTCCGGGCCGGAATCGATGGGAGCCATCCCGACGATGAACCGGTCGGCCAAAGAGGGGACAAGGTCGAGTCGGCGCTATAGCGACGAAGGCGTTATCCATCCACCTCTCGAACCAAGGTGTGTGCGGCCGGCACGGAGCGGAAAAACATGTCGTGACCCTAGGAGATCTCATCGGATGCTCGGCGCGCAAGGAGCGCCGGGCGAAGGCTCGCCCATAAGCTGACGAGGTGAAGGGGTGGCCGGGGTTCGGTGAGAAGTCGGAGGACGGCGAAGTACCTGAAGCGCGGAGACGATAAGCCGCGTGACCCTCACGGGGGCGGATGAGTACTCCGGGGAAGGCCGTCCATGAAGTGGTTGGGAAAGAGGGAGACGACCAATGAGTAAGGAGACGACACGAAACAGTTCCACTAAGGAAAAACCCCTCTGTCGCTCGCCGAGGAGAATGGTCGACTGGCTCAATCCTGACGGGCAGAAGAAGGTGCACTCGTTGGTGGACAAGATGTATCAACAGAGGAACGTGCGAGAGGCATGGGAAAAAGTCAAAGGCGAACCGTGGCAATGGCGGCGTCGATGGGCAGAGTCTCGAAGTGTTCGAGCAGGGATTGAATGACAACCTGCAGCGACTGCACGAAGAGCTGCGCACCAACCGCTACCGGTCACTCGCTGGCTGCCTCCGCCTTCTGTCTGTCATCCCTAGCCGCTGCGGCGCATGGGCGTTACTACCTAAGGCAAGAGCCGGATGCGGGAGAGCCGCTTGTCCGGATCCGTGGAGGGGGTTGTGAGCGATCATGATCCCTACTCCGACTAGCACACGCTGAGCCATGCGCGTATAAATTTTAGGGATTCGTCGCGCCGTGCGGCTGTACTGTATTGAACGCGGTCCGATACGCGAACGCAAGCGTGCGTAACGCGGCAACGGTGTCGCGATATTTGACGTGTGACTTACATCGGTGATTTACAAATGGTCATTCTAGTAATGGGCATCGAAGGAACAGGCAAAACCACTGTGGGAAAGCTCTTGGCCGAGCGCCTGCACTGGGAGTTTGCCGATGCTGACGATTTTCATTCCGCGGCCAATAAAGAAAAAATGAAACAGGGGATTGCGCTCACCGATGCGGATCGCGCGCCCTGGCTGGCGGCCATCCGGGAGCAGATCTGGCGATGGATCGCGGCCGGGAAAAATGGAGTGATCACTTGCTCAGCGCTTAAACAAAGCTATCGCGATGAATTGTTGTCCCCGCCCGCTGGCGTAGAAGGGAGTGCAGATCAAATCAAAACGGTGTACCTGCACGGGACGTTCGCTCTCATTGCCGAGCGACTGCACCAGCGTCAAGGACACTTCGCGGGCGAAGCACTGCTGGCCAGCCAGTTTGCCACTCTGGAAGAACCGCGTGACGCCATTAGCATTGACGTCAACCAGACACCAGAGCAAACCGTCTACGAAGTCCTTCGCCGCTTGGATCTCGCATAACATTATTTCGGTTCAACCGTAACTAGGCATATAACGTTCAAAGTTGTATTTGTCCAACCCTGTTACCACCAAAATCACGCGAAGAGTGCCCCGCCCTCGATTTTCAGGGTGGGTCTTGGAGTTGAACTTTCTTCTGACTTCGTCGAGAACTCGCCATGCGACCGGGAATCGGAGCTTGGCCGAGGTTGACAGTGGACGCAATTCTGGGGCTCGGCTTCGCAGTTGCGGTATGAACCTGGGTCTTGCTTTCTCGCGCCAGAGTTGCGGGTATGGCAAAGTAAGTTGTAATGCCCCAGACAGAGAACCCAGGGTCCGCTGGCCTCGCGGTATTTGCCTTCCAGAATTTTCGGCTCTTCCAGACTGCACGCTTCTGCATGGTGCTCGCGCTGGAAATGCAATCAGTAGCGGTGGGCTGGCAGATTTACGAAATAACGCATCGCGCGCTTGATCTCGGCTACGTAGGCCTGGCGCAATTTTTGCCGGGAATTTTGCTGTTTCTGGTTTCCGGCCACGTCGTCGATAAATTCGATCGACGCGGCATCCTGGTGTTGTGTTATTGCGGTTACGTGCTGTGCTCCACTTTGTTGCTAGTAGTGGCGCTGCGCGCCGGCAAATCAGTCGGCGCGATTTATTGCATTTTGATTCTTATCGGCGTGGTTCGCTCTTTTAACGGCCCGGTCAGCCGCGCCATTCTTCCGCAGCTTGTGCCGGAGCACCATTTTCCCAGCGCCGTGGCGTGGGCCTCCAGCGTGTACCAGGCCGCCACAATTCTGGGTCCCGCGGTTGGCGGCGTCGCCTACGCGGCATTTCACGGCCCCGCCATCGTCTATGCTGCGTCCGCTACAGCATCCAGCGTCGCTGCGCTGGCCACCATGCAAATCAAGACCACTCCCAAAACACGAAACCGCGAACCAGTTAACGTGGATTCGATGCTCGCAGGCTTCCGGTATATCTTTCAGGAGAAATTAATTTTCGGTTCGATTTCCCTCGATCTTTTTGCTGTGCTGCTCGGCGGAGCTGTGGCGCTACTGCCGGTGTATGCCCGTGAAATACTCAGGACCGGGCCTTGGGGACTGGGCCTGCTACGCAGCGCGCCGGCGTTAGGAGCAGCGAGCATGGCACTAATTCTCGCCTACCGGCCGATGCGGCGAAATGCCGGGCGAACGATGCTGTGGTGCGTTGCGGGGTTCGGGGCCTTCACCGTGCTATTTGGAATTTCGCACAATCTCGTGGTGTCGCTGATCGCCTTGATTTTCGTTGGCGCCGCGGACATGGTGAGCGTCATCGTGCGCGGCACATTGATTCAAGTAGCCACGCCGGACGAAATGCGCGGCCGCGTGAACGCCGTCGACATGATTTTCATCGGCGCGTCCAATGAGTTTGGCCAGTTTGAATCCGGCCTGACCGCGCACTGGTTTGGCACTGTGCCGGCCGTGGTGTTAGGCGGCATCGGCACCTTAATTGTCACCGCGTTGTGGGCTTGGCGTTTTCCAGAGTTGCGCAACGCCGACCGCTTAACCGACATTCGGCGCGACCCCGGCAGCGTTCGCGCTGGTTAGCATTAGCGCGTCGGTGGCACCGCAACAGGTTTCGCTGCAGGAATCACCGGCGTTGCCGACGGCTCGTTACTCAGCGCAGCTTTAACAGCGGGCGAAATTTTGTCGGCATTTTTCACCAGCACGCTCACCTGCCAGATCTGCGGCTCGGTCAGCTTCCCTTTAAAACCCGGCATGCCGGTCATGCGAATACCGCTTTCCACCTTCCAATAGCTTTCCCAGGCTTCGTCATCGGTAACGCCCTTGCCTTTAAAAAGCTGCGGCGGCGCGGGCGACATACCTTCCGAAATGTTGGTCTTGGATTGGTCGGGCAAGCCGTGGCAAACCGCGCAATTCTCCTTGTAGACTTCCGCGCCGGCCAAGTAACTTGCCTCATTCTCTGGGACCTGCGGCTCCGGGTGCGGCAATTTCTTTAGGTACGCGTTCAGGGCCATGTGCGCGAAGGTTCTTTCAAAAGGCATGAGCGGGGCGGTAACCGCCACGGGAGCGCGACCAGTTGAAAAGTACAGGTATACGGCGACTATGACGAGCACAACCCCAAGCAAGATTCCTACGATGAGACCTCTGAGCATTTTCTCTCCGGCTAGATTTATTTCGTAATTTACAACGCTTAATTCCGACGCAATCCGTGAGTCCCGGCTAAAAATTATCGACTTAGGTTCGCGTTAGTCTACGATTAACGCTCCAATTCTGCACCCTCGAAATTAGGGATAATCAAAATTGAGAAAACTGATGTTGGCGAGCTGTAGGGACCTAAATGCTTTAGTAACCTTTTCAGGCTAAGAACCGTCTTATCTAGTCGTGAGCATACTTTTGCGGTACGCTGCGATATCGCCCCCTTGAAGTGTGTGGTTACGCGAAAGTCTCTCGCAGGATACTTTCCAAATTTGAGATATTGAGTTCTTCAGGAGTGCGTTGAATGGCCCATCTGAAATCCATGGACCTGCCCGAACCCGTCACCACGGAGCCCGCTGAAGAGGTGACTCCCCGGCCGGCAAAAAGCCGCTGGTGGATTTGGCTTTTGGTCCTGGGCGTGGTGGCTGTGGGCATCTGGTATTACCGCGGTGGGCATTCCAAGACCGAAGCAGAAAATTCGGGCGCCAATGGCCCAGGTGCTGCGGGGGGACAGCGCCAAAATGGCGCGCCGGGCTTCAATCCTATTGTGCCGGTAGTGGTGGCCACCGCGCAGCACGGAGACGTACCGATCTACTTCACGGGCTTGGGCACCGTGACGGCCTTCAACACCGTGACCGTGCATAGCCGCGTGGATGGTCAATTAATCAGCGTGGCCTTCAAGGAAGGGCAATTCGTACCTCAGGGGGATCTGCTGGCCCAGATTGATCCGCGACCCTTCCAGGTAATTCTGGAGCAGGCGGAAGGCGCGCTCGCAAAAGACACGGCGCAACGCAAAGACGCGGAAGCCAATTTTGAGCGCTTCAAACTGTTGTATGCCGAGGGTGTAATTCCCAAACAACAAATGGATACGCAGCAAGCGCAAGTAGGTCAGTTTGACGGGGCCATCAAGACCGACCAGGCCATGATCGACAGCGCAAAATTGCAGTTGTCGTTCACCCATATCACTGCCCCGATCAGTGGCAGGATCGGGCTGCGTTTGGTTGATGCTGGAAACATGGTGCACGCCTCTGACGCCGGCGGATTGCTGGTAATTACGCAATTGCAGCCGATTTCAGTGGTTTTCAGTTTGCCGCAGGATCAGTTGCCACAGGTCGTCGGGAAGTTGCGCACCGGTGGGCAGCTTCCGGTGATGGCTTACGACCGCGACGATACCGCCAAGATTGCCTCCGGCACGCTGGCCAGCATCGACAATCAGATTGATACCAGCACCGGAACCTACAAGCTGAAAGCTACCTTCGCGAATGACAACAATATTTTGTTCCCCAATCAATTCGTGAACGTGCATTTGCTGGTGGACACCAAGCGCAACCTCACCGTGGTGCCCGTCACCGCCATCCAGCGCGGCCCGCAAGGCACTTACGTTTACGCCGTGGACGGTAATGACGTAGCCAAAATTCACATCGTGACCGTCGCGCAGTCCACCAACGAAGACGCGGGGTTGAGCAGCGGCTTGAACCCCGGAGACACGGTGGTCATCGATGGCCAGGACAAACTGCAAGATGGAAGCCAGGTAAGCCCGAACTTCGGCACTCCGCGCCGCCCGACCACCCCGAGTGCGGGCAACAATCCCGTCTCGCCGGCGACAAACGCTGCTCCCAGTCCCAAGGCGCAACCTGCGCAGCCTTCCAGAGGCGCCTCGCGATGAATCTTTCGCGGCCGTTTATTTTGCGGCCGGTGGCGACCACGCTTCTGATGGTCGGCATCCTGTTGGTGGGATTCGTTGCCTACCGGCAGCTTCCCGTTTCCGCTCTGCCGCAAGTGGATTACCCCACGATACAAGTGCAAACGTTTTATCCGGGGGCCAGCCCTGACGTGATGGCGTCCTCGGTCACCGCGCCGCTGGAGCGGCAGTTCGGCCAAATACCCGGGCTAAACCAGATGACCTCCACGAGTTCATTCGGAAGCTCAATCATTACTCTGCAATTCGTACTGGACTTAAACATCGACATCGCCGAACAGGAAGTCCAAGCGGCGATTAACGGCGCGTCGAATTTGTTGCCGAGCGGGCTGCCCAATCCACCGATTTACAGCAAGATCAATCCCGCCGATGCGCCGATTCTTACCCTGGCGCTGACTTCCAATTCGCTGGCGCTGTCCAAGGTCGAAGACCTGGCTGACACCACGCTGGCGCAGAAAATTTCTCAACTGACCGGTGTAGGGCTGGTCAGCATCAGCGGAGGCCAGCGTCCCGCGGTGCGTGTGCAAGCGAATCCCACGGCGCTGGCGTCCTACGGACTGAGTCTGGAGGATTTGCGCATGGCGCTGAGTCAAGCGAATGTCGATCAAGCCAAAGGAACATTTGACGGAAAACATCAGGCTTACACCATCGGCGCCAACGACCAGCTCATCGGCAGCGACAGCTATCGGCCGATTATCATCGCCTATCGCAACGGCGGAGCGGTCCGGCTTACGGACGTGGCCACCGTGCTCGACGGTTCCGAGAACGTGCGCCAAGCCGCCTGGGCCAACAAAAATCCCGCGGTCATCCTCAACATCCAACGCCAGCCCGGTGCGAATATTATTTCCGTCGTCGATCACATCAAAAGACTTTTGCCGCAATTGCAATCTTCTTTGCCCGCCGCCATTCAGGTGAATATTCTCACCGACCGCACTACCACCATTCGCGCGTCGGTGGCCGATGTGCAATTCGAGTTAATGCTGACCATCGGGTTGGTGGTGATGGTCATTTTTCTTTTTCTGCGCAGCGTGCGCGCCACCATCATTCCCAGCTTCGCGGTGCCGCTTTCCATCGTAGGCACGTTCGGCGTGATGTACCTGCTGGGCTACAGCCTCAACAACCTCTCCTTGATGGCGCTCACCATCAGCACCGGGTTCGTAGTGGACGACGCCATCGTGATGATCGAAAACATCACCCGTTACATCGAGGAAGGCGAATCTCCGTTGCAAGCGGCGCTGAAAGGCTCGTCGCAAATCGGATTCACGATTTTGTCGCTGACGGTGTCGCTGATTGCGGTGCTGATTCCGCTACTGTTCATGGGCGATATCGTCGGCAGACTTTTCCGCGAGTTTGCCATAACGCTGGCGGTGACCATTCTGGTCTCCGCTTTTGTCTCGCTGACGCTTACGCCCATGATGTGTGCCAAACTTTTGCGCCATCGGCCTCGCGAACTGGAAGGCTGGTTTTACCGCAAATCGGAAGATGCGTTTAACCGTGTGATTGCGGCGTATGGGCGCACTCTGAAAATGGTCTTGCAATATCGCGCCATCACGCTATTGATCACGGTTGGCACGCTGGTCGCCACCATTTTGCTGTACATCTATGTTCCTAAGGGTTTTTTCCCCGTGCAGGATACCGGCGTGATCCTGGGAGTTTCTGAAGGCCCGCAAGATGTTTCCTTTCCCGCCATGGCGCGACGGCAGCAGGCGCTGGCGGATGTTATTTTGCGCGACCCCGCGGTGGAGAGTTTGTCTTCCTTTATCGGCGTCGACGGCACCAATACCACGCTGAACAGCGGGCGCATCCAGATCAATTTGAAACCGCTGGAGCAGCGTAAAATTAATGCCAGCGATGTAATTCGCCGCCTGCAGCCGGAGGTGGCCAAAGTTGATGGCGTATCTTTGTTTATGCAACCGGTGCAGGACCTGACGGTAGAGGACCGCGTAAGCCGCACGCAGTTTCAGTACAGCCTCGAAGACGTCGACCCCAAAGAGTTGGCGTACTGGACTCCCCGCTTCATTGAAAAGCTGCAGGCTGTGCCGGAGATTCGCGATGTTGCCAGCGACCAGCAAAACCAGGGGCTGCTGGCCACACTGACCATTGATCGCGATACCGCCGCGCGCCTCGGTGTGCTACCCGCGGATATCGACAACACGCTGTACGACGCCTTCGGCCAGCGCCAGGTCTCCACGATTTTTACGCAGCTCAACCAGTATCACGTGGTGCTGGAAGTGGATCCGCAATTTCAGCAGGATCCCGACGCGCTCAAGAGCATTTACGTGCACTCCTCCACCGGCCCGCAAGTTCCGTTGAGCGCCTTCACGCGCATGGATGCGGGAAGCACGCCACTGACGCTGAATCATCAGGGACAATTTCCGGTGGTGACGTTGTCGTTCAACCTCGCGCCGAAAGCGGCCTTGGGCGATGCCGTAAATGCTATCAACAAAATCAAGCACGATTTAAATATGCCTCCCAGCGTCCAGGGGCTTTTCCAAGGCACCGCGGCGGCGTTTCAAAATTCGTTGGCGAACGAGCCGATCCTGATATTGGCCGCGCTCGTCACGGTATACATCGTGCTGGGCGTTTTGTACGAAAGCTACGTTCACCCCATCACTATTTTATCCACGCTGCCATCCGCGGGAGTCGGCGCGATCCTGGCGCTGCTGCTGTGCCACACGGAATTCAGCGTGATTGCTTTGATTGGCATCATCCTGCTGATCGGGATCGTCAAGAAAAACGCCATCATGATGATTGACTTTGCACTCGAGTCCGAGCGCAAAGAAGGCCTGGCGCCGCTGGACGCGATCTACGAAGCCTGCTTGCTGCGCTTTCGGCCGATCATGATGACCACCATGGCCGCTTTACTGGCGGGCTTGCCGCTAGCTTTGGGAACGGGTGTGGGAGCGGAGTTGCGCCGCCCTCTGGGAATCACCATTGTCGGTGGTTTGATTTTGAGCCAGTTGCTGACGCTGTACACCACGCCAGTGGTTTATCTGGCGTTCGATTGGCTTGCGCATCGATTCAAGTTTCGCATCGGCAATCCCATGGAAGAGTCTGGTGATGGTCATGCGCCCATCCCGGCGCGCGGAGATTAGCCAGTGCACCTTACTTCCAATTTTTCCGCTCCCTTCATCCGCCGGCCGGTAGCCACCTCACTGATAACCATTGCGATTTTTCTTTCAGGCGCAGTGGCATTTAATTTTTTGCCGGTAGCGCCGCTGCCGCAAGTGGACTTCCCAACAATTTCGATTGGCGCAAGCCTACCGGGCGCCAGCCCGGAGACCATGGCGTCCGCCGTGGCCACTCCGTTGGAGCGGCAATTTGGCCGCATTGCGGGCGTCACGCAGATGACTTCTTCGAGCGGATTAGGCAACACCGGCATTGTTTTGCAATTCGATCTTAATCGCGACGTGAATGCTGCGGCGCGCGACGTTGAGGCCGCCATCAACGCGGCGCGCAGCCAATTGCCCGCCGATCTCCCTTACCAGCCAACGTATCGCAAAGTGAATCCCGCGGACGCGCCCATTTTGTTGCTGTCGCTGACTTCCGATAACGTGCCGCCGGCGGAAATTTACGACGCGGCCAACTCCGTCCTGGCGCAAAAACTCGCACAGATAAGCGGTGTTGGCCAGGTGTTTGTATGGGGCAGTTCGAGCCCCGCGGTGCGCGTGGAGGTAAATCCCACGCAGTTGAATAGCTACGGCGTAAGCCTTGAGACGGTGCGCAAGGCGTTGCAGTCCGCGAACGCGAATCTGGCCAAAGGCGCGGTCTCCAATAACCAAAAAATTGTCAACATCACCGATACCGACCAGCTTTTTAAAGCCTACGAATATCAGCCACTGATTATTGCCGGGCACGCTGGCTCAGCGCTCCGGCTGCAGGATGTGGCACAGGTTGTGGATTCGCTCGAGGACACGCGCAACCTGGGCCTCGCCGGTGGACAGCGTTCGGTCATTCTCGCCGTTTTCCGGCAGCCGGGCGCGAATATGATCGCCACGGTCGATCGCATTCTGCCCATGCTTCCCGTTCTGCGCGCTTCCATCTCGCCTTCACTGCATTTAAATGTGCTCATTGATCGCACCACCACCATTCGGTCGTCGGTTCACGATGTGGAGGTCGCGCTGATCATCTCGATCCTCCTGGTGATTTTTGTGGTGTTCGCGTTCCTGCGGAATGTGTGGGCCACGGTAATTCCTAGTGTGGCCGTGCCGCTTTCCCTGGTCGGCACTTTTGGCGTCATGTATCTTTGCCATTACAGCCTCGACAATCTGTCCTTGATGGCTTTGACCATTTGCACCGGATTCGTCGTCGATGACGCCATCGTGGTGATTGAAAATATTGCGCGGCACATCGAATCAGGAATGGCTCCGTACGCGGCGGCGATGAAGGGCGCCCGCGAAATTGGCTTCACGGTCATTTCCATGAGCGCGTCGCTGGTAGCCGTATTTATTCCCATCTTGATGATGGGCGGCATTGTGGGCCGGCTCTTCCGGGAGTTTGCCGTGGTACTCAGCGTGGCCATCGTGGTGTCGCTGTTCATTTCGCTGACCACCACACCGATGATGTGCGCGCGGTTTTTGCGGCACGACACCGGGCGCCACAACCGGCTGTACCGTTTCTCGGAGCGCGCTTTCAATCGCCTGTTGAGCACGTATGATTTTTCGCTGAAGTGGGTGCTGCGGCACCAGTTTTTGATTCTGCTGCTTACCATCGGCACGGTGTGCCTCAACATTTATTTATTCGCGAAGACGCCAAAGGGATTTTTCCCCCAACAGGATACCGGGCGCATCGCTGGCCTGATTCAGGGCGATCAGGATCTGTCCTTCCCTGCCATGGCTGAAAAAATGCGTGCGTTTACCGAGATTGTTTTGCAAGACCCGGCCGTCGACACGGTGGCCTCCTTTGCTGGTGGTGGCAACGGCGGTGGCACCGCGCGTATGTTCGCCGCCTTGAAGCCCTTGAAGGAGCGCAAGATCAGCGCCGATGAGGTGATTGGGCGCATTCGCCAAAAGACCGCCGCAATACCGGGAGCCTCGTTGTTCTTACAGGCGGTGCAAGACCTCGGCATCGGCGGCCGCTTTGGTGGCGCGCAATATCAGTACACCTTGCAGGCTGACAATCTTGATGATCTGAATCATTGGGCGCCGATAATTATGGAGCGGATGCGCGCGATCCCGGAATTGCGCGACGTAAACAGCGATCAGCAAATGAAGGGTCTGCAGACTTCGCTGTTCATCGATCGCGACACGGCTTCACGCATGGGCGTGAGCGTTCTGGATATCGATAACACTTTGGCGGACGCTTTCGGACAGCGCCAGGTTTCGAATATTTATAAAGGGCTGAATCAATACCACGTGGTTATGGAAGTTGCGCCAGAAGCGCAGCAAGGGCCGGAAGCGCTCAGCACAATTTATGTGCCTTCCAGGAGCGGGAAATTGATTCCGCTCAGCGCCTTTGCGCGTTACGAGCCGTCCAATACCGCGCTATCCGTAAATCACCAGGGCGTATTTCCAGCCATCACGCTGTCGTTCAATCTCGCGCCCGGAGCTTCTCTGGGTCCCGCTGTGGAGCATATCGAAGCGGCACAGCGTGAGTTGCGAGTTCCTGCCACGGTGCACGCCATGTTTCAAGGCAACGCGCAAGCGTTTCAGGATTCTCTGGCAACAGAGGGGCTGTTAATCATCACTGCTTTGGCCACCGTGTATATCGTGCTGGGCATCCTGTACGAAAGTTACATTCATCCCATCACGATTCTGTCCACCATTCCTTCGGCGGGCATCGGCGCGCTGCTGGCGATTCGTTTCATGAAATCGGACCTGAATATCATCGCGCTGATTGGAATTATTTTGTTGATCGGCATCGTGAAGAAAAACGCCATTTTAATGATCGACTTCGCGGTGCAAGTGGAAAGAGAAGGGCACAAATCCCCGGTGGAAGCGATCTACGAAGCATGCCTGCTGCGGTTCCGGCCTATTTTGATGACTACCATGGCAGCGCTTCTCGGTGCGTTGCCGCTGGCCTTGGGTAGCGGCGTAGGCTCCGAGTTGCGCCGGCCTCTTGGTATCACCATCGTCGGCGGGTTAATCCTGAGCCAGATGCTCACCCTGTTCACCACGCCGGTGGTGTACATCTACATGGACCGGCTGCAAACCTTTATTCAGACGCTGCGAAGGCACGGCGCGCCTGCCACCCCAGCACCGGCACAAACCGACTAACAGGCCTGGCTTACGGCTTTGACAAGGGTAACGGCTGATCCGTGTCTATGTCTGACTTCACGGCGACGACGCCCGTTTCTTTCGCCGGAGAATTAGCGCTCGGCCGCGTCAGGTAAACCAGAAACGGCGCCACTTCAAACGGCATCTTTTCGTATTCAGCGACGGAGCCTTCGGGTTCCACTTTGCGCATCACCAGGCGGTCGTCCCACGGCTGCATGATGATGCGTCCGCCCAGCGGCAAGGCCGCCACAGTGTTCACAGCGGATTTAGTTGCCGCCTGCTGAGAAGTTACGGCCGCGGCAATTGTCGAGGTGCCTGGAATGCTCTCGCCCAGGTGCGGGCTGATCAAATTGGGTATTTCCTTGGCGCGCGCTTGCAATGCCTGGAAAAATGCCTGTGCCGAGCCGGACTGATCGCGATACGGAGATTTCTTCAGCAGCTCAGCGCCTTTTTTGTTGGCGGCCTCTTCTTCCTCGGCGTTGCGCGCAAATCCAAAGTGATGAAACGTTTCTTTTTCGTCAAAACGCATATGGCTGAAAAACGCAAACTGCGTGTCCATGCGGTGGCCGAGGGTCACATGGCCGAGTTCATGCGCAAGAATTGCGGCGAGGCTGGCTTCGTCGGGCAGCACGTCGATCAATCCACGGCTCAAGACAATGGTGTGGCCCATGGTGAAGGACTCGAGCGTGGAGGTCATCAGCACGCGGCAGTGTACTTCCGGCTGGATATCCAGATCGTTGGTCACTTCCAGGTTGTTCACCACCGTTTCGAGCAGCTTGTCCACGTCGCCGTAAGGCGCCATGAGGCCCATGCGTTGCATTTTTTCCGCGACGTTGTCTTCGGCCTGGCGCTGCCACGCGCGTCTGGCGTGCAGCGGCGAATAACCTTTGCCTATTTCGGCTTGGTCCGTAACTTGCGGTCCCTCGATCTGCACGCTGGTCAGCGTTTGTTCCGGGTGCTGTTGATTCAGCTCGTAACCCCACAGCCGCGTCTGCGCTTTGAAGGCCTGAAAGGCGGAATGTTTTTGCTTTCCGTACTGCACGTTGCCTTCTTCGCTATACACAAAGGAAGGCAGCCATTCGTTGTTCGCGGAATTGGCGCGCCAACTGTCAAAGTTAAAATAAAAGCTGCTGCTCGAAGAGCCCGTATATGCGCCGTTGAAGCGAACGATGTGGTAATCCTGATCTTCCACCCAGATGCGCCCCGCAAAACGGCCCTTCCCCGAGCCGGGCAAAGGGTCAACGTCAAAAATCAAGCATCGTACTTCACCCAAAAATTCCTGGCCTGCATATGCGAACTTGTAGTGCTCCTTGTCGAAGCCGTCCACGTCCAGATAAATCATTTGCAGAAATCCGCGCGGCAAAAAATCGCTCGAGAAAAAGCGGCCTACACTAAGGAGAAGTTTGCGCTTTCCGCTGTCATTGATGAGCGGCTCCAGCTCCACGCCCTTTGCCAGTTCCGCGCGGCCCAGAAAATATCTGTCTCCGTCAAGAACCGCGCCCAGCTCTTTATCTGGCCGCACCGTCTGGATGTACGTTTCGACTAGTGGCGAATACCGGCGCAGCATCTGCACTTCGGCCTGTTCCTGGGTCACGATCTTGTCCACAACCGCAGTGACGGTGGTGGACTCCCGTGCCTCCACGGCAAAGGGCATAGCTCCCAGCAGCAAAGTTGCCGGCAAAATCATTCGCGTGCGCATGCGGTTCTCCAGCATTAGCAAATTTTAAGGATGAGGTGACGACCAGAATGCTAGCTGCTGGCGACGCTGCTGCCATCTGTCCTGAAGCACAGTTTAAGGACAGCCGTCTGCGCGTTTCGCGGGAGCAATTCTTTGCTTTTCGGCGGTAACTCTTCCAAGATAAAGCGCTATTCAACCCAGGAAAAGGAAATCAAATCTATGAATCTTATCGAAACGCCGGTAATTGTGACTTGGCCGGAAACTCATTACGTCTTCCTCGAAAAGATTGGTCCGTTCCAAAATACGGCCCCCGCGGCTTGGGGAATTCTGCACAAATCGGTCCCGGCGATTTCTGAACACAACCAGATCACCGGCTATACGAGTCTCTACAAAGTAGGTCCGAAGATTTATCGCGCCGGAGTTTCGCTTGCCGCCCCGCCACAGCAGCTGCCCGAGGGCCTGGCCTATGAAAAATTCAAAGGCGGAAAGTACATGAAGTTTGTTTTGACCGGGCCGTACTCAAACCTGCCGCAAGCATCGGGCCGCGTGTTTGAGATTGTCTCGGAGAAAAAAATCCAGCTCCGTGACGACTACTGCATCGAAAATTACGCTACCGACCCGCGAATCACACCTGCAGATAAATTAATCACCGAGATACTCGTTCCCGCGGTGTAAGTAGTTTCCAAACGCGATCGCGAAAACTCTGCGAAATATAAAAAATGGGCTTTTACTTCACGTTACGAACTGCCGATCAAATAGCCGGTAAGAAAAACCAGCACGCCGCCGACGATGACCTGAAAAGCGGCCTGTAAAAACGGCGTATCCATATAGCGGTGGCGAATGTAAGCGATGGTCGCAAGTTCAACGGCGACGACGACAATCGCGATACCTATAGCTACGTGGAAGTTGGAAATTAAAAATGGCAGCGTGTGTCCGAGGCCCCCGGCAGTGGTCATCAGCCCAGTGGCTCCGCCGCGGATCCACGGAGAGCCCCGGCCCGTGAGTGATCCGTCGTCGGAAAGCGATTCCGCGAAACCCATGGAGATTCCCGCGCCGATAGACGCCGCGAGTCCTACGAGAAAAGCTTCCCAACTTTTATGGGAAGCGAACGCCGCCGCAAATAACGGCGCCAGCGTGGAAACCGAGCCGTCCATCAACCCGGCGAGTCCGGGTTGCACCACCTGTAACAAGAACAGCTTGCGATGCGATTCGTCTTCTTGCGCGCGGGCGCCTTCGGTCAGGTGTTTCTCTTCCAGGTCGCCGGCGGTGGCGGAGTGTTTTCTTTCTTCATCGGCGAGTTTGTTCAAAAGCTCGCGAATGGAAACATCGGTGATGCGGCTGACCGCTTTGTCATAAAATCGCGCCGCTTCCATTTCCATGACGCGCGCCTGACGCCTCGCCACGTTCACGCCGAGCGGGCGAGTCAGCCAGGTAGGCTTGCGCTGCAAAAATCCCTTTACGTTTTCGCGGCGAATCAAGGGGATGCGATCGCCAAATCGTTCGCGAAACATGGCCATCAGGCGGTCGCGATGCACCACTTCCTCTTCGCGCATTTCTTCAAACATCTGCGCGGTCGCGGGGTACGAATCGCGCAAACCCTCGGCAAACTCCCCGTAAATGCGGCCGTCTTCTTCTTCGGAAGCAATGGCCAGGGCCAAAATTTCCTTTTCCGTCAAGTCTCTGAATTTTTTCTGCGCCATCTTGTCCTGGATACCTCTATGGGGAAGAAGAATCGCACAAACAATGAGAATAAGTCATCCCACTGGAAATGTGGTCCCGGTTTGCTGAGAACCCGCATAATATCCAGGCCGATTAAAACTTCGCCGGAACAATGAGAGTGCCCATGCCTGCAATCGTTTCACCCTCGGAATGGACGGAACTGGTCGCGCGACAGCGCTGGGAAGAATTGCGCGAAAAGCTGGAGCGCACGCACGTTTCCGATATAGCGGAAATGTTAACCGCGTTGCCGCCCAAAGAACGTGCCATCGTGTTTCGATTGGTTGCGCGCGAGCGTGCCGCGGAAGTTTTTGGCTACCTGGCGCCGAGCGAGCAAAGCGAATTGATTCATTCGCTGACGGCGGACGAAGTGAACCGCATGCTCAACGCCATGCGGCCCGACGACCGCACGCGATTTTTTGGAGAGATGCCCGCCGAGGTTACACGGAAGCTACTCAAAGAACTTTCACCGGAAGAGTTGAGGGAATCGCGCGAGTTGCTGGGTTATCCGCCCGAGAGCGTGGGCCGCTACATGACCCCGCACTACGTGTCGATCTCCCCGGACATGACTGCCGGCGAAGCGCTTGACCATATTCGCAAGGTCGGGCGCAAGAGTGAAACATTGAACGTGGTTTATATGCTGGACGCAAACGGGAAATTGCTCGAAGACATTCGGCTAGGTTCGATGGTATTGGCCGATCCGCAGACTAAAGTGACGGACATTGCCGATCCCGCGCTGGTTTCCTTGCACGCCATGGACGACCGCGAGACCGCGCTGGCGCTTTTTGAAAAATACGACCGCGTGGCGCTGCCGGTAACCGATGCGCAGGGGAACATGTTGGGGATTGTGACCGTGGACGACATGTTAGACGTGGCGCAATCGGAAGCCACCGAGGACATTCAAAAGATCGGCGGCTCGGAAGCGCTGGATGCGCCGTACATCCAAGTTAGCTTGTGGGACATGATTCGCAAGCGCGGCGGCTGGCTCTCGGCGCTGTTTCTGGGAGAAATGTTGACGGCCACTGCGATGTCATTTTTCGAGGGAGAAATTGCCAAAGCGGTGGTGCTGGCGTTATTTGTGCCGCTGGTAATCAGCAGTGGCGGGAATTCTGGCTCGCAAGCGGCGTCGCTGATTATTCGCGCTCTGGCGCTGCGGGAATTGAAACTGCGCGACTGGTTCAGAGTGTTTCGCAGGGAATTGATTTCAGGACTCGCGCTGGGTTTCATGCTGGGGGTGATTGGGTTTTTTCGCATTGTGCTGTGGCAACACCTGCATCTGACGAATTATGGCGCGCATTACCTGCTGCTGGCGTTTACAGTGTGGGCCAGTTTGATTGGCGTGGTGATGTTCGGAACGCTGGCGGGGAGTATGTTGCCGTTTATTTTGCGGGGATTGGGATTCGACCCGGCGGCGAGTTCGGCTCCGTTTGTAGCTACGCTGGTGGATGTCACTGGGTTGTGCATTTATTTTTCCGTGGCGCTGCTGATCCTGCGCGGAACGCTGTTGTAAGAAAAAACCAGTGAGTGCGGACGGAAATTACTGACTGGTTTGCGCGGTGCCGCGCGGTCCGATAGAATTTTGGCTGCTGTCCTTCCGCGTGCAGGAGTGATCATGAGTCCGACCACCAATGAAAATGAGCGCATGAATCGGCCGCTCGACGTTGTCGATCCTCAAATTGCGGACCTGTTGCGCGATGAAGCGCGCAGGCAAGCCACCGGCCTGGAGCTGATCCCCTCTGAAAATCTGGTCTCCGAAGCGGTTTTGGAGGCTATGGGTTCCATTTTCACCAACAAATACGCGGAGGGTTATCCGGGTAAGCGCTATTACGGCGGCTGCGAGTACGCGGACAAAGTTGAACAACTGGCCATCGATCGCGCGAAAGAATTATTCGGTGCGGAGCACGCCAATGTGCAGGCGCATTCGGGAACATCCGCCAATGTGGCGGTGTACATGTCCGCGCTGCAACCCGGGGACACTGTGTTGGGAATGAACCTGGCGCACGGCGGGCATTTAACGCATGGGCATCCGCTGAATTTTTCCGGGCGTATGTATAAGTTTGTGCCCTACGGAGTCAAGAAGGAAGACGAGCGCATCGATTACGAAGAGCTGGAGAAATTAGCGCAGGAACATCGCCCCAAAATGATTGTGGCGGGCGCGAGCGCGTATTCGCGAATTATCGATTTCGAGCGCATCGGCAAAATTGCCAAGGCCGCTGGAGCTTTATTTTTCGTGGATATGGCGCACATCGCGGGGCTGGTTGCGGCAGGAATCCATCCGAGTCCAGTGCCGCATGCGCATTTTGTTTCCACCACGACGCACAAAACCTTGCGCGGTCCGCGTGGGGGATTGGTGCTGTGCAAGACGGCGTTCGCGAAGGAGTTGGATAAATTGACGTTCCCAGGGACGCAGGGCGGGCCGCTGGTGCACATCATTTCTGCCAAAGCAGTGTGCCTGAAGGAAGCCAGGGAGCCCTCATTTAAGGAATATCAGAAGCAGGTTGCGCTGAACGCCAGGGCCATGGCCGCAGCCATCGCCCAGCGCGGTTTTCGAATTGTCACTGGAGGCACGGACAATCATTTATTTCTTGTGGAAGTGCATTCGCGCGGAATTACCGGAACGGACGCGGAAAAAGCGCTGGATCGCGCTGGAATTACCGTCAATAAAAACTCCATTCCTTTTGATCCCTTGCCGCCGATGAAAGGTGGAGGAATACGGCTGGGTAGCCCCTCGGTAACCACGCGAGGCTTGCGGGAACCTGAGATGCAAGAGGTGGGGGATTGGGTCGCGGATGTGCTCGAGCATATGGGGGACAGCGCCGTGGAACAACGTGTGCGTAAACAGGTGGCGGAGTTGGCGGGGCGTTTTCCTATATACGCTGCGCGCATGAATGTTCGCGCGGCCAGCCACGTGCAAGTAAGCGCCTGATAGTTGAAAACGCTAGCGGTTAGCCAGTCAAACCGCGGTGGCAGATAATTTTACCAACCAAAACCCGTAGTCAATGAGTGCGGCTGTCCCAAGACTGTCCGTTCGGCCAGTAGATTCTAAAGCACTGAGCGAGTAATCTCGCGACTCGCATGGCAATTCTTTACGCAGCGCTGTTCGCTCTTTTCGTCCTCACCTGGCTGGTTATTCGCGTTAAGACCGTTCAACTTTTGCCACTGGCCATAAGTGAAAAGCCTGCTGTGGGGGCGGATTTGGAGCGGCGGCGTGCATCCGTGAGATTTCCAGAAGTTCGCAATGAATATCGCTAACGAGGGAAATCTAATGACCGAAACCGAAGCGTTCCGGGAATTCAAGACCGGTCTTAATTTACTGCGCGACAATCATGCGGAAAAAGCTCTGCCGCATATGCGCCGCGCGGTGGACCTCGACCGAAACAATCCATACTACATGTCATATCTTGGAGTGGTCCTGGCACGCTCCGAAAGAAAATGGGGAGAAGCGGAGAGGCTATGCGATTCCGCGGTGCGCATGAAGCGCAACCAGGCGCAACTTTATTTGAATCTAGCGGATGTGTATAAAACCGCGGGCCGCCGCGATGAGGCGGTGGAAGCTTTACAGGCGGGATTGAAGTTCGCGCGCCGCGACGTACGCCTGAACATCGCGATGAACAAACTGATGCCACGGCGCAGTCCGGTGGTGGGTTTCCTGGGCCGCACACACCCCATCAACCGGCAACTCGGGAAATTGCGGCACCGCACCTTGAGTATATTGGGCAAGGAACGGATAAGTTTGGGGAAGCCGATTACGGCGTAAGAGAACGGCGGACAAGAGTTCAGTTAGCAAGCAGAAGGGCAGGGCGTCCTCAATCAGGGATGCCCTGTTTTTTTGTCGAAACAAATTTAGTTCTGTTCGCCTGGTGCGTCGAAGGAATAGCTGCGCTTTTCGGTTATTTCTATGAGGGTCTTGAACCCGATCCCGATCATGCCGTTCTCCAGGGTGTCCTTACGAACGACTTCGGCAAGATATTCGCGGCCAATGGTAGAGGGGTCTCCGGGGTAGGGCATGGTGACAAAAAGGCGCTGGCCCACTTCGTAAGCCTGTTCCGTGGTGTGGAAATAAATCCCGCTACGGGAGACGCTGACGGTGCCGCGCAGATCGTCGAAGTAGGTCTTTTCCGGATCGGATGGACGGATGCGCATCACCTGAGTGATCTTGCAGCGGCGGCTGCCGCGGCGCTCGGAAACCGCGGGTGGAGTGGATGCCGCGGCTGATGTCTTCTTCAAGGGGTCTTGTCGGATAGCCATTCTATATAACCTCTCGCGCTAAAAAGCTATATCGAGAAGAAGTGTGTGCCGGTTGGAGAAGTAAGACCATAGCGGAGCCGTACCCTCTAGAAATAGCCCAAGATAAAAATTTTCATGGTACTTCAGTACTACAAACGGATCGGGTTATTGACGCTCGAAATGGATAGAGAAGCAACGACGCTCCAAATCGGGACTTGGTACCGGAGTGGGACTCTCCTGCACGCTGGTATTCCGAATTCGAAAATATTAACCCTAATCGTTGCGGGACAACAAGGATTGGAATTAGGCTTTTTTAGCTTTTTTCGGTGCGGCTGCGGAATTGCAAGGGTCTCTTACGGCGTCCGACCAGCGGAGTTCGCGATGTGAGCGACAGCACCGCGGGAGAGTTCCATGAACTCGGAGGCCTTGCCAATGAATACCAGTGCACATCAGGGTTTACAACCAGAGGACGCAGAACAAGCGGCATTCAAAGACAGCAGTAGTCGAGGAACCGTAAATTCCGTAACGACGCAAGCGCCGAAGTCCTGCGACCCGTCGCAAAGCGCGAGAAAGATTCGCGTGCGGGTGGTTTCGGGAAACCGCGGGTGGCATGCAGGTTTAACGAGAATGCTCGGGAACCATGCCGGCCTGGAAATGCTTAGCGGCGACGCGAACGAAATATTCCGGCTTGAAAAGATTCTTGAAGATTTACCGGACGTGCTGTTGCTTACGTCCTGCGGAAATCTCGACACAGATATCTCGAACATTCGCAGAGTGCGCGTGGCGGCGCCGGAAGTGCGTATTGTGATGTTCGGTGGCGCGGGCGCAGAGCTGGAATTTCTTCAGTACGTGCGCGCTGGAATTCGGGGTTATCTGCTGCTAGGAGCCTCGGTTGAAGATGTGCTGCAAACTTTGGAAGCGGTGTATGCCGGGAAGGCATCCTGTCCGAGTACGCTGTGTGGGCTGTTGTTCAACTATTTTGAGCGCGAAGCCACTAGTCTGCCTTCGGGAGCGGTGCGGCAGCAGTTGGGTTTGACGCGGCGCGAGCAGCAATTGGTTCCGCTGATCGCGCAGGGGCTGACGAACAAGGAAATTGCGAATCGCTTTTGTTTGTCGGAACAAACGGTGAAGAATCATTTATACCGCATGAAGCATAAAGTTGGCGCAGATAACCGGCTGGGAATCGTACAGACCTGCCATACGCAGGGATTTCTGTTGTAGCTTGCATTGCTCAGACTGCACGTGAGTACGAATCTTCCGGTTGGCGATTTTTTTTGTTAGGCCGAGAAAATTGCGCCGCGTGGCGATGAGACAGTGAAGTTTAAACTAGCACTGAAGTAATTGTGCTCAGGCTGGCGCCCAGCCGGAGGCTCTTAATTTTAATTCTCGCGACCAAATCCAAGAAGCGATCAGCGCTACGGCTTCGCTTGCTCGTTCGTTGCGCGTTTTAAAAGTGATGGGCTTGGCTAAAGCTCTTTGGAAAAAAGTGACGTGAGCTTCGCTAGCTTAAACGCTCCATGAGACTCTTCCAGCGTTTCCAGGCGTCGGCGCGGGCTTTGCGGTCCGCCTCTTTGGCGTCGGGGGCTTCTCCGGCGCGCATGAAACCGTGGCCGGCGCCTTCGTAGGTTACGGGCTCGAAGGTTTTGCCTGCGGCCTTCATGTTGGCGATGGCTTCAGGAAGAGTGGCGCCGATACGTTGGTCATTACCGGCATAGAAACCGTACACCGGGGCTTTGATTCGGGCCATAGCGTCTTTGTCTGGCGGCGGACCGTAGAATACGAACGCGGCGGCGAGGTCCGGGCGATTCGTTGCGAAACGGAAGGCCTGCCCGCCTCCCCAACAAAAACCGGCTACGAAAAGTTTGCCGTTGGAGGCGGGCAATTTTAGCGCGTGGTCGGCAACAGCGTTGAGATCGGCAGTGATTTGATCGGGATTCAAATGGCCTATCGCTTCGGTGGCTTTGTCACCGGGAAAATCGGAAGTGCGACCACCGTTGGGCGCCATGCCGGAGAGCAGGTCGGGAGCGGCGGCGATGTAACCGGCTTCAGCGACTTCGTCGGCCAGTTCCTGGGCCCAGTCGGTCAGGCCAAAAATTTCGTGGATGATCAGGACCACTGGCTTTTTGTCTTTTGATTCGGGGTAGACGATGAAAGTCTGGACCGAGCGCGAGTCATATTTGACGGTGACCCACTCGCGATGACGAGGGGATTTTTTCAGTCGTGCCTGGGCCCAATCCTGGGCATGGGCTTTTGAGGAGAATAAAGTCAGCGCAAAAATTGAGCAGAGAAGTGTGAAGGTGAGACGTTTCATTATGTCCCTCGCGGTATCGGCTGCCAGCTGGCGAGGAAATGATAATGCTGACAGCACTTGCTGACAAGTTTTGTAGCGCGTTCGCGCGGGCCCGCAGCGGGAGCCGGTTTTCCGGTGCTTCGACGCTTCAGTAGTACCGGGACCGAGGAGAAACCTTTAAAGTCGAACGTTCAACCAAGCGGCAGTCGATTCCAGTCGTAAAGGGCTGCCGCGCATCCCTCACCATATGCGCCTTATATTACTAGTTAGTATTATAACACAATAGATGAAAATAGGCCGATTATTTTGGAATTTCGCCGCCGGCTCGATGACTCTTTCGATGAGGGTGATTCACTCCTCGCGGAGCAGTATGGCGGGATCGATGGACAGGGCGCGCCGCGCTGGAATCCAGGTAGCCAGCAACCCGAGCGACGCCATGGCCAGGACAACGCCAGCCAACACCAGCGGATCGCGGGGAGTAGCCTGATACACGATGAAGGAGAGCACCCGGCTGGCCAGAATCCCGAGAAGCAATCCTACGAACGAGCCAAAGGCGAGCAATTTTCATGCGCGTCCAAGCGCTGCCTGTAACACTTCCTTACGCTGCGCGCCGAGGGCCATACGAATTCCCAGCTCCTTCAGTCGCTTGCTGACGGAGTACACCGCCAAGCCAAAGATGCCAGTTATGGAGAGCATCGCGCCCATCGTGCCTAGCACCCCCAGCGCCATCGTTGCCACACGCGAAGCAAATAGAGCGGTGTCCAGTCCTTTGTTCCACGGTTCGATGTAAAAGCGGCAGGCTGGCATCGAGGTCCCGCACGGTGCTTCGGATGGCGGCGACCAGTTGTTCCGGGTTGCGATCCGAGCGCACCGCCAGATATGTCTGACTCGATGGCGATTGCAGGATGGGAAGAAACATCGCCGGCTCTGGATCTTCAGTGAGGCTCCGATATTTTCCGTCTTGTACCATTTCCACCACTTGAACACGCGTTCCATCCGGCATCTTGTAATAACCGCCGACTGTTACTGAGGAGGATTGCTAACGTCGAGTCGGTCGGATTGATTGATGTCCAGGGGTGCCGGACAGCGCTCAACATATACGCGTTGTGTCACTAGTTGGAGTTAAAACACAGTGTGTACTACAGCCAGAGATATTTTGGAATTGCGGCGGTGGCGACCCATTCGAACGGGAGCGCGGCGGTGGCGCGTTGACAGTGTGCTGGACGTTCGCTACGCTTCGTAGTCACCAAGCATTGATTTTTCTAGAGCGTTAGCCGCTGCAAACCCTAAGAAAAGCAGGAGAACAGGTCAACCGCCGCATGGCTGAAGAAAAGCTCCCGACCCGTGCAGAAGATTTTTCAGAGTGGTACAACCAACTGGTATTGAAAGCGCAGCTTGCGGATTACGCGCCGGTACGCGGCTGCATGGTGGTGCGGCCCTATGGCTGGGCCTTATGGGAAAACATCACGCAGGCGCTGGACAGGCGCTTCAAGGCCACCGGGCATCAGAATGTGGCGTTTCCGCTGCTGATCCCACGCAGTTTTATTGATAAGGAGAAGCATCACGTGGAAGGGTTCTCTCCGGAGCTAGCGGTGGTGACGATTGGCGGCGGGGAAGAACTGGCCGAGCCGCTAGTGATCAGGCCGACTTCCGAGACGATCATAGGACACATGTGGTCGAAGTGGATTCAGTCTTACCGGGACTTGCCAGTTTTGATGAATCAGTGGAACAGCGTGGTGCGCTGGGAGCTACGTACCAAACTTTTCCTGCGCACGCTGGAGTTTTACTGGCAGGAAGGGCATACGGCACACGCCACGCGCGAAGAGGCGGAAGCGGAAACGCGGCAGATGCTGGACATTTATACGGATTTTGCGGTCGCCGACGCGGCGATTCCGGTGATTCCGGGGAAAAAATCCGACGCGGAGAAGTTTGCCGGCGCCGATCATACGTTTTCTATTGAAGCGATGATGGGCGATGGGAAAGCGCTGCAAGCGGGGACTTCGCACTTCCTGGGAGAAAATTTTGCGCAGGCGTTCGATGTGAAGTATCTGGACCAACATGGGCAACAGCAATTTTGCTGGACCACCTCGTGGGGGCTGTCGACGCGGTTTATCGGCGCGATCATCATGGTTCATGGGGACGACCAGGGGCTGGTGCTGCCGCCAAAGCTAGCGCCTTACCAGGTGGTGATTGTGCCAATTTATAAGACTAATGAAGAAAGAACGAGCGTGCAGAGTGTGGCGCGAAAGCTCAAAGAAGAGCTGGTGAAGGCGAATATTCGGGTAACGCTGGATGAACGGGAGGGGCCTAGCCCGGGGTGGAAGTTCAATGATTGGGAGATGCGCGGCGTTCCGTTGCGCGTCGAACTGGGGCCGAAGGATGTGGCGAAGCAGTCAGCGGTGCTGGCACGGCGGGACCGGCCGGGCAGGGAAGGAAAAGTAAGCGCGCCTTTGGCGAACCTGCCAAGAACGGTTGAAGGTTTGCTGGTGGAGATTCAGCAGTCCATACATGACAAAGCGCTGGCGTTTCGCAAATCGCACACCCAGGACGCCGAGAACTACGAGGATTTGAAGAAGGCGGTGGAGACGGGGTTTGCGTTTTCGCATTGGTGCGGCAGTGCGGAGTGTGAAGCGAAGATTAAGGAAGAGACGCGAGCGACGATGCGGTGTATTCCACTCGATCAGGACAATGAAAAAAGCGCGCACGGGGGGAAGTGCGTTACTTGTGGGAAACCGGCGGCTGAACGGGCGATTTTCGCCCGAGCTTACTGAGCGGCTGGCCAGGTAAGGGACAACGAAAATTGCAGGCAAGGAAAATTGAAGAAAGACCCAGGCTACAAAGCGAGCCTGGGGCACCCTCCGCATTTTTTTGATTTGTGATGCGCGCGGCAAAGAGGGCTGCGATCGATATACAGTGACCCAAGACCCGGGTTCATCACTCAAGTGCGAAACCGGAGCGCCCACCGCGATTGTTTAATTTGTAGCGAAACGGAAAGAGCGGGGGCTCCTGAAGTCACCTCAGACTGGACTTGCCCGTTCAATTCCGGAAACAGGCGTTCGCGGTGTTCTAGACAGTGGTGTGGGGCGATGCTAGCTTCGAAGTATGAAGATTAGAGACGCGTGCAATCGCGGGGAAGAGCGCGGGGACTGGTGTGCGCCAGGGGCGGCACGACTGGGCAGGCGGGCTGACCAGCGTGGGGCGGGGAAAATAAAGGCTATTATTATTACGGCGATTCTGGCGTTTGCGGTTTACGCGGCGGTAAAGATCGTTCCGCCATATGCGGCGGAATATCAATTGGCCGACAAAATCCAGGAGCAAGCGCGTTTTGCGGTGGTGAATCGCTACACGGACGAACAGATTCGCGACAATGTTTTCAAAGTGGTGCGAGACCTGGAAATTCCCGCAAAACGAGAAGACATAAAGGTCGAGGCGAGTCAGCAAGTTGTAAAGATCGCCATGGATTACACGGTTCCGATCGATTTGCTTTCCTACCACATGGACTTGCATTTCACGCCCTCGAGCGAAAATAAGTCGCTGTATTAGAAATTGCGGCCGCTATTGTTGAATACACGTGGAAACCATCTTTCTGCGGACGACGCGGGCAACATTTGAGCGCTCAGGTTCGTCTTTGTAACTAGAGGCGCTTGCGAGACAATGAATTTTCAGGGCTGGAGCCAACGTTTGCGCATTCGTTTTGAAAAGGGATTTTTCACTTCCATTGTTGGGCTTACGCTGCTGGGCATTGTTTTCGCCGCCGTTTTGACCACCGCGGGCGTTTACACCTACTACTACATCAAGTATTCGCGGATGATCGACGCGCGCCTTTCCGGGCGGGTGCTGCAAAACACCACCCAGCTTTTTTCCGCGCCGCGCCAGATCTCTGTCGGAGAAGTGTGGGCGCCCGGGGAGATGACCACCTATCTCACCAAGGTGGGTTACCGGCCAGTGCGGGATGACAATTCGCTGGGGCAATTTGTGGTGCAGGGAAATACGGTTGAGATTCGGCCGTCGAAGCTTTCCTACTTTGCCGCGACGAATGGGTTGAGTGTGCAGTTTGCGGGGAAGACGATTAAGAACATTCGCCCGCTTGGTGGCGGAACGGATTTCGGTAGCGCTGAAATCGAGCCGGAGCTGATCACCAATCTTTTTGATAGTGCGCGAGAGAAACGCCGGCCGGTACTTTACCAGGACCTGCCGTCCACGCTGGTGCACGCCATCATGTCCGCGGAGGACAAACGATACCTGGAACATGGCGGGTTCGATTTTGTGCGCATTTTTGGCGCGGCGTGGGCGGACCTGCGGCATAGCAGCAATCATTATCAAGGCGCGAGCACCATCACCATGCAGGTGGCGCGCACGTTCTTTTTCTCCAACGAACGCACCTGGCGGCGAAAAGTTGCGGAAGCCATGGTGGCGATCGAGCTGGAACAGCGATTTTCGAAGCAGCAGATTTTTGAGCTTTATGCCAACGAAGTGTATCTAGGGAATCGCGGGAGCTTTGGCATCCGCGGATTTTCCGAAGCGAGCGTGGCGTACTTCGGCAAGGATATGCGGCAACTGACGCTCGCGGAGTGTGCGTACCTGGCGGGAATTATTCGCGCCCCGAATTATTACTCGGCGGCGGACCGGCATCCAGAGCGGGGTGCGCAGGCACGCGACCGGGTGCTGACGCAGATGCTTGAGAATAAATACATCACCGAAGCGGATGTTCAGGAGGCGAAGCGCGAGCCGATCAAGCTGGTGCGCACTTCGGTGGCTGGCAGCGAAGCGCCTTATTTCGTGGATATGGTGAAGGACCATTTGCTGGCGAAATATTCCGAGAATGAACTGGTTGGCCAGAATTTCCGGGTGTACACCACGCTTGATCCTGCGCTGCAACGCGCGGCTGCGGCGGCGGCGGACGCGGGGATGAAGAATGTCGACAAGTTATTGGCCAAGAAGTACGAGAGATGGCGGAAGGCCAAGGCTAAGAAGGGCGCGCCGAACGAAGCGATCCCGCAGGCGCAGGTCGCGCTGGTCGCGCTGGACCCTAAGACTGGAGAGATTAAAGCGGTCATTGGCGGGCGGGATTACGGGCAAAGCCAACTGAATCACGCGCTGGCACACCGGCAACCGGGTTCGGTGTTTAAGCCATTTGTGTATGCGGCGGCGTTCGACAATGCGGTGGATAACGTGCAGCCGATTGTGACTCCGGCAACGACGCTGGATGATGAGCCGACAACGTTCAGCTTCGACGGGAAAGACTACACGCCGAATAATTACGGCGAAAAATTCATGGGGCACGTCACGGTACGGGATGCGCTGACGAATTCGCTGAACGTGGCGACGGTAAAAGTTGCGGAACTGATTGGCTATGGGCGGGTGGTGCAGATCGCCAGGCAGATGGGGCTGGGAAATAACATTCAACCGACCCCGGCGGTGGCACTGGGCGCTTATGAGATGACGCCGGTTGAAGTGGCGGCGGGATACACGACGTTTGCAAATATCGGCACGCGAGCGGAGCCGGAATTTCTGAAACGGGTGGTGGGCGCGGATGGCACAACGCTGGAAGAAGTTGAGCCGCAGACGCGTGTGGCGCTCGATCCGCGAGTCGCGTATCTGACGACCAGCGTCATGAAAGATGTGCTGAATCGGGGAACCGGCGCGGCAGTGCGGCAGAAGGGGTTCACGCTTCCGGCGGCGGGAAAAACGGGAACGTCGCGCGATGGATGGTTTGCGGGGTTCACGACCAACCTGGTGTGCGTAATCTGGATTGGGTTTGACGATAACCGCGACTTGGGATTGGCGGGCGGCGTGGCGGCTGCGCCGGTGTGGGCGGATTTCATGATCCACGCGACGGCTTTGCCTGCCTATCATGACGCTAAGGATTTCACCATGCCTGCGGGGGTGCAGGCGGTGATGATTGATCCGGAGTCGATGGAGCTGGCGACTCCGAATTGCCCGACTACGCGGTCGGAGTTCTACGTGACGGGTTCCGCGCCAACGCAATTGTGTGAGTTACATGGTGGGCGGAGTGGCGGGTCGTGGCTTTCGCATATTTTTGGCGGTGGGCAAAAGCCGCCGCAGGTTGGGGCAGACGGCCGAATTGTTCCTGGCGGGGGTGGTCCGGAGGCGCCGGTGGGTGCCAATGGGGTCGCCGACGCGCACCGGGGGGATGGTGCTGAAGAGGAGCCCGGACAAAAGAAAAAGGGTGCTTTACAGAAGATTTTTGGTATCTTTGGGGGCAAGAAGAAGGATCCCGACAAGGCCAAGCCTCCGCCGGAGAAGGGAGACTCCCCATGATAAGGTTTCATGCGGCAG
>Ga0073928_10001634_pt1 | contig 42077 bp, 36 predicted proteins | sample PaiPotPPA55metaG_FD_76969 | JGI IMG/M metagenome (GOLD analysis project Ga0073928, IMG submission 76969) | Iron sulfur acid spring bacterial and archeal communities from Banff, Canada, to study Microbial Dark Matter (Phase II) - Paint Pots PPA... ...
GTCAGAAAGGCTCGTGCTTTTACAGCTGGACCCTCTGGATCACCACTTTGACCCTGAGGGTCAGGTACCGACCCTCTGGGTCAGCAGCAATTGAGCCAGAGGGTGATCAATTATTGAACACCCAATGCCACCCGAAAGTGTGCTGGGACTCCAGCCGCTCAGGCGAACGGGAGGGGGTGCAGAAACGATCTTTCCTAACATCAAAATCAACAATGCCTTCCGGCAAAAAAGATCGTTTCACTACTGGTGACGGCTACGTGAAACGAATAACGGCAACGTGAAACGAATCCAGAGAGGCAAGATCCGTTGCCGTTGTATCCATTTGGTTTCGAGCCGAGAGGAGCGAGCGGCGGGTGCGGCGTCATTGACGCTCAAAGCTGCTCAGTGGAGCGGCTGCGGAGGGGTGGCGCTTCACCCAAACAAACCTAATTTGCCTGGCGGGTTCTGAAACCCTACCGCGGGGTTTACCGGCTTATTAATTCGACGACTGGTTCCGGAATCGTTTCCTTGGCTGCGGCGGGTTGGGTGTCAGCGCCAGCCCGGCCGGCATAAAACGCGGCTACGAATTGGTCCACAAGAACGGGATCCAAACCTCCCCCGGCAGCGTTTGACTTGAGAATTGTCATGCAGGCATCTTCGGGGATCGCGGCTCGATAGGGCCGCATGCTCGCCAGCGAATCGTACACGTCGGCCACGGCCAAGATACGAACGAGCAAGGGAATTCGATCGCCGGTCAAACCGTCGGGATATCCTTGCCCGTCCATGCGCTCGTGGTGCGAGCGGATCAGGGGCAAAATGTCTTTCATCGAGCGCAGTTTTTTGGCGATCTCGTAACCTTCGACAGTGTGATCTTTGATGCGGTTGTATTCTTCTGTCGTCAATTTGCCGGGCTTGTTAAGGATATCGTCGGGGACGCTGATCTTGCCGATGTCGTGAAGCAGCGCCCCTTTGCGGAGCAGCTCCCGGTCTTGCTCGCACAGGCCCATCTGGTCGGCCAAGAGCAGCGATTTCTCGGCTGTACGAAGCGAATGCTGATTTGTAAACGGGCTTTTGGCTTCAACCATCTGCGCGAAAGCCACCATGACGGCTTCCGCGGTTTCCAGCTCATCGGTCAACCGCTTGAGGCGCAAGAGCGATCGGCAGCGGGCGAGCAGTTCCATGCACTGAATCGGCTTGGAAATGAACTCATCGGCGCCAAGATCCCAGGCGCGCAAACGCGCCTCGAACGGGTCTTGGCCGGTAACGATAATGATGGGGATAAGCCGCGTTTCCGGATTCTGTTTAACCCAGCGGCAGACGTCGAATCCGTTCATCCGAGGTAAATCGAGATCGAGAAAGATGAGATCAGGGGGATCGTCAGCCAGACTCGCCAGCGCCTGCAATCCGTCAGCGGCCCGCGAGACACGATAACCCTGGCCGGACAGCAAGCCTTCCAACATCGCCGCATTGGTCGGGTGATCTTCAACGACAAGAATCCGGTGGGTATTGGCTTCAGCCGCGCCCATTAATGACGGTCTCCGTGGATTGACGGGTAGGGCATCCCTGCGCAGGGGTCTATGGGAAGCTAGATTGCCCCCCGAAGCTTGTCAAACCCTCGAAGGGCCGGGATTTCAGATTAAACGGGAATTGGCGCTTGCATTTATGCTGACAACGGAAAAGTGGTTGGATTGTCAGTTGTTAGATGTCAGTTGTCAGTGAATGTTCGGTTGGGTCTAAGGCGGCTCAGAAATTGTCTTTGCAACGAACAACGGACAACGAACCACGAACAGCTGACCAATTACTGCCATTTGAACCAGCGTAGCGCGAGCGCGAAACAAACCACGGCGAACGCTGCCAAGATGAGAAGACGCCAGCCGATTTCCATCAACGAAGCTCCATCGAGCATGACCTCGCGCAAGGCATTGTTCAGCTGCGTCAAGGGTAAGGCCTGGATGAATGGTTGCACCGCTTCGGGAAATCGTTTCGAGGAGAAAAACACGCCGGAGAGCAGCCACATGGGCAGCATCACCAAGTTCATGAGGCCGGAGATGGTCTCGGTCTTGTCCGAGCGGCAAGCCAGGAGCAAACCAATTCCGGAAAACGCCGAGGCGCCAACGAGAATGACCAGCCCCAGGGTTAGGTAGCTGCCACGGATCGGGACATCGAAGATGAGTCGGCCGGCTAGGACGAGCAGCGCCATTTCCGGCAGCATGAGCGCCATACGAGCACTGAGAATAGCCAGCAGAAAATAACTACGCTTCATCGGGGTCGCTAACAATCGCTTGAGCAACTTGCGAACGCGCATGTCGACGATGACGAAGCCCACGCCCCAAAGCCCACCGCCCATCAGGTTCATCCCGATTAGTCCGGGCAAAACAAAGTCGATGTAGCGATTGCCGGGTTCGGGATCCGACTCTTCCTCCTCATGCCACGTGATCGCTGGCTTTGCTCGCCAACGAGCAATGGCGTTTTTGACTTGAAAAAATGCGGTACGGCTGTCGGGCTGTGTCTTATCGTAGACGTACCTGTAACCCTCATCGGTCGGCACAATATAGAGCATGGTCTTGCCGGTCAAGCGCCGGCGCTCGCACTCGGCTGCATCGTGAATCTCGACAACCAAACCGGCCTCGCGCAATTTCTCGGCCAGTTCCTCGGTCTGGGAAGCAGCGCCGGTTTGCTGAATGTCCACTAAGGCGGGCTCCGGCTCCCTGTTCCAAAATGCGATGCCCAATCCGATCGCAAGAAGCAGCGGAAATCCGTATACCCAAAAGATGACTTCCGGCTCTCGGTAAAACTCGCGCAGCCGGGTCAGGAAGAGTTGAAAGAAAGAGTTCATTGATGCGGTCAGTTGTCGTTGTCAGTTGCTCTTGGGGGGCAAGGCCATGTATAAAAAACAAGCCCTCATCTTTTTACTGACAACCCACGATTGGTCACGGGTCACTCTTTGTATGCCGCAAGAGCCAGGCGATTAGGTCCTCGATGAATTGGTCGGGTTGCGGCTCGAATTCCAGCGTGTGATGGGCTTGAGGATACTCGAGGATTTCGCGATCCGGCGTGGCGAATTGTTCGACATATTGCCTTGTAGCGGCATTTTCGATGATGCGATCCTGTCCGGCAAGCATCAACAAAACCGGCAAATGAAACGATTCGGGAGTTCGACGAAGATACCGGTCCAGGTCCAAGCTGGCGCAAAGGAATCGGGCGGTAGCTTTAAGGAGGGCAAGCGGATCCTGTCGAAGAAACTCGAGCCAAACCGGGGTAGTTGTGAACAGGGTCGGGTCGCTGAGTGGAATGGAAACGCGGTAGCGGGGAAAAACAGCCTTTACCAGCCGAAGAAATCTGGAATGGCGCTTCATCCGCGGCGTCAGTTTCGGAAAAAACCCCGGACAAAGTAAAACCACCCCGTCAATAAGACTGGTTCGGTAAGATGGGAGCGCCGCGGCGAGCTTTCCTCCCCATGATATGCCGACAACAATCGTGGCCCCCTTCGAACCGGCCGGGTGAATGTCTAGAAACTCAACAATATCGTCCAGCAACCGTTGAAAACTGGGCGTGTCGCCGCGAGCCGGCTGGTTGAGCCCTGCCCCGCGCCGGTCCAAGAAATAAACATCAAAGCCAACTCGAGCCACGCGTTCACAAGAATGCTGGTACCAACCGCCATGACTCTGAATGCCGTGCAGATAGACCACCCGCCCGCGTCGGGGAGAATTGACAGGAGGGGCATAATGACGGTAGTGCCAACCATACCCGTCGCTGGCAGTGTGGGTTGCGATCTCACAAGACGGCTCAGCCAAGCAGCGCCTCCTTGCGGACAGTGACGCGTTCCAGCGCGTCAGAATTAACCGTCACGCCAAGGCCAGGACCGACCAAGGCCCTAGCTAGGCCCCCTCTTTGGAAAGTCACGTCTTCCAATCCCAGGGCCTCCCGGACCAGATGTCGATCATAGGACCCTTCCAGGTAACGCAGGCCTCGGACGCTCGTGGCAAAGTGGCGGCCCGCCGCGGAAAGCAGCGCGGTTTCGCCGACCTGGCAGCCCAGTTGACAGCCGACGTTGTGTTGGCCGGCAAACTGCATCAGGCGCAGCGAAGGAATGAATCCGCCACACTTCGAGAGACGCAGGTTGAATAGATCGCAAGCCTTGTGTTCGACTGCAAGTTCCGCGTCGTGCAAGCTGCAGAGCGATTCATCGAGCATGATGGGCGTCTTCGCTTGACGTCGCAATTCCCCAAAACTTTTTATCTCAGCATGCGGCATGGGTTGTTCGACCGAGGTGATGTTGAACGATTCGAGTGCGCGTACTTGCTCGATGGCATCATCAAGGGTCCAGGCTTCGTTGGCATCGACGCGCAGATCCATCTGATCGCCAACGGCGCCGCGAATCGTCTTTAGTCTCTTGATATCGTCCTGCCCATTGATGCCGACCTTCACCTTGATTTGCTGAAAACCGTAGAGGCGCATGCCCCAGGCCACCAGACGTGCCTTGAGGCCGCGAGCCGAGGTAATAACACCGCTGTAACGCACTTCCGCGAGCATTTGGTACAGTTCAGGCGCCAGTAATCGCGTCACGCTCCAGAGAGGCTCACCGAACCGCCTACCAAAAGCATCGAGAAGGGCCAGCTCCACCGCACAGCGCGCCGCGTTGCCGTTACAGCCGCGCTCGTCCTCAGGAACCCCCGCCAACTTGAGCCGTTCGGCAAGGTGAACGACTTGGGTGAAGTCTTGGCAGTTCTCGAGTTGACTCGGAAGCTTGCTTTGTTTGAGAAGGTGGATTGAGGAATCGAGCGTTTCCCCGGTGACGTAATCGCGCGGCACCCCTTCGCCGTAGCCCTCGGTTCCGTCGGCGAGCACACAGCGGACAATGAGGTTGTCTGTTGAGGTCCGCGTATGCGAAGCGTGGCGAATGGCCCGTTTGAGCGGAATCGCAACATGCAACGCGGTGAGCTCGACGACTTTCAACGATTTCCTCGCGATTTCGTTGAGCGGCGAACCTCCGGCGAGTGCGTTGCAACGCGCTCGCCGGAGGTTCGCCGCTAAACAAGGTAGCTATAAAGAACCCGCCCGTCGCGCAGCCGCCTCGCCGAGGACGAGATTCAGTGCAGTAAAATCCACCGGCTTGACCAGATGAAAGTCAAACCCGGCCTCCTTGGAGCGGCGCTTATCGTGTTCCTGACCAAAACCCGTCAGCGCAACACAGAGCGTGTCCCGATACTCGGGTCGGCCACGCAACTGGCGCATGACCTCCCAGCCATTAGCCCCCGGCATGGCGATGTCCATCAGGATCAGGTCAGGACCCATGGCGTTGGCGGCTTGAAGCGCTTCATCTCCCGTGGCGGCCTTGCGAACCTCGTGGCCCCAGGCGCTCAGCAGGAAGGCCAACGTGTCAACCATGTCGGCCTCGTCGTCGACGACAAGGACGCGAAGTCGCTTAACAACGGGCATGGTTTATTCCGGCAAATGGGAAGTCCGAAGGCTGGTTTGCTCCGAGGTACAGTAATTTCAGGAATGCAGTCGGCTTCGAAACAATCCTGAGACGAAGACCTATCTTTGCTCGGAAAGCAATTGCTCCAGCACGTTTGGGTCCAAAGGCTTCACGAGGTGGTAGTCAAATCCTGCCTGCCGGGACCGGCGGCGGTCTTCTTCTTTGCCGTAAGCAGTAACCGCCACGCACAGCGCCTTGCGGGCCCCTTCCTGTTTTCGCAGGCGGCTGATCGCCTCCCAGCCGTCCATCCCCGGCATGCCGATGTCCATCAGCACGATGTCGGGCCCATAGGCGAGTGCTTCGCCCAGGGCGGCGTGTCCGTCATAAGCGACCCGGACTTCATGACCCCAGAGTCTTACCAAATAAGCCAAGGTGTCGGCCGTGTCGCGGGCATCATCCACAACCAAAACCCGAAGCGGAGTGACTGCGGTCATTTCTCTCCCCCACGTCGAGCGACCCACGCCTCAGAAAATCGAATTGCGTACATATACCAGCGCCGCCTCAATCCCTCAAGGAATTTACCCCAGATCCAGGCGGGCGATTATAGGTTGTTGCACCTACTTGCCGATCCTCCGACCCTGTGGACCAACTTGTGCTGGCCCAGAGGGTCGGAGCCTGACCCTCAGGGTCAAAGTGGTGGTCCAGAGGGTCCAGCTGTAAAAGCATGAGGCCTTCTAACATCTAAAGGCGCCGACCGCGCTTACCGCCAGACCCACCCTCTGGACCCATTTTGTTGCTCTAGAGGGTCATTACCTGGTCCACAGGGTCATCACTTGGTCCACAGGGTCTTGCTACGGAACGGTACAAGCTGGCCATTTGACTCAAAGACGCTCAAAGCTCAAAGTTTGATGGAACTCTCCCAAACATTGATCAATGCGCACTTTCATAGCACAGCCAAAGGCCCATTCCGGCAACCAGCAGCGCACTGACAATCGGTAAAGCGCGAAATAGACGGCTTTCGCCCCACTGCGACCCAGCGAGCCGTTTCGCCTTTACCACGACAATCCCTATGGCGATCAGTACGGCGGCCAGCCCCGCGCTAAACGCCAAGAGCAATGGAAGGCCAAGCCACAACCGCCGCGTCGCCACGGCAAAACCGAACATCAACATCGCATCCCAACACGGCACGATGCCGCCGCTCATTCCTAGGACGATTAGGCTTCCCATACCCACACGTCCACCCGCCTTGGAGGCGGGATCCTCATGGCCATGGTTCTCCTTGACGTGACCGACCGTTTCATGATGATGATGGTGATGATGCCCGTGTCCGCCAATATGAATATGATCCGCCTGGCCAGAGACACGCTTTAAGAATAGCCAGATTCCCATTCCCGCGACCAGCAAGCCTCCACCCAATCCCAGGATAAACTGCACTTGTGCCGGTACAGCGTTCGGAAAGAGCAAAGGCAAGGCCGCCGCCAGAATGAGGACCGCGCCGGTGTGAGTCAATGTGGTTACTAGGCCGAGCATTAAGGCATGCCAAACGGTGCCCTGTTCGCCAACCAGGTAAGCCGCCACGAGGGTCTTGCCGTGGCCCGGCGTCAAGGCATGAGCCGCCCCGAAGAAAGCGGCCAAGTAGATGAGCGCCCAGAATCCCTGACGCGAGTCCAAGAGCAGATCGAGCAACCTGCGGGGATTGGCCTGGTCCTCCGCGCTCCCCTCGGCTTCCGAAGTCAAGGCCACCTCGGGCGCTATGCCAACAATCCCAAATGTGGCCGCGGCTTCGCGCAGTTGATCTTCCTCAGCCGACGTGCGGTCGATGGCCGACTTGTTTTGCAAGGCCTCACTCGGTTGCTCTTTTGATTCAACCCGAACGGAGGCATCGATTCTTCCAGGATAGAGGGCTGAGGAAGCCAACAGAGGCGCGCCGCCCGGCGAGGCCATCAAGCCCGTCAAGCCGGTCGCGAGGGTCGGATAGTCCCACTCCACGAGTACGAAGGAAAGCTTGACCATGCCCGCTTCATTCTCAAAGGCGCCTTCGCGAAACGTGAAGCGATGCGACCTCTCACGATCCGGCTGCCAAGAGGCCCGAAATGTGAACGAGCAACGCAAATGATCGAGAAGCTCGTAATTCTTCCGGGTGCAAACAAACGTCAGCGGTTTGCCGTCGAGAGTCCCGGAAAGACGATCCGCCAGGATGGGACCGTAGGTCCGGACATACGCTCCGTAAAGTTCGGTCCGCGTGGTCAAGTTGGGAAGTTCGTCGGGCTTGAGCGCCGCCATCAAGTCGATGATGGCCGTGCTTTCATCGACATCGAGTTGATATTCCACCGTCGCGGCATTCGCCGAGAGGCGAACGAGAATGGTTCGCTCGTAAACGCGCTTCAGAATGGGATGAGCCGACGCGGTTGAGAGACTGCTAAGCGCCAAGTATTGAGTGCTGAGCAAAAATGCCAGAAAAACCCCGCACCTTTTACGCACGGTAACATCCTACTCCATATTTCAGCACTCAGCGCTCAGCACTCATTTTGCCGGCTTGCAGTAGCTCAACGTCATGAGCGCATACCCCGTTACGAGATTCGGGTCGGCTTCGAGCCAATGATTTTCATTGACCCAGCTGCCATTGTCTTTCTGGCGTTTGGCCAAGGCGGCGGTGATGTCGGCGCGCCAGTCGTGTTTTTTGCCGTCACTGTCAACAACCTGGTCGATTCCCAAAGTAGCGAGGCACTTGGCCATGCTGTGATAGTAGTAATACAAGCCCCACTGCGAACGGACCTTCGGCATGCCGGGGTTTTCATCAACCGAGTAATGCTTCTGAATCCACTCGTAGGCCTTCTTGATGCGCGGATCGTCTTTGGTCGCGCCACAGTAGATCAGGCTCTTGACGCCTGCATAAGTCATGCTGCCGTAGCCGGGGATAGGAGCGTCGGCCGGCAGGTTGTCGGCGACCTTGGTTTGGCCGCCGTTAGCGGCACTGTAAATGAAGCTGCCGTCGTTGATGCGGCCGGCCCAGGGTTGGTCGTTGTACTCGCCCTTGAGGTTCTGACAACGGCTCACGAAGACCATCGCCTTTTTCAGGGCGGGGTCGTCCTTGGGCACGCCGGCCGCCTTGAGAGCATCCAGGAAGAATTGCGTGTTGGACAGATCGGGTCGAGAGGTGCTGTCATAGCCGGCCCCGCCGTAAAAATCGTCGCTTGGGTTCTTGCCCTCCTCCTCGTCCCATTGTAGTTTCTTGAGGAACTTGACCGCGTCGCCGATCACCTGCTTGTAAGTGTCCCGATCGGCGGCCACGAGAGCCATGACGTTGACGCTTGTTACATAATTCTGGAGCTGCACCTTCGGATCCTTGCCCGCAATGTGCCCGGCCTTGGGGTTGATCAAGGACTCAATGTACTTGAGCCCCTTGGCGACGAACGGATCCTTCGAATTGACCCTGCCCGTATCTAGCAGCCCGGTCACGACAATGCCGGTGACGCCCGGGTTCTTTTCCTTGCTCCAGCTTCCATCCTCGGCCTGACTGGTCTTGAGATAGTCGATCGCTTTATCAACGGCCTTGTTCCACAAATCCGGGTCGGGCCCCACCTTCATGGGCGGTTCCTGTGCGTGGAGACTTAACAAAGCGGACAGAGTAAAGAACGCACAGACGGCGCCCAGACTGTAACGACGAAAGCACATGATGGGCTTCTCCCTTAGATTTTGCGAAAGCGCTTAGATTTTACCACGGGTTGAAGTTGTGGCAAACCCGATGCCAAGGACGCCGACGCCCGGTTTTGCGGCCATTCTCGTAATAGACCTGATCACGGATGGCGAGAACTTCACCAATCCTGGTTACAACGGGAACACGATTCACAAGCCCAAAGCGCAAGCGCCGCGATATCTCGCCTTCGGACGGGACCGTGTTTTTCCCTCTTGCTCCCATCGCGAAACTTGTTATTCTCCCTGCCCTCTCAGACTCCAGGGCGGAGGAGGAAGCCATGCGTTGGCTGGAGACCATGGACTGGCTGATGCTTGCGACGGGATGCACCGGAGGCATGACCATCATCTTCGGGCTCCGGCATCTTTATCGTAAACTCTTCGGCCCGCCCTCGATCCAGGTGTGCTTCTCTCCCAACGGGGGCTGCACGGACATCATCGTTCGCGAAGTGAAGAAAGCCCGGCGGCACATTCTTATTCAAGCTTACTCGTTCAGTTCCAAACCGATTGCCGAGGCCTTGAAAGCCGCCAAGCTCCGCGGCGTCCAGGTCGAGATTTTGCTCGATCGCTCCAATGAACAGGAAGCCTATTCCGATCTGCCCTTCTTCCAGGAACAGGGATTGAGCCCGCTCGTCGATGCCCAGCACGCCATCGCCCACAACAAGATCATGCTCATCGACCATTCGACCTTGCTAACCGGCAGCTTCAACTTCACGCATCAAGCCGAGGCCGAAAATGCCGAGAACCTGCTCGTTCTCAAGGGCCATCCCGATCTCTTCGACGCCTATCACAAGAACTTCATGGCCCACAAAGCGCATTGCCAGGCGCCGCAGCACAAGGCGCAAGTTCATGCGTTTCACGGGCACCAGAAAGCAGCGTAATTCCCACGCGGCCCGTTTTCGTAACACGCGCCAGCGCGGGGATTAGGGATCCCCGCGCTGGCGCTTGGGGCTTTTTAACGTTGCCTGATGACGAAAGCACGACACCAGATGATCATTCACCATCCCCACCGCTTGCATGAACGCGTAGCAAATGGTCGTGCCTACAAACGTGAAGCCCCGTTTCTTCAAGTCTTTGCTGAGGGCGTCCGATTCCGGGGTCGAAGCGGGCACGTCCTTGCTGCTTCGCCGGTGATTGAGCCGGGGTTGGCCATCGACAAAGCGCCACACATAGGTATCGAAGCTGCCGAACTCCGCCTGGACGGCCAGAAACGCTTTCGCATTTTGCACCGCTGCCCCGATCTTGAGCCGATTGCGAATGATGCCCGCATCGGCGAGCAATAGATCGATCTTACGCTTGCCGTATCCGGCCACGATCACCGGATCAAAGTGGTCAAAGGCCAGACGATAACGAGCGCGTTTCTTGAGAATCGTTTCCCAACTCAGCCCAGCCTGGGCGCCTTCGAGGATCAAGAACTCGAAGAGCCGCCGATCGTCGTGAACGGGCACGCCCCACTCCTCATCATGGTAGGCGATGCCGAGTTCCGTCGTGGCCCAGGAGCAGCGCGTCTGGCTCATGTTCCCGCCTTTCCTTGAGACTACTGCTTGTTTTGACGAGGTAGGACGGCCCCCATTTGATTCTCCCCATTTCGCCTGCCCCCCGTGAAAAGAAATGGAAAGCATTTTCTCTTTTGGAAAGCATGGAAAGAATCCGTTTGAGACGCATTCGATACCTTTCAAACCATGCTCGTCAACCAACCGTTTACCAGGGTGATCAACCAGCGAGTTTTCTTTGCGTGAAACGCTTACAGAATTCGATTACCATATAGCGTTACTGAGGTAAGAAACAACCGCTGCCGTCTTGCGACTCTTTCGGGGGACAGGGTGACAAAAAGTCCGATTATTGTTTGCAGTCTCATGATGCTTGGTTGCAGCCTTCTGTTGCTCGCTAACCATGACTGGCGCGGGGATGAAGCCGTAGTACCTTCTTCGGCAAGGCCGATTCAGGAAGGAAAGGACCCTCCCCTCTATATGGGAGAATCTGTTGAATTCTGGATGGAGCAGTTAGAAACCTCCAAAGTGTCCCATGAAAGGGAAATCGCCATTCTAGCCCTTGAGAAAATCAGTCAAGAGCAAGCCCAGCCCGCCGTGACGGCCATAACTCAAGCTCTCTCTGACGAAAACAATTCTGTACGCAAATGCGCAATCAAGGTTTTGCGCAGAATTGGGCCGTCGGCGGAATCAGCCCGACCCCGTTTGCTGGAATTGACTGAAGATCCAGATAAGGAAATCCGGACGATTGCTCGCCAAGCTCTTGATAGCGTCGATCCAGTAGGCGCTGAGGAACGAGAGGTTCAGGACGAAATCTCAGTCGGCACGGATATCCACAAAGCACATGCCATCATGGAATCAAAGGGCTTCAAATGCTCCAATGAAACCCCGGATAGGCTTTACTGTGATCGAATGCCCCAAGGCAACTTCTTCAGTAATCCCGTTGTTCGACGGACACAGGTGAGTTTGTATCATAAGGCAGGAAAAGTCACGAGTATCCACGTCTCTAGCGGGTTAATTGGGCCCTAGTAGCTCCTCAACCATTGCGGTTTGGATTCGTGGTACTTGCAATGGCCAAGTTGACAGACTGAAGGCGCAACTACGAACCCAAAATCCAAACCGAAAAGTGTCAAGCGCAGGAGGGTCGCGATGCGTTTTCTCGGACTGAGTCGCCTTGCAGGATTGGTAGGAGCAAGTCTAACGCTCGCGAGTGGTCTTTCGTCGCCTATCCCAGCCGGCGCGGCCGAACCGGCCAAGCTCTCCGTGCTCTTGCTGGGCGACAAGGGGCATCACAACCCGGCCGAATTCGCCAAGTTGATCGGGGCCGCGCTGAGCAAGGTCGGCATCGACGTGACTTATACCGACAAAGTCGAAGACCTCATTCCGGAGACGCTGAAAAAATACGATGCCGTCGCCATCTTTCGTGACAGCGGCGATCTGCCCGCCAAGAACGAAGTCGCGCTGCTGGAGTATGTCGAAAGCGGCAAAGGCCTGGTCCCCATCCATTGCGCCTCACACTGCTTCCGCAATAGCGATCGCTACACGGCGCTAGTTGGCGGCCGGTTCTTCAAGCATGAGACCGGCGTCTTTCGTGCTCGCATCATCGACGCCCAGCATCCCTCCATACGGGGCATCAAAAGCTTCGAAAGTTGGGACGAAACCTATGTCCACAACCAGCTCGGCAACGATCTCCGGGTCCTCATGGTGCGCGAAGAGCGGGGCGGCGGCTACGAGCCTTACACCTGGGTGCGCGACCAGGGCAAGGGCCGGGTCTTTTACACCGCTTTGGGTCACGATGAGCGCACCTGGAAAAACGAGGGCTTTCAAAAACTACTGGAAGCGGGCATCCGCTGGGCGGCCGGCGAGACCAAACCAAGAAATGCCCTGAAGCCATTCGAATATGTCGAAGCCAAGGTCCCTAACTACATCCCCGGCGCGGAATGGGGCAAGACTGGCGAGCCGATTCGCAAGATGCAAAAGCCTCTAGAACCGGCCGAATCGATCAAGCATTTCCACTTGCCCGAAGGCTTCGAAATCCAGCTCTACGCCTCCGAACCCGATATCGCCCGCCCCATCGCCATGACCTGGGACGAGCGCGGCCGGCTGTGGATCGCCGAAACGGTCGATTACCCCAATAACAGGCAAGATGCGGGCAAGGGACATGACCGCATCAAGATCTGCGAAGACACAAAAGGCACGGGCAAGGCCGACAAGTTCACGGTCTTCGCTGACAAGCTCAGCATTCCCACAAGCCTGACCTTCGCCAACGGCGGCTTAATCGTGACGCAGGCGCCGGACACGCTGTTTCTCAAGTCCACCAACGGCGACGATCATGCCGACCTGCGGAAAGTCCTCTTCACTGGCTGGGGAACCCACGATACGCATGCCGGCCCAAGTAATTTGCGCCGAGGCCTGGATAACTGGATCTGGGGCACAGTCGGCTATTCCGGATTCCAAGGGGAAGTCGGCGGGAGGAAGCATAAGTTCGGGCAAAACATATTCCGTTTCAGGCCCGATGGCGAGCAACTGGAAGTCTTAACCTCCACCAGCAATAACACCTGGGGCCTTGGGATCAGCGAAACCGGCGAAGTCTTCGCTTCGACGGCTAACAATGATCACAGCGTCCAACTCGCGATCCCAAACCGCCACTTTGAAGACGTCCGCGGCTGGTACGGTCTGGGCTCGATGACTATTGAGGATCACAAGAAAATCCACCCTGTCACCAAGGGGGTGCGCCAGGTGGACTGGCATGGCGGTTTTACAGCCGCGGCCGGCTCGGCGCTGTACACGGCCCGCAGTTTTCCCCAGGAATACTGGAACCGGGCGTCGTTCGTGTGTGAACCCACGGGGCACCTGGTCCATATGGATTGGCTCGTGGCGCACGGCAGTGCCTATACGGCGCGCGACGGCTGGAACATCCTGGCTAGCGATGATGAGTGGTCGGCGCCGATCATGGCCGAGGTGGGACCGGACGGCGCGCTCTGGGTGATCGACTGGTACAACTACATCGTGCAGCACAATCCCACGCCGACCGGCTTTAAGACAGGCAAAGGCGGCGCGTACGAGACGCCCCTGCGCGACAAGACACATGGCCGCATTTATCGCATCGTCTACAGCGGCGCCAAGCCGGCCTCCCAGCCCAACCTCTACAAGGCCGAACCGAAAGAGCTAGTTGCAACCTTGAGCCATGAAAACATGTTCTGGCGCTTGACGGCGCAGCGCTTACTCGTGGAGCGTGGAAACAAAGATGTCATGGCGCAATTGGCCGAGCTGGTGAAGGACTCGAAGAATGGGCCCGCTGCGTTGCACGCCTTGTGGACTATGGACGGTTTAGGAGCGTTTGCGGACTCCGGCAACGGCAAGGAAATAAGCGATCCGACGGCAATCGTACAGGGAGCTTTGAGCTATGCCGATCCCGCGGTCCGTCGGGCCGCTCTGCAGATTCTGCCTCATACCGAGACCTCGGTGAAGGCGATTCTCAATGCCAAGAGCCTGACGGATGACGATGCCCAGGTACGCCTGGCTGCACTCCTGGCCCTGGCCGAGATGCCGGGTTCAAAGGATGCGGCAACAGCGATCGCCGCCCTAATTCAGGAACCCCGTAATGCGACGGACCGCTGGATTCCGCTAGCCGCGGTCAGCGCGGCCGCGCCCAGCGACCTGCATTTCCTACAGGCCGTCGCCGCAACTCAACCAATAGCCGAGGCCGAGCGAGCCCTGGCCGGAGCGGTACGCCCGGTCGCGGGAAACCTCGCTCGGCGCGCCCCCGAGGATGCGGCCGGCCCCGTGCTGGCGGCCTTGGCAAAAGCCAAAGCTCCCCTGGCAGAAGCCATGCTGATCGGCCTTGCCTCCGGCTGGCCGGCCAATCACCCTGTTAAACTCGATGAAACCGCGTCGGTAGACTTGGCAAGCCTGCCCGCCAAGCTATCGACCAGCGGCATCTCCCAGTTGGCAACACTTGTCAAACACTGGGGGCAGCAGGACAAATTGGCGAAAGTGACCGAAGGCATCAAGGCCGCCCTCCAAACGCGCGTCGCGGACGAAAAAGCGGCCGAGGAAGCGCGGGTCGCGGCTGCCCGTGATCTGATCAACCTGGGAAGCGATGAGGAGTCAATCGCGACCGTGCTGGAACAGATTAACGCCAAGGCCACGCCCACTTTCACGCGCGGCATCCTCGAAGCCCTCGGCCAATCCACTTCCGATGAAATGGGCGCCGCACTAATAAAGCGCTGGGCGGAACTCACGCCGGCGGCTCGTAAATTGGCTCTCTCCCTGTTGCTCCAGCGTTCCGCCTGGTCCAAGGCCGTGCTGACCGGCCTCGAGCAGGGCGTGATCGACAACACCGACCTTGGGGTGGATCAGGCCCAGCAGCTAAGCAAGCACTCCGATAAGGCGATTGCCGAGCGAGCCAACAAGCTCTTGGCCAGCGGCGGCCGGCTGCCCAATCCCGACCGCCAAAAAGTGCTCGATGCCCTCCTTCCTTTGGCCAAGCGGCACGGTGACAAAGACAAAGGCAAAGCGGTTTTCGAGAAAAACTGCTCCAAATGTCACCGCCATGGCAATCTCGGCCAGGTCGTCGGCCCCGATCTCACCGGCATGGCGGTCCGCGATCGGGCCGACATCCTCATCGACATTCTCGACCCCAATCGCTCCGTGGAAGGCAATTATCGCCAGTACACGGTCGAGACCAAGAAAGGCCTGACGCTCACCGGCTTGCTCACGGCGGAAACCAGGACAGCCGTCGAATTGCTCGACAGCGAGGCCAAAAAACACATCATTTTGCGTGAAGACATCGATAACCTCATTAGCTCAAAGCTGTCGCTCATGCCCGAAGGCTTCGAGAAACTGCCCGAGGAGGAGCTGGTTGCGCTGCTCGATTTCCTCTCGGCACGCGACAAGTACATCCCCCTGCCATTAGGCAAATCCGCGACGATCACCAGCATTCGCGGCATGTTCACCGACCGCAACAATGAGGCCGAACGATTGGTCTTCGAAACGTGGGGCCCGCAAACGTATGCCGGCGTGCCCTTCCAGGTTATCGATCCGCGCGGCGGCTCAATCCCCAATGTCATTTTGCTCCAGGGGCCCGGCGGCGCGGTTTCCAAAGACATGCCCAAGTCCGCCAGCGTGCCTTGCAATCTTCCGGGGAAAACGATCCACCTGCTCAGCGGCGTCAGCGGCTGGGGGTTTCCGTACGGCAAGAAGGGCACTGTATCCATGATCGTGCGCCTGCATTATGCGGACGGCAAGACCGAGGATCATCCGCTTCAGAACGGCGTTCACTTTGCCGACTACATTCGCGTCGTGGACGTGCCGGAATCCAAGCTCGCCTTCAAATTGCGCGGGCAGCAAATTCGCTATCTGACCCTTACCCCGAAGCGCAAGGACAAAATCGAAAAGATTGAGTTCGTCAAAGGAGAAGACGAATCCGCGCCAATCGTGATGGCGGTAACCGTCGAGGCGGGAGAGTAGATTAACCGACAAGCCCCAAGCGCCAGCGCGGGGATCTCCGCCAAAATCCCGCGCTTGCGCTGTGGGCTTGTAAGAACTCTTGAGAGACTCAACGATGAATGTGACTTGGCAAGGAATCTTCCCGGCCGTCACGACGCAGTTCAAGGCTGATCTATCGCTCGACCTGCCCGCGACGCTCCGGCATATCGACGTCATGCTCATGGCGGGCATCGACGGCCTGATCATGCTCGGCACCGTGGGCGAAAACTGCTCCCTGGAACCTCAGGAAAAGCTGGAAGTGCTCAAGGCGACGGTCGACCACGTCAAAGGCCGTGTCCCCGTGCTAACAGGAGTCGCCGAATACACCACGTCGCTGGCGTGCCGTTTCGCGGGCAACGCCAGGAAAGTCAGCGTCGATGGTCTCATGGTGCTTCCTGCCATGGTCTACAAATCCGACGGGCGCGAAACGTTAAACCACTATCGCACGGTCGCCGCCGCCACCGACTTACCGATCATGTGCTACAACAACCCCGTGTCTTACGGCGTGGACATCACCCCGCGCATGTTCGCCGACCTGGCCGATTTGCCGACTCTCGTGGCGATCAAGGAATCGTCCGAAAACTGCCGGCGGATCACTGATTTGAAGAATGAGGTGGGAGATCGCTTCATCCTTTTCGGCGGTGTGGATGATTTAGCGCTGGAAAGCGTCGTGCTCGGCGCGGTCGGTTGGGTATCCGGCCTGGTCAACGCTTTTCCACAGGAGAGCCGGCTGTTTTGGGGCTTGGCGACGGCCGGTAAGCTGGACGAGGCCCGCGCCCTTTATCGCTGGTACACTCCGCTCTTGCACCTCGACACCCATGTCAAGCTAGTCCAGTACATCAAGCTCGCCGTGGCGGAATGCGGCTTCGGCTCCGAAATGGTGCGCCCGCCCCGGCTGCCCTTGGCGGGCGAGGAGCGCGAGCGCGTCCTTGGCATCATTCGTCACGCCATCGCCACGCGCCCCAAGCTGCCGGCGAAATAACCGAATGAGCACCGCGCATCCTCCACGCATTCAAGTGATCGATTCCCACACCGGCGGCGAACCGACGCGCGTCGTCATTGCCGGCGGACCGGACCTTGGCAATGGCTCCTTGCCTCAGCGCGTTGCCGTTTTCCGGGAGCGCTTCGATGATTTCCGATCAGCCATTGTCAATGAGCCGCGTGGTTCGGACGTATTAGTCGGCGCCTTATTGTGCAGGCCCGTTGATGCAACGTGCGCGACGGGTGTCATCTTCTTCAATAACGTTGGCTACCTCGGCATGTGCGGTCATGGGGTCATCGGCCTTGTGGTCACGCTCGCGCACCTTGGCAGGATTCAAGCTGGGCTTCATAAGATCGAGACTCCCGTGGGAGTGGTTTCCGCTACGCTCCAAGGAAAGAACACGGTCACCGTCCAGAACGTTCCCAGCTTTCGCAGTGCCGCCGCGGTGAAAGTCCAGGTGGATGGCATCGGTGAAGTTGTGGGGGATGTCGCCTGGGGAGGCAACTGGTTTTTCCTGGTCAACAATCATGGCCAGGAAGTACGCCTTGCCAACGTGGATCGCCTTATTGATCTAACATGGCGCATCCGCCAAGCGCTGAACCGGGAGGGCATCACTGGCTCGAACGGTGAGGAGATCGATCACATTGAGCTATTCGGCTCGCCCCAGGTCCCCGGCGCGGACAGTAAGAATTTTGTCCTCTGCCCTGGCAAGGCCTATGACCGGTCTCCCTGCGGCACAGGAACCAGCGCCAAGATTGCTTGTCTGATAGCCGACGGCAAATTGAAGGAAGGGCAGCGCTGGCGGCAGGAAAGCATTATCGGCAGCGTCTTCGAGGGGTTCGCTACATTCGAGCGTGGCCAGATCATTCCCAGCATTCAGGGAACGGCCTATGTGACCGGTGAAGCGACTCTCTTGTTGCAAGAGGACGATCCATTCCAAGTGGGCATTCGTCAATGAGTCCTTCTCGCGGCAAAGTGGCAATTGTCGGCGCGGGCATTGTCGGCGCGGCATGCGCTCATTTGCTAGCTCAGGAAGGCTTTCAAGTAGTCGTCATTGACCACCGGCCGATTGGCAGCGGCGCTACAGCGGCGGGGATGGGCCATATCGTGGTCATGGACGACTCGGAAGACCAGTTCGCTTTGACCCGTTATTCCCAAGAACTATGGGATAGGCTAGCGCCGTCGCTGCCGCTTGACGTTGAGCTCACCCGCTCCGGAACCATTTGGGTTGCAACCGATGAAGAGGAGATGGCGGAAGTCAACCGGAAGCATCAGTATTTTTTGGAACGGGGATTGAAGACTGAGATCCTGAGTTGTGTGAGGCTGCAGGCGCTCGAACCGAACTTGCGACCGGGTCTTGCCGGGGGCCTGCGCGTCCCGGGCGACAGTGTCGTTTATCCTCCCTGCGCGGCACGTTGGCTTCTTGAAGAGGCGGTCAAACACGGGGCTGAACTTCATTTGGCGAGCCCGGCCGTTGCCTTGACCGGACGAGGCGTGCAGTTGGCCGACAAGACCTTCATCCCCGCGGATAGGACCATCAATGCAGCCGGCTGCGGAGCGACCCAGCTAATCCCGGGCCTGAACGTCCGCCGGCGTAAAGGGCATCTGATAATAACGGACAGGTATCCGGGATTTGTACGTCATCAATTGCTTGAACTGGGCTATCTCAAAAGCGCCCATGCCTCGGACCTGGACTCCGTGGCTTTCAACGTCCAGCCCAGGCCGACCGGTCAATTGTTAATCGGTTCCTCACGCCAATATAGAGCCGAGGATGCCCGGACGGATACGATCCTCCTTCAGAAAATGGTTAGGCGGGCGCTGGAATACATGCCCAATTTGAAGAGCCTGTCGGCGCTACGCGTCTGGACGGGTTTCCGCGCCGCGACGCCCGACTCACTGCCGATCATCGGACCGCATCCGGACGACCCCGGCCTGTTCCTGGCGACGGGCCACGAGGGGCTGGGCATCACGACCTCGCTGGCGACCGCGGCACTTATTACCGACCAGATGTTGGGGAGGCCATCCGCGATCCCCGCAGCGCCTTATTTGCCGTCTCGTTTTTCCGCGATTGTGACACATGGCTGACACCATAACAGTGACTATCAATGGTCAAGCCATGGAAGTGTCAAGAAATTCCACCGTGGCCGCAGCCGTGCTGCATACTCGGATCAGCGTGTTTCGCCGGTCGCTCAAGGGCGAACCGCGCGGCCCATTATGCGGCATGGGCATTTGCTTTGAATGCCGCGTCGCCATCGATGGTCATTTACACCAGCGCAGTTGCCAAACTATCTGTCGGCCAGGCATGCAAATCGACACAGGCTGACTTTATTGACAATCGGTAACCTCCCAACGAATCTCTCCAGGCGTGGTTCGGATTGAACGACATGGCCCGCTCGTTTGATATTCTCGTCATCGGCGCCGGACCGGCTGGCCTGGCAGCCGCGTGCTGCGCGGCGGAAAGCGGTCGGCGCGTCTGCATCGTGGACGATAATCCCGACCTGGGCGGACAAATCTGGCGCAATGAGCCTGCCAAACCGAGCAGTAAGGAAGCGGCTCGATGGTTCAAGCGCGTTCGACTCGCACGATGCGAATTCTTGCCCGGTGCTCAGGTCATCAGTCAACCGCGACCTGGATGCCTTTTAGTTGACGAGAAGGGACATGCTCGCGAATTGCCCTACCAAAAAATAATCCTGGCAACCGGGGCTCGTGAACTCTTTCTTCCTTTCCCTGGCTGGACGCTGCCCAATGTCATGGGCGCCGGCGGCTTACAGGCCCTGGTCAAAGGCGGCATGCTAATTAAGGGCAAGCGCGTCGCCGTCGCCGGCTCAGGGCCGTTGCTTCTGGCCGTTGCCGCATACCTGCAAAACCAGGGCGCGGAAATCTGTCTGATAGCGGAGCAAACTCCCTTAAGGAATCTCTTACGCTTCGCCCTGGGCCTATGGAAACAACCCGGCAAGCTGCGCCAGGCAGTCCAGCTGAAATGGCAACTCAGGCGTGTTCGTTATCTGGCCGGATGTTGGCCGATTGCCGCCGAGGGACACGACCAATTAACTTCGATTACCTTCAGCACAGGTAAAAAAAGCTGGACCGTGCCGTGTGACTATCTGGCCTGTGGATTCGGGTTAGTGCCCAACGTGGAGCTACCTGCCCTTCTCGGTTGCGAAACCACTAGCCGAGGCGCTTGTGTTGACGAGATGCAGCAAAGTTCCGTGCCCGGTGTCTATTGTGCCGGCGAGACGACGGGCATCGGCGGTTTGGACCTGGCGCTTATCGAAGGCCAAATTGCCGGGTATGCCGCGGCCGGGTTAGAGAATAAGGCTCGTGCTATATTTGCCGCGCGATTGAGAGCCCGAAGGTTCGCCGGCTTACTCGAAGAAACTTTCGCCCTTCGCCAAGAATTGCGCGACCTGGCGACCCCAGCGACCATCGTCTGCCGCTGCGAGGATGTGCCCCACGGAAAACTGCGGCTTTACACTTCTTGGACCGACGCGAAGCTGCAAACGCGCTGCGGCATGGGGCCTTGCCAGGGACGAATCTGCGGACCCGCCACCGAGTTTCTCTTCGGCTGGAAACCCCTGTCGGTCCGCCCTCCCCTATTTCCCACCGATCTCGTCAATCTGGCCGGCATCTATTCGGAATCAGGACCCTGATAACCCGGCTTCAATTCGACTAGCCCAACCACACCACCGCGTTCCACGGAGGCACTTCGGGATACTGGCAGCCGATCACCCAGGTTTTGCCCGCTTTCCGGCAGTTCCTTACCTCGACATCGATCCAGCCGACGTCTTTTGGGGCCAGAACCGCACGCACCTTCAGCTTCGCGCCCTCATCGTAGGCCTCATCCACCAAGAGAGCCACACCCCCCGTCGAGCGATTGACCACCGCGCCGCGAACCGGTTCGACCCGATACCCGGAAATTATCCCCACCTCCACCGGATTGCCCCAGTAGCGAATCGCAGCCCGACGATTGCGGCCCTTTTTGAGGTAGGCGGCCTCCTCTGGCGGCGTCGGCAGATAGACGAGCGGCAACGGGACAACCGGTTCGTCCAAGATTTCCTGTTTTGGAGGTTCGGGTGGGCTGAAGCGGCGCAGCATCACAAATCTCAGCAGCGGGACGCGATGCCGGTGCAAGAAAAACAGGGCCACCACGAAGACAAGGGAGCCGACCCCTATCCCACTTGCGATTGGGAGCCATTTCTCCCATTGGTAGGGAATAAAGGTCTTAAGCTCCTGCAAATCCACGATCTTAGCTCCCCGTTTTGATGGGTTAATGCCGAGAAAGAAAGCGGTCGGCCCCAGGCCAACGGAAAACCGTCGCTATTTCTGCTCGGACAAGAACCTATTCTTAGGACGGGATTTTAGGTCCGCAGGGACCAAACATATATAGATCAATTTCGGCTTGTGTCAAACACGCGAAGGCCTTGGTGAAAGGCCTCCTCCGCAAGCTTGGCGAATTGACTGATCCATCGGCGGCCTGGGGTTTACACCTGTAAACCCACCCACCCTCTAGCTCAGTTGTGGTGGGTCCAGAGGGTCGTCGGTTGGCCCACAGGGTCCAGCTGCATCAGCTCCATGCCCTGTTTTGACCTTGGCACTTTCTACTCCCATAGGCGGCTCAGCTGCAATGCTGACGATGCCTACTGTTGCTGGAACCGTGAAATTCTTCGGTCTCAAGGCAAAAGGCCCCCGCCACAATTCGCCGATAGACCATTCGCCGAAGATGGTTCCCTCACCATCATATCTTCCCGTGTACAAGACCTGATGACGGCCAAGATAGAGTTTAATCAATACCACATTGCCCGCATGGTCATAATGGCCCTTAAAATTGAAGCGGCCGACGATATCGATTCCGGGGCCGTCAACATGGCCATCGCCAAAGTGCAAGACGAGGTCGCGCATAGCTTGGTGACCCCAATACGTCTGCTCCCAAAAGCCCAGCCAAGGTCCCGACGGATACAAAGGGCGTCCCCCTTTTCTCATTCACCTGATGATTTTCTAGTTTGCATGCATCCACCCTCCCCCCTAATGCAAACTTGCGTGCAAACTGACCGATAACCGCAGCGTAAACCTTTTGGCAACAGAAGTTAATCTAGTTTGCACATGCGAACAATCGGTTGCAAACAAAAACAGAAGGCGTGCAAGTCAGAGGAAGTGTGCAGGATGCAGCAAACGATCGCGCCTTGACGCACTTTGGCATGACCTTTCGGCCTGGTGACCTGACGCGAGTACCTGTCCGCGTCCCCTTTTTCTGTCCTCGCGGTGCGCGCCGACTTTTCAAGCGTGATCGTCCGGAGTGTTTTTATTCAAGAAGAGGGGGGCATAAAGCGATTCGGCGGCTGTGTCTCGCCTTTTCACATGACTGGCCTTCAATAACCTGCGCGCCACACGGCTTGCCTAGATCATCCGGCAGGTCAAGTTCGTGGGCCGTATGCCCCTGGCCCGCGACAATGCCGACCGCCGGACCGGCCGCCTGCCCGCCCGATCCGTCGGTTCCTCTTGTCGCTATGATGACAAAAGGAGACCGCCATGAAGCAATGTGCCCTTTGCGGTGAGCCGATCCTCGCCAATCCGAGCGACCCCGAAGATAGAGAGTCCGACGAGCACACACCGCCCCTACAGTTCATTCCGAAAGCCATGCGTTCTGAGCTTCGAGAGGAGCTATGGAAAGTCCCTTCCCACAAACGATGCAACCAAAGCTCAAAGTTGGATGAGGAGTACTTCTACCACCGCCTCTATCCACTTGTAGGGGTCAACAACGAGAAAATGGGCGATGCGATACTTGCCGACCTTATCCGCCGGGCAATGAAGCCTCAAAGCAGGGTAATGATCCGCCACATGCTCAAGGAAATCACGCACACGTCCCCAGGAGGCATACTTCTGCCCCAAGGCCAGGTCCGCGTCAATTTCAGAGAGGTGCGTATCCAAAACGTGGCCGTGAAGATCGCCAAGTGCCTTTTCTATATGGAACACACCAGGTATATGCCCAGGTCGAATTGTGTCCATATCGAGCTATGCCAAACAGTGGCGGACCTCCAGCAACCATTTGACGACCTTTGGCGGGTCCGGGAGTTAGAAAGACGTTCGGCAGCCCCGGACGTCTTCCGCTACTGGCACCTTGACCTAGACGGCCTCCACTACTACGCGATGCTGTTCTGGGATGCGTTCATGTTCTGCCTGATCTTCCAAGATCCGAAGCGCCGACGACGAGGTCAAAGTCGACCAAAAAAGCCGGAAACCAGCCGCCCCCGACGTAGCAGGTAGGTAAACTTTACCCGCTAGGCCACGGCCGCCTGCCTTCTATCAATACGGCAGGCGGCCGTGGCACCATGACATTGATTACCGGTTTTTGAATTGCTACGATTTGTGTCCTAATGTCCAGAGGGATCGGCGATGAACGAGAAAGAGATACCACAAGGAACGCCAGTGAATCTTCAAATCAGTTTTGCGGTCGGGCCACCGAACATCTGCAAGATGGCGGAAGACATACTCGCCTTAAAGATTCAGTGCAACGATAAGCTGAAAAAGCGAATCCGGTCCGTTGCAAAGGCGTTCATCGACGAGACGGACGAATTGAATCGTTCTTTGCGGGAATTTCAGACGAATGCAACCCGGACGCAACTAGGGACCTTTTCCCCGCCAGAAATGATTGAGAAAGCGAAGGGCCTAGCCTCCGTCGTCCTCGACAACGAGGACCACCAGAATAAAATCCGCATCGTCGCTGAAACGTATGTCAAGGTCGCGGAACACAATCATAGAGCGTTTGAAGACTTCAAGCGGAAGTATGGTCATCTTTTCCCCCCGCAAAAAGAAACGTAGCCTTGGCCCCGACCCCTCGTCTGCCAGCACCCCAGCCATTCCGGCATCACCCGCATTCAAAACTACATTGGACGGCAATTCTTGTAGTCTATTGCGGAGCCATTTAGACGGTGCTAGGCTAGGCCGCGTACCGTAGCAACCCATCGCTTTTGAGCCCCTTCGAAAATGGCCGGCAGGCCGGGCGACTTTATCCTGGAATGCGAGAATCTTCAAATGGACTACAACCCAGAGCTTTATGAAAAGGATGCCTCTCTCCATCGAACCTTAGTCGAATTTCTTTTCCACAGTGGCCATTCCGAAATAGCAGGTGCGATGCTAGAGGGATGGGTCAATGGGTGGAATTGGAAAGGTGATGCACATACGTTTTATATTGACGTCCCCCCAGCAGCGTACCGCCTTGTTGCGGTCAGCGAGGAGATTCAAGGAATTCTACGCATGGCAATGCGGGAGGTCGTTAAAGGCCATTCCAACAATGAAAACATTGAGGTCGAAATTAGGATGAGGCAGCTTCCCGCCCCTGACAAGGCCTGGAATATGGAGATGAAATCGCGAATAAGTCAATTCAAGGGTTCTAATCAGGGCCTTGTGTCTCAACTCATTGCCAGCAGGGATGGCCGACCCGTCCATACTTGGAACGAGCTAAGATATGCATCGGCATCGGAAATCACAATTGCACAAGAACTTGAAAAGCGAAAAATTCTCTTTTTCCCGTTAGCCGTTGCCGTTCGAGCCGAGACTGGGCAAAGCTGGAAAGATCATCGGGAGGTCGATTTTCTTATCTGCAATAACGGGGCCTGGGGCATTCTGGAAGTAGCCTATCATCCTGACCGCTACGAAAAGGATTCCGAGAAAGATCATTGGTTCAAGAAGTCGGGAATACTCTGCATCCAACACTACACAGCCGAGCGGTGTTACAAGGAGTCGCCCAAGGTAGTCGATGAGTTCTTAGGAATTCTCAAGCAATATGAAAAATAGGATCGGCTATCACGGCCCAAATGACCACGTTGTGGACCCGCTTTGCAATCGGCCACTTTTTGCTTGAACCCTAGCCTTGCCAGCTAGACAATTCGCTTGAACGGCAGCGCGCTCAGTCTTTGCCTGAAATGAGTTGCCACTGTTTGGCGGAAGAGACTAGGGGGTGATTGGTGCTGGTAAGCTCTGGAGATGCAAACCGGCCTTTCAAAGTTCTCGGTCTCGTTGTCGGGTTCGCAAGCAGGGGCCAGGGATGCCAAGGTAAGGTCGATGTAGAAGCGGTCTACGAGAAAGCACTTCAGCGGCTAACTGAAAGCGCCGAAGCACTTGAAGCGAGCGGCCTGCTTTTCGTGAACTTTCAGAATCGAGTTGCGAGTACTCAGGCGTGCGGCACTTCACAGCAAACCTTCGAGGTGTTCGCCTGGGGAACAGCCGTCCGGTGGGTGAAGACCAGTGAATAGGCTGGCATGTTGGGCCGCAATATTGGCAATACGTCTGTACCAGTTGTTTGGCCGCGGACTGGTGCAGAAGGAGTGCATCTACTCGCCCAGTTGTTCTTGCCGCGCCATAGCGTTCTTCCGGCGCGGCCCGTTCCTTGTGGCGTTGCTGTCCACTCGACAACAACTCGCCCGGTGCAACGGAAATTACTCGCTGAGACTGAATGGCCATCGTGAAGTTGAGATGGTCACAGACGATGGCGAGGTGGTGCATGAAAGCGAGCTAGCTCCACGCGTCACGCGCAAGCTAAAACGATTCGCTCCTGCCATGCCACCGGTGGACGCCTAACTAGCCACTTCCGTCTGCCTCTTGAGCGGCGGCCAGGGGATGGCAAACGAATACACCTATCTATGGGTTGTAGCTTGGTTCGGAGGGAGATTAAGGAGTGGGTTCCCAACTTCCATAGCAGACGGTTTTCCAACTTGACCCACTTAATTGCATCATTCGGTTGGAATAGATACGAATAGTCTGGCCTGACGATTTGCACCGCAACTCGAGGTAATCCTTGGTCCGGTTAGCCACGACTTCTTCCCAAGCTTGAATCAGCTGGCCCGACTTGCTGTTGACTTGATTCCATGAACTCTCATTTGTTCGCACCATTGCCGTGTTGTATGTAGTGTTGTTCCACTTAACTCTTTTATTATCCTCTTTTGCGTTGGTAGAGTAGTTCAGGTCTAGTCCTACCCCTTCGATTGCTGGTACACCGCTCTTTTCGTATGCCGATTTGAGAGATTGGATTGCGACCGCAGACTCGAATCGGTTCGATTTAGTTTCTGCACTTATCAGCTTATCAAGGTCTCCGAGGAATATCTTGAATGCAGTTTTGGCTTCCTGGTTATATATGGTTAACGCGGCTCTAACGTGGGCATTACAGTCGGTCAAGAATAAAGCGGCAGATTTTGGAAGGGACCCATCTGCTTTCGATTGCCCATTTTCTATGCGCTCCCGTTCAGCCTTCAATGCGATCACGGTGCTCAACTCACCACTGTCGGTGGCAGATTTGATCAATTGGTCCAATTTGGCCATGTAGGTTGTTTTCGCGGTCGCAAAGACTTTATCGAACTTATCCTGGGCCTTTGTTACCGTGGCGTGAAACTTGTCCATGCACGGAGTCGTTACTTCAGGTAGGGCGTTAGTTTCCTTAGGATTCTTAACAGTCGCTGGCTTGGCAGAATCTGAAGACGATTTCTCGGGTGCCGAACCCTCGGGTGCCGGTTTCTTGGTGACGTTTGGCGAAGAAAGGGGCAGTTCAGGGATGACAACGATTCCCTGCGGCTGAAGCGGCGGCAAGTTTTCAAAAGGATCAACCTTGGATTGATCATTATTCCGCGAACGGTCTTTAGTTGCACCGGTTGCCATAAAGGAGTTCTTGGTCTCCCCAGTGGCTGTTAAGGAAGCTGAAGCACGGTTGTCATCATCTTTCCTTGTAGCCACCCAAGAGACAAGACCGCCAACCAACAGAAGAGGGAAGATGAGGGCGAAAAGTAGCTGATTGCGTTTCCTTATTCTGTTCGAACGATTCCATTCAAGGTCGAATAAAACCGGACCATCAGCTGGCAATTGCGTGGCCGATGTTCCGATCGGTTCAGGAACAACGCTATCCCAACCGCAGTGAACACAACTAATTGATTGCCCAACATTTCGATCTTCTGCTTGCAAACGGGAGCTGCACTGTGGGCAGGAATAGTCAATCATTAGGCGACCTGGCAGGAGGATAGGCATGCCCGTCTAACAAACGAGTCAATCCAAGGCGGACACTTGGGAGGGATTGTCTCTTATTGTTTTGTCAACCGCAAGGCAAAAATGGACACCGCCAGGTTTTATTGAGTTGTTCGCCACATCGGGGTTATTGGCGGCCACGAGGATTAGGATCTAGTAATCCCCTCAGTTCGGCTTGCGCATAGCAATGCTGAGCATAAAGCCGATGATGCCGGCCAGTAAAAGAGCAATTCCTATTACAATAGCCATCGGATTTTTTTCGCGGGCAGCGTCAAACATGAGAAAAACGGTGATATAAGTGCCGACGATGCCCAAGAGGAGAAAGCCGAGTATTGAAAGGTTTCGGATGAGAGAAGGTCTTCTGTAAGGGACTTCTGATTCGTTACCGCAGGCAAAGCAAGTCACGACTTCGCCAACGGCGTTTCCGCCGATAGGCGTTCGGCAGTCGGGACAACGGTAAGAGACCATAGAAAACCCTTCTGATGTTCCGGATTGTTGTCGCGGATTATCATCCTCTCTTAATCGGAAAGCAAGTAATTTCCGGAGTCACTGGACGCATCGGCAGTCCCCGAACCAGGAACTGTTACGCTCCTGCTCGTTGGAATCGGTGGGTTGTTCCGGGTTCGCTTGGGCCCTCCTCTAACAGAGTCTCATTAGCGGCGGGTGGCCGGGGCTGAGTCTTCGAAGCCCCGGTTCACGCCAAGCCGGGGCTTCGAAGACTCAGCCCGTAGCCATGCAAGCATAGTCTTGAAACTATTTCAGCAATGCCGTAAATCCGGCCTGCTCAAAATGATGATCACCGGTCAAAGCGTCCGTAATTTTTTGCTGGTCCATGACCACCAAGGACAGGCAGTCGGTCAACGACCATTCCTTGTCGGGGCGTTGATCATAGAAGTCGATTCCTTGGCGGAGGAGATCATCGGCACAAGGAACGATGTGAAAATCGGGCTGTGCCAGCATGTCGCGGTACATGGGGACGAAAAGCCTGCGCCGGCGAGGATTGGCCAGCCCATCCCCCAACTCAACCAGGATCCAGCCGGTGGTGAGGATCTGGCCCCGAAAGCTCTTAGTGAAGTCCAAGGCCTTGGCGTGCGACGACTCGTGTTGATTCAGCAGGGCGAGGAAGTAGAACGTATCCGCGAAGACCGGTTTCATCGCTTGGGAGTCCCGTGGATGTAATGATCGTGCTGCTCGGCCATGTCGGCCGGCAAGTCATTGCAAGTTCCGGCATATTTCAAAAGGAAACCCAATGTCGGCTCGGCTTCGGGAACAACAACTTGGACGCGGAGGCCTTCCGGAAGCTTCTGATTGCCCTCCAAAACCACCATGCCGTTAATTATCACGCCGTCAAAACTCATGGTCAGATTCTCCTGAACTTGTTAGTGCTGCATTTTACCAGAAATGGAGCGCGGGAAAATAAGCCTTTTCCGATTTGTCAAAGAGCCCGCCAAGCGCCTCATTCCGCCTCATCCGCCTTCTAGGCAGCGCGTGGCCGGGGCATTGGTTGCTCAGGTCGGTCTGGTGAAGGAAATCTGCGTCTTGTCTACGTCCAGGCCATCTCGTCGATGTCGGCTTCGACGCCGGCGCATGGCCGGGGCTGAGTCTTCGAAGCCCCGGTTCACGCCAAGCCGGGGCTTCGAAGACTCAGCCCCGGCCACCCCTATCAAAGTTAAATCGGTCGGTCTCGTCTCATGTTGATCCGTGGTGTGAAGAAACCGGAGCCGCCTTCCCTCCTGGACCGCTAAGCCGGCAATGACAATCACCGATCCCATCGTCGAACATCTGACTTAACTCGTCCTTATACGATTCCAGCCGCTGAGTCTCCTTGATCACAGGCCGATTCCCAAGGTAGCTTGCGTGCTTCTTCAGAAAGCGTAAGGCTTCCGACTTGCCCATGTTGTAAACTCATGGAAAGCGGCATCCAACTCACGGGAGCGTATTCATGAGCGACACTTTGCCCCTCTTGTACCTGGCCCGGCACGGCGAAACGGCCTGGAGTCTGTCGGGACAGCATACCGGGTTGACGGATTTGCCTTTGACGAAGCGCGGTGAGGACAACGCGCGGCGGCTGGGGGAGCGGCTGAAGGGTTTGACCTTCGCCAAGGTTTACGCCAGTCCGCTGCAACGCGCCCGGCGCACCGGCGAACTGGCGGGGTTCGGAGCGGTCGCGGAAATCGATCCGGATCTCGTGGAATGGAACTACGGCGACTATGAAGGCAAGACCTCAAAGGAGATTCAGCAGCAGCGGCCCGACTGGCAGCTCTTTCGCGACGGCTGTCCCGGCGGAGAAACGCTGGCGGCCATCGGCGCGCGGGCCGATCGCGTCGTCGGCCGGGTGCGGTCGAGCAACGGCAATGTGTTGATCTTCTCCAGCAGCCATTTCCTGCGCGTGCTCACGGCGCGCTGGCTGGGGCTCGACCCGGCCGGCGGACGTTTCTTCGTGCTCAATACCGGAACAGTGAGCATTCTGAGTTACGAGCACAACAAGGCCGAGCCGGTGGTTAGGTTATGGAACGAAGGCGGAGCTGCTGGATCGTAAGGTTGCCGGCCCAGGTCATTTCAACTTCTTCGAGAAGCGGGCCTTCAACTCCAGGAGGTTCGGCGGCGCCAATGCTTCCACGCGGGCGAATTCCGCGCGGGCTTCCTCCTTGTCATCGGCGGCCAGCAAGCAGATAACTCGCAAGCTTCGCGCCTCGGCGTTGGTGGGGTCGAGCCGAATCCATGCCTCGCACTCGGGCCGCGCTTCATCCCATGCCTTGTTATCAACGAGGAGCATGGCGATGCCGCGGCGGTATTCCGGAGCCCAGGGATTGACCTGGATAACCCGGCGCCAATAGCTCAAAGCGAGGTCGGTCTTCTTTAGCCTTTCGACCGCCGTGACCGCCCCTACCAAGGAGTCTTCCCGATCGGGGGCCCTGGCCAAGACCGCCTCGAATGCCGCCAACGACTCGGCCCAGCGGCGCTGAAGGCCCAGGTTGTAGCCCCGCGCTTCCCCGGCTGCGTAATCGTTCGGGTCGCGCTCCGTGGCGGTATCCAATAGGGGAAGAACCCGGCTAAGAATGCGCGGGTCGGGGAGATTGCCGTGCAGCGCCATCTTCACCAGAACTACCGCCAGGTCACGGTCGTTTTCCGCCTCGTCGGTTCCGTGCCGATCGCTGTAAAACGAAACCACCGGGAAGCCATTGCCCAACCCCGCTTGCGGGTTAGTGGGCATAGCGGCCTTGCCGTCGCGCGGAATGCGGTGATTGGTGGAGGCGGTATGAGCGATGTCCGGGGCGTCGTAGCGCGGCATATGGCAGTCGATGCAACTGTCCTCCTTCGTCCGGCGTAGCCGATCGGCCACCGGAAGACTGCATCCTTTCTGCTCGTGGCATTGAAGACACCGGCTCCGGTAATGGGCAATCCGTTGCGAAGGCGATACACGCACATGCGGATCATGACAGGAGGTACATCCCAACTTCTCGGACCCGACGCTGGCCTGAAAGCAGCGGCTCTCATACATCTGCTCGACCTGGCCGACAGCTTTGTCGCCCCCTCCCGCTTGAGGAGCGCGTACAAAAACGGCCCAGAAAGGCTCCAACGGCAATCCGGGCCGAAAATCATCCAGGCCGCGGCCGCGCTTTATGATTCTTTGCTTTCCTACCAGATGGCACTGTTCGCAGACGGCCGCGCTAAGAGAATGCTCCAGGTGGCGGGGATTGACGATGGTGGGATCGGGCCCCGCGGCGACCGGCTCAGGCTTCTCCCGGCCGGCGACATGCAACTCCCCCGGACCGTGGCAGCGCTGGCAGCCGATGGCGTGACCATCAAATACCGGTTCCCGGTAGCGGTTCATCGAGCCTTCCACAAAGTTGACGCGGTTGGCATGGCAGTAAAGGCACTCCGGCAACACCGGCCGTCCCGCCATGCGGTCCTCCATGAAGCCCGGGGACAAGTCCCATTTCTCTTTCTGGGAAAACCAGCTGACGGGCGTCTGGAATAGATAGCCTTCCCGGTCGGTCAGATAGGAATGGCCGCGGGTGCCGGAACCGATGACGTAGTCAACATGCCATTGGACTTCGGCGGCAGGATGGCCGGCCGAATCCAGCCGGACTCCGCGCTGCCAGACGCGGTTTCCTTCGTGCTTTATTGAAAACATCATGCCAAGGGCATCAAAGGGGAGGTTATGGCCCTTATCCTCCGGAAGAGACGGAGCATTTGCCATGGGGAGAAGCGATCGTCCCATCGGATGGTCGGCGAAGGAACGGGCTATATCGGAATGGCAGTCAGCACAGCGGTCGTCGGAAACGTACCGCACGGCCAGATCCACATTGAGAAACGGCCCCGCATAATCGAGGCGTGGATCACGGGGCGCCGCCAAGACTGTAGGCGAGCCGTGGAATCCGCGGAAAAAGACGAAGTAAAGCGCGATTCCGGCTGCCAGCAACAGACTGGCCGTGCCCGCCACGAGGACCCGCCGTTTGCGACGGCTCGCGAGTGCAGGCTGCCCCCCGGATTCGGAACCATCGGGATTATTTGTGGCCATCTTTTGCCGCACTCACCACACCGGACCATGCCAATCTCATGGCCTTCTGTGGGGAGCCCTTGGCATCCTGTAGCTAAAACATATTAAGAGGCTTCCAATGACTCTATCTCTCCGGCACCCGGTTACTTTGTCCTATGTCTATTTCAACCATTCCACACAGGTCTGGGCCGCAATGCGGCCGTTGAAATCCAAACCACTGTCCGCGGCGTCATCTTGCCAGAGCGTGAGGGCCAAGCGGAATGCGGCGTCCGCTTCGTCCACCTCGCCCTCCTCCAGAGCGAGCAAGCCCCGCAGCACGTGGGCATCCGCTTGCTGTTTGAGGGACGTGGAGAGGCCCATAATCCGGCTGTGAAACTGCAGCCGCCCGTAGCGACGCCAAAGCAGGTGGAGCATGGAACCCGCTCCAACCTGGTCGTTGAGAATCGCCTGACCGACAAGGAGGGCCATCCGGTCCCGCAAGGGAACCGGGCCCGCTTCCTCGCCCCCAGCCGCCGCATAGGCCAGCTGGGCACATTCTTCCTCCGCCAGGGCATAATTGCCTATGGCGGCCAAAGCTTGAGCGTGCAGCCAATGGTAGCGCGTTTGGCCGAGCGTAGCCAAGTGTTCGGGGCCGGTCCACTCTTCGACTTTTCTTGGCTGTCCGGTCCTCAGCAGCAAATCCAATTCCAACTCCATGCCCTGGGGCCCAAAGGCGGAGATGTCGGATTCCAATAGGATGTCGCGGGCTTTTCCGGCCAAGCCCATTTGAGCCGCCATCATGGCCCGCTCGAGCACACTCAAGCCTGCCGATTCCAGCGTGTATTTGTTCTCGCGAGCCGCCATCTCGCTAGCCATGCCATTGACCGCCTCCTCATACTGTTTGCGGCTTTCGCGGAAATCCTCGGCGCTAACCCCCGGCGGCGGTCCGGCCTTTTGGGTGAGTTTATAGTGGGCTTGCCCGTGCTTTAGCGACAGATCGAGACAGTTCATTTCCCGATAGAGACCGGCCAGTTCGTGATGGGCTCGGGCGAGGGTGGGATTGAGGGAGATAGCCTGATTCAAGGCTGCACTCGCCTGGACGCGCCGGATCTGTGCAAGTTCCGAAAGCCTTTTTCCCCAGACGCTTTCACGCGTGCTGTCCAGAAAGCGCAGATAGCTTTCGCCCAGAACCGCATAAGCCTGGGCATCAAGCGGATTGGCGGCCACGGCCCGCCGGGCACTCCGCACAGCGAGATAGAGCAGAGCCGGAGGCACGTCATCAAGTTGGATGGCGTAGTTCCCCTGCACCCTTCGCCTCAAGCGATCAATCACGGGCGCGGAATCGGACTTGTTTTCCGCGGACGGCATTAACGGAGGGAGCAGCGAAATGCGCAGGAAAGCGTCCATGTGCCAGGGCGATCCTGGCCAGCCGGCAACCGCTCCCAACAGGGCCGCGCCCTGACTTCCTACCCATTGGTCCACGTTCTTGTTGAGAACCAAGCCGCGCGAGGCCTCGGCGTGCAGCAGGTGCAGCCTGGCCTCGTCACGGTCAATTGGGCGCGGCGAAGCGGGCTTCCAAAACGCTTCCCACCATTCGCGGGGTTCGGGTTCCTGGTCGGGGGCTTGGCGCGGGGCTTTCTTGTCCGCGGCAGGGTGGAAGGCCAGACGATTCAGGTCCAACTGCCAGGCGCGAAAGGTGTCGCCGCTTTCACCAAGGGCTGGATCGCGCCAACCAAAAACCGCCAAATTCCCTTCCACGTAAAGAAGCGGCCATTGCTCCGGATCGTTCAATAGGGAATCCAGCCCGGAAAAGAGACGCACGGGATCGGGATCATACAGGATCAAGTGGTTAATCCCGGCCGAACGCAGTCGCTCGGCCACCTCGGCCCTCGCTCCCGTATCGGCCTTGATCGTCCCTAACAAGGGATCCGCCAAAACTCCCTTGTCCTCGGGGCAAAACCAAGCAAAAACATTAGCGGTCTCGGCTGATAAATGGAGCCCCCGTGCCTGCGGGCCGAGCTTTCCCTCATCATGCCAACGTTTGGTTGCCAACGCCCCGGCTTCCAGGGAAGGCGGCAGATCGATGGCCCACCGACGTGGTTCGTAAGGAGGCCCCTGGAGCCAACCGGGCCAGGCCAAAATGGGGAGAACCAGAAGCATAGCCACGATCAATCCCCGGCCCATTGCGATTCCCCTTTGCCAGCCCAGGATATGCAAGCGCTCGCGGTCAAAAAAGCTGCTAAAAAACTCCTGGAGATTCTTGGCCAGAACCGGTCCAGCGATAATCGCAAAGAAGGGAACCGCTCTAACCTGAAAAGCGCTCAGTAGGAAAAGACCGAGCCAGGGAAGGAACCGCTGCCAAGACCAGCGAGACCGGTTCAGGGCGAACGAAAGCAGCCCCAAACCCACTAAAGGGAAATAGGCCCAGGCGGCCGGGCTTTGACCAAAATATGTAAAGTAACCTCTTTGGAACGGCGAAGTCACTTGTCCCAGGGCGAGGCCGGGGGAGGATGAGCCAGCCAGGCCAAACCAACCTAGCTCGGGAGGGAGCAAATGGTGGATGAACGACGACGGATGAAGGATGAAAAAGGGATTGAACAGGCATACCGCCCCAAGAATAAACAAGGAGACAAGGAGACCAAGAGACAGGGAGACTAGTGAACCGGTTCCATGCCTCCTTGTCTCTTGGTCTCCTTGTCCCCTTGTCTCCTTGACTGCCCCTCTCTCCTCTCCTTGCCATGCGAAATCCAGGACTCGACCAAGCCAAACAAGGGCCACGGTCGCAAGGCCAAGGACAAACCAGCTGTCCATATTCGCCCAGAGGATGAATAGAATGACCAGCGGCCAGTGAGGCAGCAAAGAAAGTACGAAGGATGAAGGACGAAGTGCGAAATGAGGGACGCCCGCGCCCCTCGCCTCATCCGTTCCGCCTCCTTCATCGCCTTGCCGTTCTCCGTGGTCCTTAATCCTTTGACTTCCGTCCTTCATCCCTTGTCCTTCCCATCGGGTTCGGAGAAACCAGAAAGTCAAGGCCAGAAACAAATAGGAAACGGTCGCCGGCTGGAGCAACAGCCGCGTGCTCAAAGCCAGCAGCGCCAAGGCGGTGCAAAAGGCCGGGACGAGCCATCCCCGATTGGACACGCTGAGCCGGAGCATTATTAGCGCCGCTCCGACGACAAACGCGGCCTTAAAGAACACAAGCCCGGGGCCTCCGAACGCCGAATACAAGCCATAGCTAAAAAGGTCATAGAGCCATGTATTGTTCAGCCGGAAATTGGGATCGAAGGAAACGTCCGAGTCCAGATAGTTTTGACCCTGGCTTAAGAGTCTACCTGCCGCCAATTGCCCCCAAAGATCACTGTTGCGTGCAGGGAACGAGGCCAACAAAAACCCCAGGATCAAAACGAAAAGAAGCAGTATTCGCTCGAAAAGGCTAAGAGAAACGCCGGACTGGGAGTTGGGATCCCAGGGGGACTGGCCGGCGGGGCTTGGTGGAACAGGAATAGGAACAGTTTCTAGGTTTTCGAAAGTCCCCGAAGAGGGCAATACCCCCCCCCTCATGCCTTCGACAGAGGGAGGGACACCCGACATTAAGGAGGGTGAGGATGATAGTTCATTTAGCGGCGTCATGATTTTATGCGGATTAGAAAAAGAAAAGCCGATGATTCGGCCGAAAATAATGGCTTGCCTTAGAAAAATAAGGGCTTGCCTTTAGGATAAAGGCGAAGATCGGACGGGTCAAGCGCCCCCATCATGAGGTCGGGACAATCGACTTTTCCGATTGAGCCGTCTTTCAAGACCGCCTAAGTGGCAATTGAAGCATTGCGAATTGGGACAGTTGGGAAATCGGAAAGAACCTGGAGGATTGCTAGGCAGCAGTCAAAGGGGATTTGCAGCTGTGTGTTCGTTTGTTTGCTGGACGCCCATTTACCCCGTTTGCCTAAGCCAAATTGGCCGCCCATTTTCTCCGATTTGCCGGGTGCATCAGGAAATATTGGAAATTGATGATAAACTTCTTGACACAAGGCCGCTCGGCGGAGAACATGCACGAATCGGGTATCTTACATACCTACTTCATTTCTATTTGAATAAGGAGTACTTCATGCCCCGGCTACGCCTCTCCTGGCGATTGCGAGGATTCACGCTCATTGAATTGCTCGTCGTAATCGCCATCATTGCCATTCTTATTGGACTTTTAGTCCCCGCGGTTCAAAAGGTTCGCGAGGCCGCTGCCCGGACTCAATCCCAGAACAATTTGAAGCAGATGGTCCTGGCGACTCACAACTGCAACGACACCTATGGGAAAATCCCCCCGGTCATGGGGGTTTTTCCAACCTCGGCCAACGGCACGGATTGGGGCGCTCCCTACAATCCATCCCATGCCGGCACCGGCATGTACTTCCTGCTGCCGTTCATTGAACAGGACAACCTCTACAAGAGCGACGAGGTCAATGGCGGCCCCAATGACCAAAACGCTCCCGGCGGCATCTATGGCAATGCGGGCAATACCAGTTATCATCACAACCATGGGGCAAACTCCTGGTGGTGCCATGACGTCGTCAAGACTTATCAGGCCCCGGCCGATCCCTCCTTGCCGGCTAGCGGCACAACCTGGGATGGGTGGGGGCAGCGCGGGGCGACCAGTTATGCCATGAACTGGCACGTGTTCCGGGGCGGTTGGGACGAAGACTGGCAGGTCGGTGGCGTTCACCGTATTCCTGGCTCGATTCCAGACGGTCTTTCTAACACCATCTTCTTCGCCGAACGCTACGCCATCTGCGGCGACCCGGCCCTTCAAACCGGAGTGTTGTATGTAGAGCACATCTGGGGCGAGGACGGACAAAACGCTGGGCCTAGGTCCGAGGCCTGGACCACCAACGCCAACTTCGTTTGCGGCTTCTGGGCGCATTTACCCGGCAGAGGCAGTGGCGATGGTAATTCGATCACTGCCCAATGGCAAAAAGTGGCCAATTATCCTTGGTCCTATGCTGCCTTGCCCCAGGATAAGCCACCTCAAAAGCTGTGCAATCCCGACCGACTGCAATCGCTCAGCGCCGGCGGCATCATGGTGGGCATGGGCGACGGTAGCGTCCGAAGTGTTTCGACCAATATTTCCCAGAGGACTTGGGGTTTGGCCATTGACCCGAACGATAGTCAAGTTCTCGGATCCGATTGGTAACGGGGTTCGTCCTTAGTTACTGAGTATCCTTGTTCGCATAAGAAGCTTGCCACGGGATCAGAAACCCGTGGCAAGCTTCTCTTTGTGGACTTCCGCTTTTCACTCTCCAGAGAGCTCTTCCAAGAGCAATCCTATTCAAAAAGGAATCTCACATGACAAAATGCCGACTGCTCCTGGCATTTCCTTTGGTTTTGGGAATCATCGCCGGGTGCAATAAGGGAAATCCCAACGCTCCGGCCTCGGTGTCCGGTAAGGTCACATACAAGGATAAGACTCTGACTGCAGGCACGGTAATCTTCCAAACTTCCGAAGGGACTCTATACGCCTGCCCGATTAAAGCTGATGGAACTTACTCGGGAACGGATATGCCGGCGGGAGAATTAGCGGTAACGGTTGAAACGGAGTCTGTTAACCCAAACAAAAAGACGCCCCAGTATGGTGGCAAAGACAGGGCAGGAGGGATGAGCCCAGGGCCCCGGGACCGCAACACGGAAGAAGGGGAGTACGTTAAGATCCCGAAGAAATATGAAGACAAAAAGACTTCACCATTAACCGCCACCTTGACTAAAGGCAAAAATACAAAGGATTTCGAGCTAACCGATTGACGGTCGCTTGTTGACATCCCTACAAACTTTTCCGGCTCTGGGTGATACAATTCAATGCATCGCCCTGAGCCGGTTTGTTCATGCAATTCGGTTCTGGTATGCCCCGTTATCTTGTCAATGGACAGGATGCTGCTTATGGCCGATTCATGAATGGCCTCATTGTGGTTGGCGCCGTTGACCGATCCCCGCTAACAGAGCCTGGTTGTTTGTCCTTTTCTCTGTTAAGCCACTTCATGTCTTTCTCCTTCCCTACTCCACCGAAGGAGGTTTCTTGATGTTCCGCTTCTTTGGGAAAGCGGCTCCGAGTCGTTCAATGGATTCAGTGCTAACCTCGGCTCCATCTGAGGCAATAGAGGGCGGCAAATCGGCTTCTTCGGCCCCCAATCCTTTACCTAACCCCGTCCCCACCTTTGCCAATGAAAAAGGCGGCCGATTGGTGCGCAAGCTTGGGTCCTTTGTCCTGAGGCATCCCAAAAGTACGATCTTTGCTGTGTCCCTTGTTATCCTGACCGGCTCTGGCTTGGGCTTTTACGGCTATGCCCTTCATCAATGGACCTTGGCCCAGGCAGCTGTGAAAGAACAGCGACCGGCGGAAGCACGAAAATGCCTGGACGTCTGTTTGTTGGTTTGGCCCCGCAGCGTAGCAGTGCACCTCTTGGCTGCAAGGGCCGACCGCCTCAGTTCCAATCTTGATGGAGCGGAGGCTCATTTACAAACATGCCTCAAGCTTCAACACGGCGCTACCGAAGACATCCAGCTGGAGTTCCTGCTCATGCGGGTCCAGAGGGGACAAGAAGATGAAACAGCGCGCGATTTGTTTTACTACGTCGATAGTAAGCACCCGGAAACGCCATTGATCCTGGAGACCTTGGCTCGGGCCAATATGCATCATCTGCGCTACGGACCCGCGCTTCACTGCCTGGACCGTTGGATCAAGGAGTATCCCGACTCGGTCAAAGCCTACCAATGGCGGGCTTGGGTCTTGGAGCGGGTGAGCGATTTCGATGGCGCCATGGGGGATTACAAGAAAGCGTTGCAACTGGCGCCCGATTCCTTCGAAATTCGCTTTCGAGTGGCTGAAATCTATTTGGAAAGGTCCAACCCCCCGGCGGCAATCGAGCACCTGGAATGGTTGAGGAGAAAATTCCCGGATCGGGCCATCGTCTCGGCGCGCTTGGGACAATGCTTTTACCTGGAAGGCGAGGTGGAAAAAGCAAGGCCTTTACTCGAGGCCGCGGTCGAAGAACTGCCCGACGATTCCAATCTTCTCCTCACGCTTGCCAAGTTGGAACTCCAAGAAGAACGGCCGGCCGAGGCTGAACAATGGTTGACGCGATTGCTGAAGGTCGACCCGTACGATCAAGAGGCGGAGTTTGCACTGTTTACCAGCCTGCAAAGCCAGGGCCGCATACAGGAGGCCGCCGTGGCGATGGATAAATGGAAGACTGATAAGGCCCAATGGGAAAAGGCCAATAAGCTGCTGAAGCAGGAGGCGCTAGGACCATCCCGCGACCCCAATGCCGCTTACGAGATCGGCGCCGCCCTTCTCAATGTTGGCCAAGACAACATGGCCTTGTACTGGCTTAACCAAGCCCTGGAGCGCAACGACGCCTATCAGCCGGCACTCAAGGCCTTGGTGGATTATTACGAGAAAAAGGGCGATTCGAAGACTGCGACGGCTTACCGGCGAAAGATTACCGAACCGGATAAAAAGACCGACTCACCCTGACCCCGCTTCGCGGACGAGATTAATATCCCACCAACCAATCGCCGCGGATTCCTGGCAGCCACGGCCGGTAGTCTTGCGCTTACCGCCCTGCCGCTTGCGGCCGGGGAAGCGCCTGCGGCAGCCGTTCCCTTTCAGCCGATTAAGATTCCCGACTGGGTTCTCGACGTCACGCGCATGGCGTACTTGAATCCCGGCGAGATCGCGAAAGCGGCCAAGGACGGTGTTCAGGTCGTGCATACCAACGCGGTCTGGCCTCACTTTCCCCTTCGCAAAGACTGTGGCGGCTTGACCAAAGACGAAGACGTCCAACTTCGCAAGCTCGTGGATGATTGCCACAAGGCCGGCATTAAGCTGTGCCTCGGCTTGCCGCCCTTTCCGCCCGTCGAACTCGTGAAAGCCCATCCCGATTGGCGAATTCACCCCGATGACACCGGATCGGTTCTCAAGATCGCTCCGGAAAAGGACAACCTCGGCACGCGAATCGGTTGCAACCTCGGCCCTTGGGGCGACTATCTGATCGAGGTGTGCGCTGAACTTGTCCAGGACTACAAAGTCGATGGTTACTCGTTCGATGGCAACTATCATCCGCCGCTGTGCTTCTGCCCGGCCTGCAAAAAAGCTTATCAGAACCAGCGAGGGAAAGCCCTACCGCCCAAGGTGGATCTCGATAGCGTCCCGTACCGAGAATACCTGGTGTGGCGCGGCCTGAAGCTTGAGGATCATTACCGCCGGCTTCAAGAACGGATCAAGAAGATCGACCCTAATGCCGTCATCATGTCCTGGACGGTCAACGCCGGTCGTTATGGGCACTTTCTCTATTCGCCGCGGGCCATGCCCACCCGCCTCAATTTGCTGTTCGACTTGCCCATGCAAGAATGGTGGCTCGACGAAACGAATATCGGCGGCAGCGTGGCCCCGGCATTCGGCGCCGCCTACCTTCGCGCGACCACCGGCGATCGGCCCAACGCCTCGGAAGCGTATCTCATGTCGCGCGGCAATCCGTATAGCTCGGACAGCTTTCCCAAGCAGGAACGGCTGGCACGGACCTTTCTTGCCATGGCCAACGGCGGCCTGTCACCGGAGTCCTACGGCTGGTCCGGACACAGCGAGTCAACGGCGGAGGTGTTTGCCGCCATCCGCCAGCGCGAGCGCTGGTTGACGCGAACCCGGCGAGTGCCGTGGGCCGCCCTCCTGGTCAGTGAACAAACCCGCCAATTCTACGCCTATAAGGATATTGCCGAGCGCTTCACGCCCCCCGTTTTCGGCGTCTTCCGCGCCGCTCTGGAAGAGCATCTGCCTCTGAATCTGATCAACGACTGGGATGTGGCGAAGGACGAACTAACCAGGTATCGCGTCGTCGTCCTGGCGAACGCCGCGGCCCTTTCAAACGAGCAAGCCGAAGCGATTCGCCAATATGTTCGCGATGGGGGCGGCCTGGTGGCGACGGCGGAAAGCTCCCTCTTTGACGAGTTGGGCCGGCCACGCCACGACTTTGCTCTGGCCGACCTCTTCGGCGTCTCCTACCTCGGCCGGCCCAAGGCGCCGGACAAGCGTCCTGAACTGGATGCCAACTTCGCGATCACGGTTAACGAGGATTACTGGAAGCAGCGCACGGGAGTCGGTACCCTGTCCTGGAAAGAGCTATCGCCGGTGCGCGACGGCCGCCTCGACGCCTTGATTCCCAACAGGTCCACGGTCTTTCGCGGCCCGCTGGTCATGGTCAGTGAGCCGAAAAATCGTGACGAGATTCTGTTCTCCATGAGTCCCGAGAGTTGGACCAAACCTCCGTTGCCCGGTGGCATCCTGAGGTCCTTCGGCAAAGGGCGAGTGGCTTATTTGGCGGCCGGCCTCGATGCCGCGCTCTGGAGCTATTCCTTTCCTTACCAGCGCCGGCTGCTGACTCGCCTGCTTGAATTGACCGCCGACCAAACGTTTTCCATTAAGATCACGGCGCCCATGTGCGTGCAGACGACGTTTTTCACGCAGGCCACCGGCCAGCACAATCGCTTGTTGATTCACTTCTTCAACGGTCTGAACACTACCGCAAATCACGGCGTGCCCGCCATGGACGTGCCGCTGCGCGAAGAGACAATTCCGATCCATGGCATCAGAGTTCGCTTCGAAAAAGACGCTCCGCGGCGATTCCATCTTGAGCCGGGCAACATCGTTCTTAAAGCGGTACAAGATGGCAAGGCGACGGTGGTTGAATTGCCGCCGCTCGACCTACATGCGATTCTCGTAGGCGAATCGGGTTAGGCACCGGCTGATTCAAGTTTTACTCCACTCCTTGATTCCTACATCCCTCCCTTTCCGCCAGCAAAGCCACGCAGCGGCGGAGGGGCCCCTCCGTTTCGGCGTCTAGCCCTCCCACCATTCGTAAATCGAGGACCTCGTCGGGACGATAAGCCGTGCTTCTGAGGCTAGAAGGTTCGTATCTGACGGTTGTGTAGGGGGTGTGTGAGGAGGTCGGGAAACGATCTTTCGTATCAGCAACGCCTATAGAGTCTTGCGGCAAAAAAGATCGTTTCGCTACTGGTGAAGGCGATGGGAAACGAATTGGCTTGGCGATTTATTTGCCCATTGCACTTTCAAGTCAGCCCTAGGCACGAATGCTTTCCATTTCTTTCCACAGGGGGGTCAGGCGAAATGGAAAGAATGAATTGGCAGGCGTGAGACAAGGGAGAGCCTCGTGCCTCAGCGCGGGAGGGAAGCCTAAAAAATGCGAGCTAAGACCCTGTGGATCACCTTACCCCCCTCTGGACCAACAAAACTGGTCTTCAGGGCGGGTTTGGCGGTAAGCGCAGTTGCGCTCTTTGGATGTCAGAAGGCCACATGCTTTTGCAGCTGGACCCTCTGGATCACCACTTTGACCCTGAGGGTCAGGCTCCGACCCTCTGGGTCAGCATCTACCGTTCCAACAATGTTGCGAACGCCCCTCTTGGGGGTCTGATTCAAAAGGGCAGGGTTGCACCTTGTAGACGACACGGACGCCGTCTTCGCCCACCTCCACGTGCTTGATCAGA
>Ga0073928_10001635_pt1 | contig 42075 bp, 34 predicted proteins | sample PaiPotPPA55metaG_FD_76969 | JGI IMG/M metagenome (GOLD analysis project Ga0073928, IMG submission 76969) | Iron sulfur acid spring bacterial and archeal communities from Banff, Canada, to study Microbial Dark Matter (Phase II) - Paint Pots PPA... ...
CCGAGACGTTGCGGAGGCGGCAGACGTATCGCCGATGACCGTATCGCGAGTGCTGAACACTCCGGAGTTAGTGGCAGAGCCCACGCGAGAGAAGGTGCTAAAGGCGATCCAGGACCTTGATTATGTAGTTAACGAGTTGGCCCGCCAGATCGGAACAGGAAGACGCCCGTACATCGGCATCTTATCGCTCGGTGTCGCTACCACGCCGTTCGCTGTGGATATCCTATCGGCGGTAGAACAGGTTACTCGTGAGCATGGCTGGAGAGCCTATATTGTGAATTCCGTGAACCACGACCCTCCACCTGGTGTGCTGGACCATATCTTAGCCTTAAGACCGGAAGGAATCATCATCGCCACGGTGGGTCACTACATCATCAATGTGCACGAGCGCTTGATCCGTTCCGGCGTGGTACTGGCAAGCTGTCAGACCGCTCAGAAAGGGATTGCCTGCTATGTACCGGACGAGGAACAGGGAGAATACGACGGTGTGCGCCGGCTTCTGGAGAAAGGATACCGGCGGCCAATCTGCATTCATCTCCCGGAAAACCTTGTCGCGATGTCTTTGCGCCGCGAAGGCATGCAACGGGCTTTTCAGCAATTCAATATCCCGGAAAAGAGTCAGCGCCATTTCATTCTCCATGACGAGCCCGACTATTTGGAATGCGTCGGTTTCCTGAACCAGGCTCTCGCGAAACGCCCTAGACCTGATTGTTTAGTCTGTGGTAACGACCGGGTAGCGTTTGTGGCCTACCAATACCTTCTCTCCCGGGGTCTTCGCATCCCGAACGACATCGGCGTCCTCGGCTTCGACAACATGGTGGGAGTCTCCGACCTTTTCTTGCCACCGTTGTCCACCGTCCGATTACCTTACGAAGAAATTGGCCGAGCCGCAGCCTTGCATATTATCCAGAAACGAAAAGCCGCTCGCCTTCATCGGATCCCTTGTCCTTTCATCGGCCGGGCTTCTTTTTAAGTTCGAGCCCCGCCAGCAGATATAAGCTCTAAAAATATCTGCAATTTTCGCCTTGCGCCAGACCAAGGCAATGCTAATGAAGGACCGGAATGTTACAGATAACAGGGACCTGTATCATTTCACGTTTTTCACCGTTTACCCCAGGATCATAAATGCCAACTATAGTTAAGTTGCGCCTACGCGCCTATCCGGCGGTCCTTACCGCACTTGCTTTGTCGCTAGCCGGCTCGCACTCGGCTTTCGGCCAAATCTACCAAGAACCCTATCGTCCCCAGTTTCATTACACGCCCGCAGCCAACTGGATGAATGATCCAAACGGACTATTGGATTATCAGGGCGAGCATCACCTATTTTATCAATACAATCCTTTCGGAACCACTTGGGCGCCTACCATCTCTTGGGGACACGCCGTTAGCACGGACTGGGTGCACTGGACCGAATTGCCGGTTGCTATCCCGGCGACAGACACCGTCTCCATTTTCTCGGGCAGCGCCGTCGCTGACACAACGAACACCAGTGGCTTTGGCACGCCAGGTAATCCACCGCTGGTTGCCATTTATTGCGTGGACTATAGGACCAGTTCGACGGATCCGAACGACGGCTCGGCGATTCCTGCAGGTACACAAGCTCAGGCCATCGCCTTTAGCACCGATCGGGGCCGAACCTGGACTCCGTACGCAAATAATCCCGTGATTAATCCACTAAAGGACTCTTCAATTGATCCCATGAACTTCCGTGATCCAAAGGTGTTCTGGTATGCTCCGACCCAACAGTGGATCATGGCGGTAGCACTTTCGTCGCAACAATTGATTCGATTCTATTCTTCGACGGATCTCAAGAACTGGACCAAACTCAGCGACTTCGGTCCTGCCAATGCCATCGGCGGCGTTTGGGAGTGCCCTGACCTTTTCCAATTGCCCGTGGACAGCGATCCAAAGAACTTGAAGTGGGTGCTGGTGGTAAATGTAAACCCAGGGTCCATTGCCGGAGGCTCGGGTGCACAATACTTCATCGGCCAGTTTGACGGAAAAGAGTTCACCGCTGACAGCGTATACGATCCGAGCACGCCACCTCCGGGCACCGTTTTTCAGGATTTCGAAAGTGCGACGACATTCGCTGCTCTAGGTTGGACCACAACCGGGGCGTTCAATGGCAAAGGGCCAGTCAGTGAGACCGGTCCGACCGGTTTTCTAGGCAAGCAATTGGTGGATACATTTTTTGGGAGCGACCTCAACGAGGGAACTGCCAGCTCTCCGACCTTTACAATCAGTAGTAAATATATCGACTTTTTGGTCGGCGGCGGCTATCACCCGCACAATCCAAATACCAGTCCGACACCGCCTCCAGGCAATCTGCTATTCCCGGGTGCTTCCCTCAATCCTCCTAACCCCGGAGTGACAACCTACGAACAGCTGGGATGGACAGCGACCGGCGCCCTTGTCAATCAGCCGGTACCGACCGGTTCAATCGGAGGCCAACAGTACGTATCCGGGTTTCAAGCCTATAGCACGGGTCTGATCGATACCTTTGTTGGCGGCAGCGACGCTCCGCAAGGAACCCTGACTTCGCCGTCATTCACCATCACCCAACCTTATATCAACTTCCTGATTGGTGGCGGCAACAATCCGTACCCGGGTTCCAACCCGACGGCAGTACTCCTGTTGGTCAACGGACGAGTGGTCCGATCCGCTACAGGACAGGACGACGAATTACTTAACTGGGTTGCGTGGGATGTAACCGAATTCAAAGGACAAACGGCACAGATCGAGTTGGTCGATCAGAGTTCGGGGGGCTGGGGTCACGTTAACGCCGATCAATTCATGGGCGCAGGTAACCCGGCTCTTCCGACTTCAACCGAAACCACGGTCAACCTGGTGGTAAACGGCCAGATAGTTCGCAGCGCGACCGGCCAAAATAGTCCACATCTGCAATGGGTTTCCTGGGACGTCGCTGACCTCGCCGGCCAGAATGCCCAGATTGAGATTATCGATTATAACACTGGTGGATCCTCCACTGGTTGGGGCCATCTTTTTGCCGATGAAATCGTGTTCTCTGATGTTCCCAAAGATATCGCCAACTGGGTCGATTATGGTAGGGACTTTTACGCGGTGAACTCATGGAACAATATGCCGGGCAACCAAAGACGCTGGATCGGCTGGATGAACAACTGGGACTACGGCGGGTCGATCCCAACTTCGCCATGGCGGAGCTCCCAGAGTATTCCGCGTGATGTGAGCCTGGAAACTATTGGCGGCGTCGTGCAATTGGTGCAAACACCGATTTCTGAATTGAGTGCCCTTCGCCAGGGAGGCCGCAATCAGCAAAACGTGGCAATCAACAACGGCACTACCGCCCTCAATACCAGGGGCGATACGTTGGAGATCGTTGCTGATTTCCAAATTGGCACTGCCTCTGAATTTGGTCTCAAGGTGCGAACTGGCCAAGGTGAAGAAACGCTGGTGGGCTACAATGTGCCGGCTCAGCAACTTTTCGTTGATCGGAGTAACTCCGGCCAGATTGGGTTCAGCGATCTCTTCGCTTACGGCGAACTGTATCCAAGCAAGGGCATTGCGCCGTTAGCGCCCACTAATGGTCTCGTGCAACTCCATATCTTTGTCGATTGGTCTTCGGTTGAAGTCTTTGGCGGGAATGGGCAAGCCGTAATTACCGACCAGATCTTCCCGCAGCCCAGCAGTGACGGACTAGCTGTCTTTGCGACCGGCGGCGCGGCCAAATTGGTGTCGCTTCATGTCTGGCCACTACGGTCAATCTGGCGCGGCCAATAGTCTCGAGTGACACATACTAAGAGTGAAGAGTGAGAGTGCTGGCCTCAATTTTTGAGGCCAGCTCTTCTTCAGCCGATTCTCGCTTTGGCGCAGCGCAATCTGCAGCGGGATGTCGGACACCGCCTGGCGCCCGCAACCTGTCTTTGGCGCCAGTGGCGCGTTATCCTTGAACAAAATTCCATTGATTGCATTTGTCGCGATTATCACTGCCAAAACGCGAAAAGAGAGTCAGGAGCGTTTCTTATCATTTAAAAGGCTCACTTACGGGATGATTCGCTTGCGACGTAATTGGTCGAATAAAGTGCAAAACATCTCCTCAGTGACGATACAGTCTGGGAATCCCGCGCGTCGCAACTTAATCGTGCGTCGTAATCATGGTGCGCCGAACGGTCAGCGCGAACTGGACAAACCGGGAACGGCGAACCGCAAACTGCGAACGGTGAACCGATGCCTGCACCCGGCAGGGCTCGAACCTGCAACCCTATGATCCGAAGTCATATACTCTATCCAATTGAGCTACGGGTGCTTCGAAGCCGACAAAAGTAGTCGGGGGAAGGGCGAAGTCAAGGAGTCGGCGTCGAACACGTCTATCTTCCGCCCCTTCAGGGCGAGCGATTTTTGTGGACGCGTTCCTGGGGTTAAAACCCCAGGCTGAGTCCTATAGTCCTTTCGGGACAAAAACTTCCCTGACACCTGTCTGTGAAATCGACGCCACCTCAAGGCTCAGCGGTAGCTTGCGAGCATGGCGTATACGATGACGCCGGTCACGGAGACGTAGAGCCAGATCGGAAAAGTGAATCGCGCCAGGCGGCGGTGAGCGGGAAAACGCCCGGTGAGCGACAGAAAGAAAGTGATCAGGATCATCGGCAGAGCCACGACGGAGAGACCGATGTGCGAGATGAGCAACGGGAAATAGATAGAGCGAACCAAACCTTGGCCCTGAAAATGCATGTCGCCGTGGAGGGCGTGATTGGTGATATAGGTCACGAGAAAAACCGTGGAAAAAATAAACGCGGTGAACATGGCCGCCCGGTGTTGGCTAATCCGTTTCACCCGGATGAAATAGAAGCCGATCACCAGAGCTATGGCGGCAAGAGCATTGAGCAGGGCGTTTAGCGCGGGAAGAAAAAGGAGCTGAGTGCCGGCAACATCAGTGGGCGGATGATAATAGACGAGCCAGCAAAGAAAAAGACTGGCCACCGCGCTGATCGCGATAATACCGAGGATTACGCTGATCGGAGTTCGAGTGGTGTCTCTGGTGGCTGTGGTCATTTGCTAAAAGTGAAAAGCACAGTTTTCCTGGTTTTGCCATCAAAGAAGAGGGCAGGACGGCTGGGCCACGTCCCGGTAGCGGTCCGGCAACCGCCGGATCCATGAGGCCTGATAGGGTGGGATAGATCTGAGGCAACGGTTCTCCCGCCACCTTCGGGGCGGGACGCTTTCTTGTCAGTACCTGGGGTTAAAACCCCAGGCTCAGTCCTGTTGTCCCTTCGGGACAGAAATCCACTTTGACATCTGTCTGCAAAAGCCCATCCCACACGTTCTTTTAAGGACGACGACGAGTACGATAGGGGCCGATCACCGATAACCCTGGCCTATCACTTTTCACTTTTCACCGTTCACCTTTCCCAAAGATTGCCCTACCCCCTGGCTATGTTATAGTCCGGGTCCGTCCGCCTTAACCAAGACGCGGTCTTACCTGATATGTCTATTCGCTTGTTGCTGGTCGCCAGCACCTTAAGTATCACCTCAGTTGCTTTCTCCCAGGGGGCAGATCCGGAACCGTCAGCATCGCCAACGTTGACGCCGTTTGTTGTGGATGAGAGTCAGGCCGAGAAACCGACGGGGAAAAGTACGCCCACGCCGAAGCCGGACCTGAATTTCCCGAGCAATCCCATCGCGCCGGCGACTCCTAAACCGGTGGAGACAAACGCCTCGGAAGGACCGTCTGTTCCCCGAGCGGAACCGGCTGCGCCCCAAGAAATCCTGACCCGGCTACAAATCTTCCTGGATCAAAAATCGTTCGGGCCGGGCAAGCTCGATGGACGTTGGGGTGAGTTTACGGCGAAAGCGCTGGTCCGTTACCAGATTGCTAACGGCCAAAAGCCAACCGGCCAGATCGATACCGATCTGCAGCAACAACTCGCGAGAATTTTTCCGATCTATACGACTTACACGGTTACGGATGAGGATCTGAAACAGGTCGGTAACATTCCTTATAAGCCGGCGGAACAAGCGAAGACCAAGGCGATGCTGTATCGGTCGAACGGCGAATTTCTGGGTGAACGGTTTCATTCTGATCCGGATTTCATCGCTAAGCTTAACAAGGATAAAAGCCTCGATAAATTGAAGGCCGGTGATGTGGTTCGGGTGCCGAATGTGCCGCCGTTCAAGATTGAAGATGTCAAAGAAGAGCCGCATATCCCGATCAATCCGGAGTTCGCTAAACGGATGATCAAGATCGATACCCGGTATCGGATGTTGGATGTGTATGACGGCGATAAGCTGGTTTGTTCTTTTCCTATCACACCCGGATCGCAGAAACTGCCGGCGCCGATCGGTCTCTGGAAAGTGGTGGGAATCGCGACTTTACCTTGGTTTCGTTGGGATGAAGCCATGCTCGAGCATGGCTTCAGGAGCGATAATTTTTTCAATATCCCGCCCGGCCCGCGTAACCCGGTTGGAATTCTCTGGATCGGCCTGAATAAGCGAGGCATCGGTATTCACGGAACGAATAGCCCGGACACAATCGGGCGGTCTGGTAGCCATGGGTGTATCCGCCTGGCTAACTGGGACGCAGCTCGGGTCCTTCGCCAAGTGACCGAAGGCGACCAGGTCTTAATCTTTTAGAAGCTAAGAGGGAATAGCCGCAAAAAGGCACAAAAAGCGCAAAAAGGGAAACTTGGAGGGGAGCCGCTTTAGAGCGTTGCATAACCCTCGCGAGATTTGGCCCAACGCTGGTGCCGCCGAGATGGGATTGTATGCAGGCGGCTCCCGGGAACCGCCCAAGGTTTGGCAGGTCTGTCGGTCCTTTGTGATTCAACGACATTGGCACAAAAAGGAGGGGCGACGCTGCAAAAATATCACGATGGGTAAATCCCGGGAGCCGCCTGTTTTCACTTTTTTTCGGACGGACGCGCGATGAGGCAAACGTAACGAGGCGGTGAGATTACGCGCTAAAGCGGCTCCCCTCCAAGTGCCTCTTTTTTTTGCGCTTTTGTGCCTTTTTGCGGCTATTTCTTCGTCTTCTGTTCAAGCTGGAAAAACGTTCTCAGGTCCTCGGGTAAGGGGCAATCGAACCTGAACCGTTCGGAGCCCCATGTGAACGCCAGGGATTCTGCGTGCAGGGCGTGGCGGTCGAGTAAGAGTTGTTGGGCGAGAGCGGGTGTCCAACCGGTTTCGATGAATTCGAGGTAACAGTTTTCGTTCGGGCCGTAGATTTTGTCACCGACGATCGGCTGGCCGGAGAAGGCGAGGTGAACCCGGATTTGATGGGTACGACCGGTCAGAGGTTCGCACTCGAGCAAAGCAAATTGGCCGTGCCGGTTCTCGAAGCGGTTGGTTACCCGGAACCGGGTATGGGATGGGTAGCCGGAGGGATGGACGGCTTGTTTGAGCCAGATTTTGCTCGGCGCAATGGTTCCTTGGCGGAGAAGCGGTTGGTCCACCTCGAATTCGTCGGCTGCAGGCCAACCCCACGTGATCGCCAGGTATCGTTTGGTCAGGTTTTGTTTTTCGATCAGGGTATGAAGGTCTCTGGCGGTAGCACGGTTCTTGGCCACGAGCACGAGGCCGCTGGTTTCGCGATCCAGTCGGGTGATGACAGAGACTTGACCCCCATTGGCGATTTCGAAGGCGAGCAGCTGAGTGAGTTGGTGCCACAACGTCACAGTTCCGTCCGGCTTCGTCGGATGAATTAAGAGATGGGCGGGTTTGTCGAAGACCAGGAAGTTCGAGTTCTCGAAGAGAATGCGGCCGTGAAGGAAAGTGATTGGTGATTGGTGATTCGTGATTGGTGGCAGGTGGGTTAAGAGGTGAAAGGTGACAGGTGAAAGGTATGGGTGACCGGCGTCGTAGGTTGCGGACATAAGTAACACTTTTGTGGCCTGAGGTTAAAGGATTGATGGCCAGGACAAGACAACCTTTCACTTCCCCTCTTTGCGTCTTTGCGTGAGTTTAGACGCGTCTTACGTGCTTAGGGAATGATTGAGCTACGCAGAATCACTCGACGATATCGGCAAGGGGAAACCCCAGTGCTCGCGCTAAACGGTGTTGATCTGCAGATCCAGGACAAGGCATTTGTCGCTCTAGTGGGGGAATCGGGTTCGGGGAAAAGCACGTTGCTGCATTTGCTCGGTGGGTTGGATAAACCGGATGAAGGCGAGATTTTGGTAGATGGCTGGTCGTTAACCTCAGCCAATGAGAAGGAACTCACGCAATATCGGCGGACCCGGCTGGGGTTCGTGTTCCAATTCTTTAACCTGTTACCGACGTTGAACGTGCTGGAGAACGTTTGTTTGCCGTTGCAGCTCCAAGGCCGCAAAGAAAAAGAGACCCGGCAACGGGCGTTAGAGCTTCTGGAGATGGTCGGGCTCCAACATCGGGTGCATCATTTTGTGCATCAACTCAGTGGAGGCGAAATGCAACGGGCGGCGATCGCGCGAGCGTTGATACATCGGCCGAGTCTGGTTTTAGCTGATGAACCCACCGGGAATCTCGATTCCGAGAACGCGAACCGGGTAATGGAAGCGTTCCGATGGATCGGAGAGCAAGGCCTGACGACACTGCTGATTGCCACCCATAGCCTGGCGATCGCCGCAAGCGCGCATCGGGTTATCCGGTTGGGGAATGGGGTGGTGATCGGGGATGAGGTGCTCTCGATCACGCCACGGGAATGAAGAAGAAAAAATCTCACGCAAAGACGCAAAGGTTCGGAGGAGGGTGGCGGTAGTGCGGACGGCTGTTGGGCGTCCGTGGGGGGTGTCACCCATGGTGCGCGCCTCGCTTGCGAGGCGCCCTCCACGGCTTGCGCCTTAGGTCGACGCCGATGGGCAGCCCGCCGGACTATTCTGAGTCGCAGCTTCGCTGCTGATTGGCAGCAACTGTTCCACCTTTCCGTCTTCATCTTTGCGCCTTCGCGTCTTTGCGTGAGATTTTCTTCGTTTTCTAGGGTATTTGCCTCGAGGGCGTGAATATGGTACTTCGGACGTTCCGCTATGGCTTTTACAAACCAGCGAACGCTGACAAGAGCGGCTAGCCTCGAGGGAACCTCTCTGCATACGGGAGAGCAGGTCATGGTCACGCTTAAACCGGCCCCGGCCGATTACGGCATTAAATTCAAACGGGTTGATCTTCCGGACGAGCCCACCATTGACGCGAAAATCGAGTTCGTGAAGCAAGTGGAACGGGCGACGACGTTGGGAGAGGGCAATGTAAAAGTTCTTACCGTTGAGCACGTTCTGTCAGCGTTACATGGGATGGGAGTGGATAACGCGGTCGTTGAACTGAACGGGAATGAACCGCCCATCTGCGATGGGAGCGCGGCTCCGTTCGTTGAGCTGATTCGGAAATGCGGTTTGGAAGAACAAACCGCACTACGGAAGGTATTTGAAATCCGCGAACCGCTTCATGTTGAAACCAAGAGCGGCTCGATCCTGACCTTGGTGCCGTCCAGCAGTTTTCGGATTTCGTGTACCCAAGTGGGACCGGACGGACGGTTTACCCAATATTTTTCAACCGAGATCACACCCGAGATCTACGAAAAAGAACTCGCTCCGGCTCGGACCTTTGTTTTTTACGAGGATGTTCAACCGCTGATGGATAAGGGGTTGATCCGCGGCGGCAGCTTGGAGAACGCAGTAGTAGTCCGGGGCGACTCGGTCATGAGCAAGGAACCGCTCCGGTTCTCGGATGAGTTTGTCCGGCACAAAATCGTCGATATTCTGGGCGACCTGATCCTGGCCGGCTGCCGCATTGCCGGCCATGTGATTGCGGTCAAACCAGGGCATGGTCCAAACAGCGAGCTGACTCGCGCCATCTCGAAACGTTATGCGCAGATGGTGGCCATGGTCCCGCCACGAGTGATTCCGCAGGGCTCTGCGGTGATGGATACAAAAGACATTCAAGCGGTCTTACCCCATCGTTATCCCTTCCTGATGGTGGACCGGATCCTGTCATTCGAGGGTGACAAGAAAATCGTGGGCATGAAATCGGTCACGATCAATGAACCGTATTTTCAGGGCCATTTTCCCGGTCACCCCGTGATGCCAGGGGTTCTCCAGGTTGAAGCCATGGCGCAGGTCGCCAGCGTTTTAATGTCGAAGACGAACCCGGGAGCCAACGGCATCGGATATTTCATGAGTGCGGATGAGGTGAAATTCCGGAAGCCGGTAGTCCCTGGTGATACGCTGATCATCGAAGCTGAGTTGCTCCGGACCAAAGGGACCATCGGAAAAGCCAGTTGCCGGTGCCTGGTTAACGGCGAAGTCACCTCGGAAGGGATCTTGCTGTTTGCGTTCATCCTGCAATGAGCATTCATCCGACTGCTATCATTGATCCGAAAGCGGAGTTGGGTGCGGACGTGGTGATTGGCCCTTATTGTGTGATCGGTCCGGATGTTTCTATTGGTGATGGCTGTTGGTTGCAAAATCATGTGACGGTTTGCGGGCCGACCAAGATCGGGAAACAAAACCGGTTCCACGCCTATTGTTCGATCGGCCAACAGACCCAGGACCTGAAGTATGCCGGCGAACCGACCTATCTGGAGATCGGCGACAATAATTCTTTCCGGGAGTTTGCCACCGTGAACCGGGCAACAGCGGTGGGTAACCGTACGGTGATCCTTAACCATGGCAATTTCTTAGCCTACGCCCACATTGCACATGACTGCGAAGTAGGCAGCAACGTGATCTTCTCTAATAATGGCACCTTAGGCGGCCATGTTACGGTCGGAGAATATGCCGTATTCGGAGGACTTTCTGCGGTCCACCAATTCTGCCGGGTAGGAAAACACGCTATCACCGGTGGATGCACAAAAATCGTGCAAGATGTTCCACCTTTTATGATTGTAGATGGTAACCCGGCTGAGGTCCGGGGAATCAATCTGGTCGGGTTGGAACGGCGTGGGTTCTCGCCCGAGGCGATTCGGATCCTGAAGGAAGCATTTCGGATTCTGTATCGAGCGAAGCTGAACACCAAACAAGCGTTGGCTGAAATCGGGCGCAGTTTGCCGGAATCGCCGGAGCTAATGGATCTCGTTACCTTTATTGAGACGAGCGAACGGGGGACGATTAGGTGACTGGTGATTGGTGATTGGTGGAACCCCTGACCGGGGTGGGCCCCTGGCGGGGTGGGACGAAAAACTCGGCGCGCCCCTGAAATACCGGGCCGATCCCGTGCAGAATCGCTTTCCTGAACTCCGGCAGAGTCGTGGTCGAAGGCTGCGGATCGAAGGAATTTTTACCCAAATTCGGAGATCATCGGTCGCATGGCGGGTTGGACATCAGGGAGATGCTGCGTCCACCGAGCGGCTCAAAACCGGCGCGGGATAATTTTGTGAGGTGGTAAGCGCTGGGGCGCGCCGAGTTTTCGCCCCACCGTTCTCTCCCCACCGGCTGTGCCCACCGTTTTTTCGCTTGCCTGGGTAGGCAAAATTTTGCAGTGTCCTGTGAACGTTCACGGACGTTGTTCCCTCCCATGAAAAATATCCTTGCCCTTTGGCAGTTTGGCCGAGGTTCACGGACGATTCCAGGGGTTCCCCTGAGAAGGCGATCTATTCTGTGCAACCTCGTTTTTGCTGGTGCTTCGCTATTCTGTCTCGGACAGAGCCATGCGGTAGCGCAAGATATCAACTCAGGCTTGGCCGGTTATTGGCCTTGTAGTGATATCAATGACAATACGCTGGCGGATGCTTCCGGTAACGGCCATAACGGCGCGTTTACCGGACACCCTATCTGGACCGTCGGCAAGCTGACTGGGGCTCTGCGTTTCGATGGTCAAACCGAGTATGTGAGCACGGCAAGTAATGTCGTCGATACCAGCCAAAGCTTTACTGCTGCCGCGTGGGTTCAACTCGAAAACGAACTCGGGTACTCCACGGCTTTCAGCCAGGACGGCGCCAATGTCAGCGGATTTTATCTGCAATTTTTGAGCCCGACAGATTCCGGCCTCGGATCGGCGGCCGGCAAGTTTGCGTTCGCTCTTCTAAACTCGGATTCAACCAGCGCTACACCCGCTCGCGCGGTGTCACCATTTGCTCCCGTTATCAACACCTGGTACCACTTGGCCGGCGTCTACGACTCGGCTAATCAGGTAATTAAGTTGTATGTGAACGGTTCGTTAGTGGCTACCCAATCGGTCCCAGCGGCCTGGAGCGCGACCGGTCCGGCGGCGATCGGTAGAGGCAAGTTCGGCCAGCCGAGCGACTTTTGGCCGGGCCGGATCGCGGATGCGCGACTTTATTCCCGCGCCCTCTCGGACCAAGACATGCTGACCCTGTATCAAACCGCACCGGCTGATTCTCCGATTCGGCCTCCGGCGGTTCCTCTCATTGTCAGAGGTCCTTATATCAATACCTGGCAGGCAAGCGACAGCGGTCCGGGCAATTGGCCGGCTTTCTGGAACGGCCACGTCACGGCTTTCACCGGAATTGCCCGAGTTGATGGGACGGCTTACACGTTTTTCGGGGCGCCTTCCGTCTCCGGCCTGAACAATCAGCTGCAACAAATCCAATTGGAAGTGACGCCGACTCAATCACGCTATGTTTTTCAGGGAGGCGGAATTACGGTGTATCTGACGTTTCTCTCGCCGGTGGATGCCACCGACATTCAGCGGCTCTCCATGCCGTTCGGCTACATCATTGCGCAGGCTGAAACCAACGATGGCAATACCCACAACGTGAGTCTTTATTTTGATATTTCCGGGGAATGGGCCAACGGCAACGACTCAGCTCTGATCAATTGGAGCACTAAACAAGTGACCCACGCGGGCGGCACCTTGCAGGTTCATACTGTCACTCCCGCATCGCCTCAGGTGTTAACCGAGTTCTCCGATTATCCGTCCTGGGGAACAGTGGTCTGGGCGACGAACAGCCAGACCGGGTTTACCTGGCAAAGCGGTGCCGATGCAACCGTTCGCGGCCAAGCGATCAGCCAAGGATTTCTAACCGACACGGTTGATTCAAATCAGCCTCGGGCGATCAACAACAATTGGCCGGTATTCGCGTTCAATTTTCAGTTTAACGGGCTAACCGGGCAGCCGACCAGTCCCGTCGTTTTAGCTATTGGTCATATCCGCACGCCGGCGGTTAGTTATCTCGGAAAAAACCTGCCGCCGCTTTGGTCATCTTACTGGGCGAACTGGCAGAACATGTTGAGTTTCGCATACGATGATGTGGCTTCGTCTGCGGCCCTGAATCGAGCGAACACGCTCGACAATACCATCTCGGCACAAGCGACGCAGGCGAATGGACCCCACTACGCCGGCCTGGCTGCAATAGCGTTGCGCCAAGCGTTCGGCGGAGTCGAACTGGTTGGCACCAGCTCTCGTCCCTGGCTCTTTTTGAAAGAGATCAGCAGCTCCGGGAACGTTTCGACGGTGGACGTGATCTATCCGGGCATACCGGCCTTTTTCTATACTAATCCGTATTTAGTGCAGCTCTTGCTCGATCCGGTGTTGGCTTATACCGAGAGCGGTAAATGGCCGCTGGTCTATTGCGTCCATGATCTCGGAGCGTCCTATCCGAACGCCACCGGCCACAACGATGGCGGCGGTGAAAATATGCCGATCGAAGAATCAGCCAACATGCTTTTGATGACGGCTGCTTACCTCAACGCGACCGATCCGGCCGACGCGTCCGCTTTCGCGTTGAAGCACTACAAGATTCTGAAACAATGGGCTGATTACCTGGTCCCCAATACACTTGACCCCGGTTATCAGAATCAAACTGATGACTTCACCGGATTCATTGCTCATAGTTCGAACCTGGCGTTGAAAGGTATTCTAGGGGTCGACGCGATGGCCCAGATTGCCAAGTATGCCGGCAGAGCCAAAGACGAACTCTACTATAGTCAACAAGGCTCGAGCTTGATCACCCAATGGGTACCGCTTTCCGAGGATGCATCGGGGCTGTATCTTAAGTTGGCGTATGACATGCCTGGCACTTGGAGCCTGAAGTACAATGCTTTCCCGGACAAGCTGCTCGGGCTTGATTTGATTCCGAGTGCAACGCTTCAGCAGGAGGCTGCCTGGTATGCGCAACAGGAGCAGCCCTATGGTATTCCTCTCGATATCCGGCATACGTACACCAAGGCTGATTGGGAAATGTGGACGGCCGCTTCCACCGATGACCTAGGGCTACGCCAAAATATCGTGGACGCGCTTTACGATTTCGCGAACACCAGCCCTTCCCGGGTACCGTTCACGGATTGGTATGACACTATTTCGGACACCCAGAACGGGTTCCAAGCGCGGCCGGTTATCGGCGGGATCTATTCGATCCTGGCCAGGTTGAACAGCGGGAATTGAGTCCAGAACGAGCCATTTTTGGCGAAGGAAAGTCGCGCCGGGCAGATGCCCGGCGCGGACTGTTTGGATCGGTAGGGCGAAAACCAGATTTTCGCCCTACCCGCCCTGGCTCTGTCTGAACAAAAGATCCACCACGTCGCGGACGTATTGTTCGTCACTCAGGCCGAGGGTGGCGGTTTCAGGGAACGTGATCAGGGATCGAAAATGCTCCGCTAACGCGGCGAAGAGTTGTACTCGAGCTGCGGCTTCGAGCTTGTCCCGGCGAAGAACGGCTTCTAAGGCGATCTGGGCCTCGGCTGGATCGACCGATTGCCGGAGGCGGGCCGCCAAGTGCGGCTGGGCGCGGAGCGAGTTGTAACTGTCCCCCAAGATCGGCGTTAGGTCCGGACGCAAACCGGTGTCGATCCGAATTACGACCGTATTAGCGGCCAGATCGCCGAGGCGCTGCAGTTTCGGCGAGAATATCAGGAAGGCGCCGCCTACGGTGTAACAGATCGGAAGCAGGTCAACTAACCGAAGCAGGTTGCGGATGACGATTTGAGCCGAAGTCAGGCGTAAGCCGTCAGCATCGACTACGCGCAACTTCAACACACGTTTACCGATGGTCTGGCCGCGCCAAAGCCATTCGAAAAAGATGGAATAGCCGAAAGTGAGCCCAAAATAGGCGATGAGTTGAGCGGCTGCCATGAAATCCGAACCGAAGGCACCCAACAAATAAGAAAGGCTGGTGAGCGAGGAGGAAAGGAACATCACTGTGGCGAGATCAATGCTGACGGCCAGGAACCGAGCCGCCGGACCCGCTAATCGGTAGCGGAACCGCACTCCTTCCGGGGTTTGTAGGATCAGCTCGTCAGACCGATTCATTTTTTAAACCACGAATGAACGCGAATGCACGCGAAGGGGGTGCGCTGGGTTGAGATGTCGTCAGGAGACGTTCGCGGGAGCCGCCTGTTTGCTAACCGATAGAGCTGCCTTGTGGTAAAGCGGCTCCCCTCCAGACGTCGGGCCAACAACACCGTCTTCATTCGTGTCTATTCGCGTCCATTCGCGGTTGATTTTCTTTGGTAGGCGCGCTGCTGCCGCTGTTGCCGGAAAAACCCAAATAGAACACAAGCAAAGCGAGCTCCAAAATGCCGAAGCTGATCTTCGCAGAGTAGGGTATGACCGGGGCATGATATTGAGAGAGGAACGATTCCACTATTCCTGCCCAGATTAATAAGAGACAGGCGCCGCAAATTAGCGTGACCAGAGGATTCGAGATTTGGCGAAGTCGCTGACCGATCGTCTGGTCGGATCCCCATCCGATCAGAGCCTGGCCCAAAAGGAGACCGCCCTGACTGGCAATCAGGATAGCCGGGATCTCGATGACCCCGTGAGGTAACAGCCATCCAGCTAGAAAAACTGATTGCCCGGCACGGATGTAGTCGGCAATTACCGCTCCGAGAATCACCCCGTTGTAGAAAACCAGAATGATGGTACCGATCGCCCAAGTCATCCCCAAGGCCAAACAGGAAAGTGCTACCCGGGCATTGTGCGTCATCAGATACGCCGAAAATGTCGTGTGTTCTCCTTCGAGTCGGGAAGCGGTCGAATGTTCCTCTTCATGAACTCGGTCCGCGGGGTTGCTCAGCAAGTGAGGGAATGAACCTAACAGAATCGATTTTGCCTGCGGATCAAAGGTGATGGCCGCTCCACCGAATACGCCGCCAGCCACCGTTAACAGTAAAGCGAACCAGAAATACCGGCGGTATTGGCGAAACGTACGCGGAAACGTGTAAAGGAACCAGGTTCTCAGCCGGAATGTCCGGTTGCGGGCCCGATTGTCATTGAGCTCGCTATAGGCGCGGGCCACTAGCCCCTGGAGAAACGCCACTAAGGTTGGTTCTGCCGCAAAAGTCGTGATTCGAACCAGAGCTGAACTGGTCCGCTCGTATAAGTAATGGGCACGTTCGGCATCGGCCAGAGTTAGCTTGGCAGCGGGATCGTTTTCGATCCTGCGCAATAGCTGATCAAGCTCATCCCAGATCGGGCGTTCTCGCTCGATAAACCTTCGGAGATCCAGAATCATATTGTCCGTTTGGCGTTCGGTGTTCGGCGTTCCCGTTCGGCGCGTGGCGTTCGGCGTTTAGGCTTCGCTAAGGGTTGGTCGAACAAATTAGGGCTTTGTACTCAGAAGACTGTACTGCGTCTACGGCTTTATTAGTCGGCTCGGGTGGTCGCGCCGAACGCCGAACGCCGAACGCAATCATAAGAGCTGGCGACGCTTGGTGGCAAGATACTCACTAACCACGGTTACGGTGAAGTTTTCGCCAGGGGCTAAGTGGAACAAAACGCGGGCCTGCAAAAGTTGTTTACGCAGTTCTTGAAGTTTAGCCCAACGAAGATGTCCGGCGATGTTCTCGTAGATCTCATCGCTGTGTTCAACTCCCGGCGCGCTGAATAGTGGTTGTGTTCCCGGCGGTGATGGCATTATCGCCATAACCAAATGACGCCGGGCTAAGAACCGCGCTGCGGATAGGAAATTTTCTCCAGTTACCGAGTCGTCAAGAGAAGTTAAAAAAATCAGCAGAGAACGTCTAGTTAACCGATTGAGCAGCGTGGCGGCAATATCTTCAAAGTCCGGAGCAACCAACTTTGGCTGCAGATTGACCAGCAAATCACGGCAATGGTTGAAATGGAGGGAACCGCTGCGGGCGCGAGCTAACTGATTGACCTTGTCGCTGAACGTGATGAGGCCGAAGAGGTCGCCTTGTCGTTCAGCGGTAGCGCTCGCCAAGAGTGCGGCAGCGATGAAACGCTCAAGGATCGGGGAAGAAGGCGAAAGGTGAGAGACAGGTGAAAGGGGCTCAGACAGCCGCTGGCTAGTTATTTTCGTAAGTTCGGCTTCGCTTTCTGCGATAGTTTCCGTTTGTCGAGCTGCGTTCTCGCTCGTTCCCGCTTCCCGCGCCTGCGGGACTCGGCTCCCGCTCGTTGAACTTAAGAGACGGGCGCTGAGGCGAGAAGAATCGATCGCAAGATAGACCTCCTGGGATTTTTCTACCTGAAAGACTTTGGTGATGGGTTTGTGACGTTTTGCCGCTGCTTTCCAATGGATGGAATCGAAGCTGTCGCCTGCTTCGTATTCTCTCAGTTTCTCAAACTCGCGACCGCGACCGATCTGTCTTTGACGATGAGCACCGAACCCGCCTCGATCCAAGAAGTGAGCGATCTTGCGACCTTCTAAAGCGAGATCCGGATAAACGCGGAGCTCGCAATTGAGTGAGCGTTTTTGACGGAAGACCCAGAACCCTAAAGGCGAGACCCAGTCGAAAAACGCTCGACGGATAGGGTAAACACCGCGTTGGTCTGCTATCGCTGGCACCGGGACCGACAGATTAGAGACGGGACCGTCGATTCGGATCAGCGTGCTTGATTGAATTGGCTTAATTGATGGCGGCAAATCGACCGCCAAACGGATAGTGCCCAAACGACTACCTGGTCCGTTCAGCTTGAGTTCGAGTTGGAAATCGCGTCCGGCCGTTACCCGGTTAACCGCCGGTAACCCGATTTCGAGCTGGCTGTACTTTCCCAGGCCCAGGAGCAAATCGATTAGAGTGACTAACGCGAAGACCGAGATTCCGAGGATGCAGATCCCGCGGAAACCGCCCAACACGCCTGCCAAAATCGAGAGAGGCAATATGATTGCGGCGGCCCATCCCGCAAGACTCGTCCGGGGCGCAATCATCTCGGAACCGGCAGTTTTTCCAGGATATCCTTTATCACCGCACGGGCATCGGACCCTTCAATCTCGAACTCGGGTCGCAAGACCAAACGGTGTTCCAGCACGCTTTGAGCGAGTAACCGGATGTCATCCGGAGTGACAAAGTTTCTGCCATCGAGCGCGGCGTGGGCTCTGCTCGCTAAGATGAGCGATTGGGTGGCTCGCGGCCCTCCGCCAAACAGGACACTCTCGTGGCGCCGGCTCTCCCTCACGATTTCCACTAGATAAGCAACTAACTCTGGTCGAATGAGAACCTCATTTAGTGCGGCTCGGAGTCGCGCGAGATCTTGCTCCGAGATTACACTTTGCACAACCCCTCGCTCCAGAACCGACTCGGGAGCTTCTGCAGTTAACATGCGTTGCGCCAAAATAAGTTCGTCCGCCTGTTGCGGTAGATCCATGTGGATTTTCAGCATGAAGCGATCTTTCTGCGCTTCCGGTAGAGGATAGGTGCCTTCGAACTCCACGGGATTCTGAGTGGCAAACACCGTGAAGTTTTCGGCTAACCGATAAGTGTTTCGGTCGATGGTAACCTGGCGTTCCTGCATCGCCTGCAAAAGCGCTGATTGGGTTTTACTGGGTGCGCGATTGATCTCGTCGGCCAGGAGGAATGTGGTAAAGACCGGACCCGGGACGAAGCTGAAGTCGCTTTTTTGGAAGCTGAAAATGTTGGTGCCTAAGATGTCAGATGGCATCAGATCAGGCGTGAATTGGATGCGGGCGAACGGGCTGCCCAGGATTTGAGCCAGCGTTCTGACGAGCAAGGTTTTGGCTACGCCCGGCACTCCTTCGATTAACGCATGGTGATTGGTGAAGATAGCGATTAACGCGAAACGAATCGCTTCTTCTTGTCCGATGACGACCTTAGCCGCTTCGGTTCGGGCACGAGCCAGAACATCTTTCAACTCATCGATCGTGTCGTTCATGATTGGTGCAGTTTGACGATCTGATTATAGCGCTCCACTTGAGAAGTAGTTGGTGGCAGCGAGTTTAACAAGCTTTCCATACGAGCCTGTTTGACGGGGTTACTGACTCCTTTTTGTTTCCAAATTTGCAGACAAATCGTGCACAGGTCTTTAGTGGGAAGGTTGCGACGCAGTAGGTTGGTAAAAATCTCGTTTCCGCCCATGCCCTTAATTACAATCTCGGTGTCTGAACGTTTTCTGGACGCGGGGTTAAGGCTATAGCGACTGGCCCAGAGATAGAGCAAACCTAGACTCAAGATGGCTACAAAAGCGCCGTCCAAGCCGTAACGCCGGGCCAGACTCATGATGCCTGGATGGTTGACAATACCAAAATGGCTCTCATCGAAAATGACGACCGAGTGTTGAGGAAAGAGCCAGCTAATTAATTCAGCATTCCGATGCGCTGCCAGGGCTACGTTTGACAATGGATAGGAGTCCGCTAGCAAGAGTAACTTGCCGGCGCCAAATTTTCTTTGGAGCACTACCGGCAGGTCTTGGGCTTTGGCCAGGACCTCCCAGTCGCCTTTGGTGGGGTCAATATACAGATGACCCGCCCAACTGAACGCGTTGGCGAATAGATTCGATTGGAGTCTGGTGGTCAGGTTTGGTTTGGAATGGAATATTCGAATTCCCCAGTCGTCTGATTTCCAGACTTCAGCCCGAAGCGGCTTGGACTCCGCCCGGCTGTTTTCGAGGTCTTCTTCATTACGTTCGCTTTGAAGAGCGCTGAAGGCGATAACCAAGGTTCCACCGCTCGTCATCCAGTTGTCGAAAGGCTTGGTTTGATCATCGGACAGCCCCCCGGGTTGAACGCCAGCCAGAAGTAGGATCTTGCCGGTACTGGCGGGTAGATCCGTTAACGGTTGTACGAACCGTTCTACCTGGACTGAACCGAGCCTGGACAATATCTCGAATAGAACTCGACACCCTTTGGGATCGGCGCGAAAACTCGAATACTCCGGATAAACGCCATTCACTTCCGCGCGCACTTGGAACATTTCAAACCCGACAAACGCAAAAAGCGCTGCCATTGATCCGATCAAGATGTAGGCGATGAATCGGTCTTTGCGCATGCGGTTAGGGGAGGGGGAGCGGCGCGCTTCGTTCTCGTCGTCGTCCTCGTCCTCGATTCCTTGCGAACGGAGTGTTGGAGCACTGGAGTATCGGAGTATTGCGCCTTCTCCGAATTCCACCCCGCGACGGCGAGGTCAGGGGCGCCCCGAAGGGGCGATAGGACTCAGCCCGGGGTTTTAACCCCGGGTTATCCGTCGCAAATAGATGCGCCCTGAAAGTGGCGCCAGACGGAATTCGTTCTGCACGCATAAATTTATCTTGCAGAGTCCACCCGCCGATCGCCGTCTGGTGCCCTTTCAGGGCACGTTCCTCTAAAACACCTAACCCAGGGTTAAAACCCTGGGCTGAGTCCTTTCGCCCCTTCGGGGCAGGATCCCGTCGCGTATAATTTGTGCCTGCGAAATTCGTCAACATGCGGCGTTAGATTCTCTTTCTTCAATCCTACCCATTCTTGCGAAGGCAGACATTTTTCAGGCGTTGGTAAAGGCTATCGGATTGTTCGAACTCGGTGACGGTAACCGGGTGGGCGCCGTACCAACAGCGCTCAAACAGTTTTCGATCCAGGGAAAAAATCTCATCGAGGTCGGGCGCTGAAGTTAGTTTTCGTTTTAACTCGCGCTCGTAGTCAAAGTTCGATTTTGATTTCCGAATCAGGATATGACCGTGAGCCCCCAGCAGGGAGAGGGTCGCTAGGAACAGGGCTCGCAGCGCTTGGCGCAGATCGCCGGCGTTGGCTTTTTGCCGAGCTAACCGGAGCCATTCGTCTTCAGGCAGCTGATCGGCGGTGGTATCTTCGCTCGCCAGATCCGGAGTTGGAGCAACGACCGGTGCTTGGGGAAGCGTAACGGTGGATCTTCGTGCGAGCACTTTAACGAGAATCAATGTTAGGGCCACTATCGCTCCGGCTATGGCAATCCAGGATAACACTTGGGCCACCAAAGCCATTCCGTCAGCCCCGCCGCCTGACAGTAAACCGGGACCTTGCGGAAACAAAGAGCTCAGCCATTTCCCCAGCGCGCGCCCCAGGCGGCCGAGCGCCTCGCTCAAGCTGCCCAAACCTTCTTTCAACCAATCCCGGAGCTGCTCAAGCCAGCCAGGCGGCGCTTCTACTTTGCTGGGGTTGCGCCAAGCGTATTCCGGCGCATTGAGAACGCGTTCCAGTTGTTGATTGACTTCCCCGGCCGGGAGCCGAGTACCGTTCGGCGTCGCGCTGGCTAACGGCAAAGAACGTAGCTCCTCTTGTGAACGGTCGATCGAGATCGCGTAGTTAGTGGCCGGCGTTAGCAGCAGAGCCACGAAGATTGGTATAGCCGCGACAGACGTCGCCAAGGCTATGTCGGTCAAGAATGAACGCAAAGAACGCAAAAAAAGAGGGAGTAAACTAATTTTCACAAGTGGCTGAACCCTGACGGTGCTTAATTTTTTGTGCTCCTGGCGTTCTTTCTTGACCGACATAGCCTTGGGCGACGTCTGTTGCGGCTATTGATCTTCTATTTATTTAGTCTCAATGGCGTAACCCAACCCCGCAAGACGGTGTAGCAAATCTTTTCCCGAAGTTTCACATTCAATCCGTCGCAGCCGAATCACGTAAAAGGACTTTAGCAAAAGATCAATGAGAAGGTAGGAAACAAATCCTGTGCCCCCTACAAACGGAATCGAGACTAGCCAATGGAAGTTGTGAGTCAGCAAAGTCTCGATACCGAAGAGCATTTTGCATAGGAACGGCAGGGCTGCGAGTGTCGAGTAGACGCAGACGAAAATCACGAGTCGGAAAGCGAAGGTCATACCATTCAAGATTAATCCGGGCCCGATTGGACTTTTGGAAAGCTGAACGCAACGCAGAAAGCCACCCCGATTTCCGGTAATGACGATGCTCGCGGTGTAGAAAAATGCATCCACGAAAGGAGCGGGCACGACGAGCAAGAATGCCATGGGCTTGGCGAGGATGCCCCAAGGCTGGATGGCACACTGCGCAGCCCAAAGCTGCAGGAGTGCGAATGGCCCCCGACGACGAATCGGTTCGCCAGAGTAAGATGCCAGTAAACGTTGGCAAGCTAGTGCTTGAAAGCCCTTCATCCAACAGTAACTCAGCGCCAGGCGAATCACGGAGTCGCCCAAGTGCTCAGAGAGATAGCGATGATAGGATGCATCCCCGAGAAGTTGGAAAAGCAGAATCGCAAACGGCGTAACCCCGACTATGTAGTAAGCATAAGTAATCGCCGAAGTCCTGCGCAGCAGGTGAATCGCTTCTTCTAATAGGTCAATGGGGCCGTCCATCTTTTAGTAATCAGTAATCAGTGACGGTGATTGGTGATTGGTGATTGGTGATTGGTGATTGGTGATTGGTGATTGGTGATTGGTGGACCTTGGTCGCGCAAATATGTCATTTGTCATTTGTTATTTTTGTCGCAGCTCTATCATCTATTTTTTTCCATCGTTGCTCCTCGGCTATCGGCTATTCCTCAAAACCAGGTGCCGTTATACACGTTGACGGGGATGAGGAGGAGGATTCGTTCGATCACGTAGAACGAGAGATAGGCGCCGGCGAAGCCTAACAAAAGCCGGAGCGGACTCAGCCAGTCAAAGCGGAGGGCGCTGCGTTTAGTTCCGGCTGCTATTGATTTTTGCAGGCAGGCTGCACAGAGGAACCGCGATTCGTGTTCGACGACGCATTCGCGGCAGTAATATTGGTGGCAAGAAGGGCACCGGGCAGCCGCTTCTCGATCCGGATGAACTAAACAGCGGCGAGCTGCCAGATTCATGCTGCCGCCTGGTTAACCGCCGGTTGCTGCGCCTGCATGATCATTGGTACCACAATCTGTTGGAACCTGACGAGCTGGTTTTCCCGTTCGACCGGCCGTAATCGCCGGATCTGAGCAGCAGTTTGTAGGTGTACGACATAGGTCGGACCGCCAACCAGGTTAGATACCAGCAAGGCGCCGAAAACAAAGCTGAAGGCTGCCCCGATGACGTAATACCAGGTCCCATGACCTAAGAACCAGAATAGGCTACAGAAAAGGAGGAATCCCCAAAGGACGGAGAACCAAATCCAGCGATTACTTTTCGAAAAAGAAATTGCCTCGATCTCGGAAAAGTAGAAACGCCGATACTTTTCAAACAGCATAATTTGTTTGGCGTGTAGCAAATGATCGTCGCCGAGATAAATCGTGCTCCGTACACCCGGAACCAGACGCGAGATCCATCCGGTGGAAGCGATTTTGCGGTAGTCGGGATTGGTCATAGGCCGAACTCGGTAGGATGGCTTTGAATTAACCAGACTATCAACCAAACCAGGGCGATCCAACCGACACCTTCTATCAATGACAAGGCGGCGGCTAAAACGAAACGGTACTTAGACCGTGGCACCAGGGTGCGCTGCTGCCCCCACCCGATTATGACGAGAGCGAGGGCGAATGCGCTGAACAGCAGTCCCAGATAAATGTACACGAGGCACAGAACCGGGACGATTACGAGCAGCAGAGCGATATTGTCGAAAAGGATGGCTTGGTCCTGAAATAACGGTTCGGACGATTCCCGGCGTTTTTTATAGATACAGTCCGGGCAAAGCTTTTGTGCTCCGTAGGCGATCGTACACAACGAGCAAACAAAACGGCCGCACACATTACAGACGTTCTCGGCTCGGGAATGGGTGTGGAAAAAGCAACCTGCTTCTGCCTCGGTGCGGGGTTCGGGAAGAGAAGCCGCTGTGGTTCTCGCCATGGCCGGAAAAACCAGGGTACGCGTCGGCGCCTGACAGTTGGGACACGCCGTGAAATCCCGCTGGTTCCACTGCGTGGTCGCTAGTAAATGATGGCAGATTGGGCAAAAGGCGCCGGCACTCATGATTTCGACTGGCGCTTTATCACCCGGGTATCGCAGAGGTAATCATGCAGCGCTCTTTTTTCCGAATCGAACCCGGCCATAATGTAGCCGATGTATAAGAGCATGGCGCTTAATCCCTGGGCGAAATAACGGCCCGCCGCTCGCCAATAGGAGACTTTTGAAAAATCGGATCGAACGATCCGCAGCTTCAGCGCCATTTTACCAGGGGTAGCTCCGTATCTCCCCACGAAGAAAACGTAGTAGCCCATTGAAATTAACAGGGCGAAAATGAAATAGAGGCCGTAGGCGATCCAAACTCCTCGCAACACGAAAAGCGGTTGGGCGGCTTTTTCTTCGGCTTGAAAGACGGCCCAGAAAACATAGCCGCGCAACGCCAGATCAAATGGCAAGCGAACCAGGAAAAGCGCAATTTGGTCAATAAAGTAGGCGCCGACGCGAATCCAAAAGCCGCCGTAAATTCCGGTGGTGTCCGGACTAAGTCCTTCCCTGATCTGTTGGAAGAATATCTCTTTGCAATCCTGGCATAGACTGAGCCCTCCATACCGAACGGATAGGTCCGGTGAGGAGAGTCGTTTGCATTTGAAGCAATCGACGGTGGGCAGGTTGAAAGCTTCGGCGAAGGTCTTCCAAGTTTGCAAACCTTGCCGCCAAACTCGGGTACCGAGGGTGATGGTTCCGTGATTGAAAAGCTGATTAATCTCGGGGTCCTCGACCGGACCGGTGGGCTGGTTTCCGATTAGGTAATACCAAGTCATAGGTCGGTCGGAGCCAAATGGTCGTCGAGAAGCGGAAGGAGTTCAAGTGGAGGAGCCAGGAGCCAGAATCCAGGAGCCAGGAGGGCGGGTTAGGCGTTGGCCCAGCAACCGGGAGGGGAGCCGCTTTATAGGTCGGCAGTTCTATCGCTCTGCAGCAAGCGGCTCCCGGAAACGGCCCCTGATTTGTCATTTCCCCTGACGTTCGCATGCCTGCGTGGGAGTGCGTCGAGGTCCTGGGCTGGCGCGAACATCCTGGATAGCTTCCGGGAGCCGCCTGCTGCAGAGCGATAGAACTGCCGTACTGGTAAAGCGGCTCCCCTCCCGAACTCCTCTATCTGCTATTGGCCGTTTGCCTCGTCGTGGCAGAGCGCGTGGCGAGGCGGCCGAGCGTCTGAATGGCCTCGGCGAAACGAGGTGTGAAAGCATGGCCGCAGCTGATGCGGAAGCAATTACGGTAACGTTCGCCGGTGGCGGAAAAAATGTTTCCGGGCGCGACTGCGATGCGGAACCGGTTGAGGGCGTCGGCTGCTAACTGGAGTGCGTCGAAGTCTTCTTCTAGCTCGATCCACAATAGAAATCCGCCGCTAGGGCGCGATATCCGGGTCGACATGGGGAAACTTTCGGCGACGGCGCTGCTGAACCGGTAGACTTGCTCCGCTAAGAACTTACGCAATCGGCGCAAATGGGCGTCGAACGAACCGAACTTAAGAAATTCTGCGACCGTTAATTGGGGTAGCGAAGGTGTGGCTAAGCTGGTGGCCGATTTGAGCTCCAGGACCCGGTCCTGAAACTTGCCTGGCACGATCCAACCCACGCGCAGCCCGGGCGCTAATGTTTTCGAAAAAGAGCCGATCAAGATAACCGATCCGTCGGGATCAAATGTCTTAGCGACCTTGGGGCGTTCTGCCTCCGGCCGGTGCAGATCCCCGAATATGTCGTCTTCAATAAGAGGAACATCGAAGCGAGCTAACAGTCGGACCAGGTCCTGTTTGGTTTTGCTGCTGAGTGAATAACCGAGCGGATTACTGCAATTTGTGACCAGCAAACAGGCAGCCACTCTGGGAAAACGTTTTAAAGCGTTCTCCAGATCCGCCAGATCAATTCCCTGGACCGGGTCGGTCGCCAATTCCACGACTCTTAGCCCCAGGCTTTGGATGATCTCCAGCACACCAAAGTAGGTGGGCGATTCTACCAGGATGATATCTCCCGGCTGGCTGACCGCTCTTAACGCCAGATGAAGCGCTTCCGATGCTCCACAAGTGATCACAAAATCGTCCGGCGAAAGGAAACATCCCCATCCATTTGCTCGCTGCGCAAGTTGTTGACGCAACGCTTCGATTCCGGCCGGAGGTCCTTGATTGCAAGTTTCGATCGGGTAACGGCGCGCGGCGCTGGCTGCAGTTTGAGCCAGTTTCCGAGCAGGTAATACTTCTGAACCGAGCAAACTGAGCCCGAGCGGGACTACCTGTTTAGAGGTTCCAAACGTGACGGTCTGGTGTCTCAACGCGCTGACCGCGACGTCTTTTGCGCGGAAAATGGTTTGGGTCTTGGTCGGGGCCGCAACCAACCGTAGCTTCGGTTCGCGAACGTAAAATCCACTCCGGACTCGTGCTTCGACTACCCCTTTGTTTTCCAAAAGCCGGAAAGCGTGTAGAACAGTCTCCAAACTAAAGCCGTGATCTTTAGCCAGCTCACGGACTGAAGGCAACCGATCCCCAGGCAGATAGGTCCGAGCTTCGATCTGTGTATGGAGCTTATTTGCGAGGAGTTGGTAGGAAGGGTCCGTGCTGCGCATGAGAGGGGAGGGGGGAGAGGTGAGAGGTGAAAGGTGATTGGTGATTGGTGATTGGTGATTGGTGAGAGGTGAAAGGTGATTGGTGAGAGGTGAGGGTGAAAGGTGATTGGTGATTGGTGATTGGTGATTGGTGCGGCGGGAGGGGAGCCGCTTTATCGGGTGGCAGGGTCTGTCGGTTGGCTAACCGCCGAAAGCCTTCGGGGTAAACAAGCGGCTCCCGGGAATGACCCAAGGTTTAGTAATCAGTAATCAGTGCTCCTGGCTCCTGGCTCCTGGCTCCTGGCTCCTGGCTCCTGGCTCCTGGCTCCTGGCTCCTGGCTCCTGGCTTTAGTAGCGCACAGCGTGATTCAAAATCAAACTGTTCTGGTTGAATATTCGATGTTCTGTATCTGTTCTGGTTAGGTGATTTGAGCAAGATTCGGAGGCATGGAAGGAATGCGTTCGTCTCTGCGAGTGGCCAATGATCTAACGAGACAGGAATTGTCCGACTCGAAAGGGGAGCTGGAGGGGTGGATCTTTACTTTTCTGGGGGTGATTTGTTTCAGTCTGTCGTTTGTAACCGCGCGGCTGGCTTTACGCGGATTTGATCCTTGGTTTATCGCGTTAGCCAGAGGTGCGGGAGCGGGGACGATTGCGTTTGTTTGCGCTCTACTGGGGAAATATCCGCTCCCGGCCGGCAGACAGGTTCTGCGGTTGTGCCTCGCGGCAGTCGGTATCGTGTTCGCTTTTCCGATTTTGACCACTATCGCGCTGCAAAGTGTCCCAGCAAGCCATGCCGCCACCGTTGCTGCCATCCTGCCGGTATTAACGGCGGTGTTCGGCGTTTGGAGAAAACGTGAGCATGTCCCGATTGCCTTTTGGGCGATTGCAGGGGCCGGGACATCAGTGGTGGTTTGGTTTCTCATCTCTCGCTCTGGTGGTCTTCAACTGCGTCAGCCCGATCTTCTTATCGTTGTCGCCTGCGTGGCGTGTGCTTACGGGTATGCGGAAGGCGGCCTCCTGGCCCAAGAGATGGGTGGATGGCAAGCGATTTGTTGGATGTTGGTTTTGGCGGCGCCGGTAGCACTGGTCTTGTTCGTCACCTATCTGTGGACGCACGGACCGTGGCACCCGGTTGATTCGCCGTCCGCCTGGTTTGGTCTTGGGTATCAAGTGTTAGTTTCTCAGTTTCTTGGATTCGCTCTTTACTACCGCGGTCTGGGACGGGGCGGCGTGGCCAGGATGAGCCAAATTCAACAATTTCAATCAGTGTTAGCGGTACTCGCAGCGGGCGTGATTTTGGGGGAGCAGATTGATCTCCAACTTTGGGTGGTGGTGGGGCTGCTACTGGCGGCCGTGGTGGGAGCACGGTGGGCGATGGGCCGTGGGCGTTACGCGCCTGACAAATTACCAATGACAGACGACAAATGACCAGGGGCACGAATCGGTTGGTCGACGGAGGATCGATTAAAATGGACCAAGTGTTAGTGAATGGTATCACAGTGGCGTATGAGGATGTCGGGGCGGGAGAGGATGTTTTGGTGTTGGTGCATGGGCATCCGTTTAATCGCACGATGTGGCGGCCGCAGGTGGAGTGGATCGCGAATCTGAATCTCATTCGTGCTCGTGCTCGTCCTCGTGCTCGATCCGAGCGGGTTGAGATTCTCGAGGAGGTGGTTTGGCCTGGTGACAAAGGCTCGGCAGAGCTAGTCGCGCCTCCAAATCTCGAGCACGAGCACGAGGACGAGCACGAGCACGAGCATGAGCACGATTATGGGATGCGTCCATGGAGGGTTATCGTGCCCGATCTTCGCGGGTACGGGGACAGCACGGTGGTTTCGGGCAAGACTACGCTCGACGTTTTTGCTGGTGATATCGCCGGTCTTTTAGACCGCCTCGATATTCGAGAGGTGGTGATTGGCGGGTTATCGATGGGGGGTCAGATCGTTATGGAGTTTTGCCGGCAGTACCCTGAACGGGTACGCGGTGTTTTGTTGGCGGCGACGATTTCTAGAGCGGAAACCGAGGATGGTAAACGGCAACGGGCGACGATGGCGGATCGGTTGTTAAAGGAAGGCATGGGACCGTATGCGCAAGAGGTCCTGTCCAAGATGGTTGCTCCGGGGAACCTGCTTGCGCTTCCTGCTGTCGCCGAGCACGTGCGCGGCATGATGCAGGCGGCGAACCCGATTGGAGCGGCGGCCGCGGTGCGTGGACGAGCTGATCGGCCCGACTACGGAGAGACATTGGCAGGGCTCGATGTGCCGGCACTGGTTGTGGTTGGCGATCAGGATGCATTCACGACTCGGACTGACGCCAAGCAAATGGCCGGCATTTTAAAAGGGTCGGAGCTGGTCTGGATGAAAGGCGTTGGGCATATGCCGAACCTTGAGCGGGCAACGGAATTCAATGATGCGTTGGGACGGCTGCTCCGCCGAACGGAATAATCCGGCAGACGCAGGAACAAATGACAGATGGGTCGAGCGCCCATCGCCTGGAGGGGAGCCGCTTTGTAGGAAGGCAGCTCTGTTAGCTGGCAGCAAGCGGCTCCCGGGAATAGCCCACGGTATGTTCCGACCGTGCGCGGCGGTTGTCGATGTTGCAAAGTTCCGGAGGCCTGGGGCGGACCAAGCACGTTGGGTTCGTCCCGGGAGCCGCCTGCTGGCCAACCAATAAAACTGCCATCCTACAAAGCGGCTCCCCTCCAGACGTCTGGCGGCCTCCAAACACGACCGATCATCTGCGATTTGTTTCGGCGGCTGCCGGATCATTCCGCCGCGGACTTATGACGACGGGGCGGCGGTGGATTGGCGGATGATCAGCTTGGGAGCGAACATTTTTCTTTGGACGCCGCGGCTGCCGCGCAGGCGTTCTAACATCAACTGAATCGTGAATTGACCCATTCTTTCGACGGGTTGAGCGACGACGGTGATGGGTGGGTCGATATACCGCATCCAGAAAGAATCGTCGAAAGTGACGACCGATAGGTCAGTCGGTACCCGGATGCCGGCTTCGCGGACGAAAGTGATGAGCCCGGAACACATCTCCAAATTGGCCACGAAAACGGCGGTGGGCGGAGCCGGCAATTTGAACAGCTTCTTGGCGCATTCATAGCCGGATTCAACCTGAAAGTTCCCAGCCTGAGCATACTGGTCGACAAAAGCGATGCCGGCTCGAGCTAACGACTTTTGGTAACCTTCTAATCGAGTCCGCGCGTTCGATAAATGGTGGGGCCCGGCGATGGTGGCGATGCGCCGGTGCCCGAGCGAGATTAAGTGCTGGATCGCCAGCGAGGTGCCGCGCAGGTTGTCGGCCGTAACCACATCGACGTTTTCGAGTCCGGATTCCCGGTCAAAATCGATGATAGCGGCGCCACTTTGCCGGACAGCGCGGAGCAGGGCCACGTTTCCGCCGGTGGAGCAATTGATCAGGCCGGCCACTTTACGATCGAGGAACATGGATAAAGCGGCTTCTTCCTTTTCTGAGTCTTCGTCGGCATTACAGACCAGGACGGTGTAACCGTTGTCTTTGGCAATATCTTCAATCGATTTAACAAAGGCGGCGAAGAAAGGATTACGGATATCCGAGATAATCACCCCGATGGTGCGGGTTTGCTGAGCTCGGAGCCAACGGGCTTTGCCGGGTTGATATTTTCCGTTGCGATGAACAGCGGCCAGGATTCGCTCGCGGGTGCTGGGAGCAACGTCATCGGGCCGGTTAAGGGCTCTGGAAACGGTGGCGATGCTCACGTTTAATTCGTGGGCGAGCTCTGAAAGAGTCATTGAATTAAAGTTATTAGGCCGGCTGTGTGCTAACTGGCAGGTACGGATAGAGTTGGCGGGGAAAGGGAGCTAGGAAAAGAGGATGGAACAAACAAAATCCTATGTAAAGCTTTACATTATTCCTGCTGACGAGTATCAGTCAAAAACCTCCCTGAATCATCCGCTTTTCTGTGTTCCCCCTAATGCTTATCTTCAGGACTTGTCGCCTTCGCCAGGCACTTCTCTGGCCGACGCCGGTTCGCCACTACGCCGGGCATTCCGTTCCCGGCGTTCTCGCTCGCTCCCGGCGTTGCCGGCGTTAAACCAGGTGTTCTTATGTCCTCGCTCGACAACCTTAGCCAGCAGACCCAGCCTTTTGCGCTCGAGATGCGGTGCATTTCGAAGTCGTTTGGACCCACCCAGGTTCTGCGTGAGGTCGATTTCAAATTACGGGCTGGCGAGGTCCACGCGCTCATGGGTGAAAATGGCGCCGGGAAGAGCACGTTAATGAAAATCGCAGCGGGGCTGATCCAGGATTTTGAGGGGCAAATTCTGGTAGGAGGTCAGCCTGTTTATTTGACGTCTCCACGTGATGCTACTCGGGCTGGCATCGCGATGATTCATCAGGAACTGAGCTTGGTTCCGGAGCTTCAGGTCGACGAAAATATTTTCCTGGGCCAAGAGAAATTGCAGTCGCTTTTTTTTGTTGATCGTAAGAGTCAGGTGCGGGCTGCCGAAGAGGTTCTTAAGACGCTCGATTTTCGGGAACGGCTGCAGCTTCCCGTCTCGAAGCTGCGGGTGGGAGAACAACAATTGGTGGAGATCGCAAAAGCGCTGGTTTCAAAAGCGCGAATTCTGATCATGGACGAGGCGACTTCCGCGCTTTCGATCAACGAGACGGAACGTCTGTTTCAGGTGATTCGTCGCTTGGCCGCGGAAGGGGTAGCGATTGTCTATATCTCCCATCGCATGGAAGAGGTCTCAGAGCTTGCCCATACCGTCACCGTGCTCCGGGATGGACGCCATATCGGCACGGTGCCGGCCAAAGAAGCGAATAGAAAGGATCTGATCCGGATGATGGTCGGGCGCGAGATTCAAGAGATGCTGGCCGAAGACAAGGACGCAGCCAATGTGGCAAAGCCGATATTCGAGGTCCGGAATCTTTCTTTAGAGCACCCCACGCCGACCCCGAGTCGTCCAATGCTGGTGCAAGGTGTTAATTTTGCGGTTGGAGCCGGAGAAGTGTTTGGGTTAGGCGGGTTGCTTGGGGCAGGCAGGACCGAAATCCTACATATACTATATGGTCTGCATGCAGGGACCAGCGATGGTCAAATTCTGATTGAGGGTAAACCGGTCCAGGTGCTCAGCCCGCTACAGGCAAAAGCGCATGGACTCGCCTTGGTGACGGAAGATCGCAAAAGAGACGGACTAGTGCTTGGCGCCGGGATCGATCGAAACATCGGATTGCCGGTAATGCGGACGTTAACTCACTTCGGGATAGTGTTACCCGGGAGAGAGAAAGCCCTGGCTCAGTCGATGGTGCAAAAACTGAATATTCACGCGCGCGACATCGAGCAAACGACCGGTTCGTTGAGCGGCGGCAACCAACAAAAGGTAGTGGTAGCGAAATGCTTGGTGACGAACCCCAAGGTGTTTCTACTCGATGAACCAACTCGCGGAATCGATGTCGGCGCTAAGGCGGAAATTTACCGTTTGATTCGTGATTTGGCAGATCAAGGTCTTGCCATTGTGTTAGTATCTTCGGAGCTGCCGGAGCTGATGTTGCTGAGCGACCGCATCCTCGTGCTGCGAGAAGGCCGACCAACGGCGTTACTCGATCGGTCGGAGTTCACTCAAGAAACCATCCTCGAATATGCGTCGCCCGGAGGTGCTATCCAACCTGAGTTTTTGAATGTGGAGGCCACAATATGAGTCGGGCTACTGCCTCAGTGGGACGTTTTCTTTTACAAACCAAATTGTTTTGGGGGTTAGCGGTCCTTTATGGGGCCGGGATCGTTCTCTCGCCCGTAAATCGTAAAGGGGCGAATATCTTCCTGGACCCGGGAAACCAAGCCGACGTGCTACGGCAGGTGGCGAACAACGGTATCATCGCGGTCGGGATGACCCTGGTGATTTTGACCGGAGGGATCGACCTGTCGGTTGGTTCGATGATGTCTTTTGGATGTATGCTTTGCGCGATGCTTTTAACTTTGCCGGGTTGGACGACGGCATCGACGGCATCGATCCCTATATTGGGCCTGGCAGCGGTTTTGCTCTGCACCTACCTGGTACCGTTGGTGGCAACCAACATTCGGCGCGGATCCGCGAAACCAGTTGAGCAAGCTAGTGGGAAGATACGTTTGGCCGGACTGGTAGCGGGATTGGTAGTGGGAACTTTGTTAGTTTGGTGGACTACCAGCCAACTCCAATCAAAATTTGGCGTGTTAGGGGTGTTAGTTACCGTGCCGGCGGTTGGACTAGTGTTGGGTGCGTTTACCGGGCTAGTGATCGCGAAAGGTAACCTGCAGCCCTTCATTGTTACCTTGGCGATCATGGTCGCTATCGTCGGCCTGGCCCGCTTGTTAGGCGGAGAAACGGCTGCGGTGTATCCGGTTTATACCGGCTCGAATGCAACGGAAGAGTTCGAAATCCTGCGGATGCTGGTATTACAGGTCATTCCGGTCCCAGGAATCTTTTTTCTCGTTGTGGTGTTGATTTTCGGATTCGTCCTGAAATACAGCGCGTTCGGCCGTTACATCTATGCGATCGGCGGAAATGAGCAAGCCGCCCGGTTAGCCGGTATTCAGGTGGACCAAATCAAAGTAGCGGTCTATTCGATCTCCGGAATGTTGGCTTGTTTGTCCGGGGTTCTTTACACCTCCCAATATCGGCAAGGTAAACCGGATGCGGGAGCCGGAGGTGAATTGGATGCGATCGCCGCGGTTGTGATCGGCGGAACCAATTTGATGGGCGGCAAAGGCACGATGACCGGGACGTTCGTAGGCGTGTTAATTTTTGGATTTTTGACCAACATTCTGCTGCTGAAGAATATCAACAGCAATATCCAGTTCGTATTAAAAGGCGCGATTATCCTGGCCGCAGTGCTGTTGCAAGAGGGTCAGGTGGGGCTTTGGTGGAAACAGTTCCGAGCGCGTTTTAAGAAAGTGAGCCCCAATGAACCACGCGCCGCTGAGGCATTACAGGATCTCCGAAAAAACTAAATTTCACCACAAAGACACAAAGAACACGAAGAAATTAACCACGAATGGACGCGAATTGACGCGAAGACAAAAAGAATAACTCCAACCGCAGATTAACGCAGATGGGCGCAGATATATTTTCCGGGGCTATCCGCAGTTCGCCTCTTATTCGTGTTAATTCGTGTCCATTCGCGGTTAACTCTTTTATCCTCCAACTGAAATCCCCCCAACCCCACAAAATGAAACGTAGAACATTCATCCAAACCAGCATAGCTGCAGCTGCAGCGTCGGCGGTATTCAAGCCGTTCTATATAAAAGCCCAGGGCAAAAAATATGTCTTCGGTTTCTCCCAATGCACCATCACTGAACCTTGGCGGGTCCAGTTCAACAAGGAAATGAAGAAGGAGGCCGACAAGCACCCGGAAGTGGAGCTGATTATTACTGATGGTCAGGACAAAACGGAAAAACAAGTAGCCGATGTCGAAAGCCTGATTCGACAAGGCGTAGATGTGCTGTTAGTCAGTCCGAAAGAATCGGCCGGTTTAACCGGAGTCGTACTCGAGGCAATCGACAAGAAAATTCCGGTGATTGTTTTGGACCGGAATGTCAATACCGACAAGTACAACAGTTTTATCGGTGGTGATAACGTGGTTATTGGCAAGGCTGCCGGACAATACGCGGTGAAACTGTTAGGTGGCGCCGGGGCGGCCAAAGGAAACATTGTGGAACTCTGGGGAGGAATGGGGACCCAGCCTGCGCATGATCGGCATGACGGATTCAACGAATTTGTGAGCAAGGAATCCGGGATCAAATCCTTGCTGCAACCGGTCGACTGCGATTGGAAACAGGCAAAAGGCTATGACACCATGACCACGGCCTTGAAGCAATTTGACAAGATCGACCTCGTTTATGGGCACAACGATCCGATCGCGTACGGTGCATATCTGGCTGCTAAGGATGCCGGCCGCGAAAAGGACATAAAATTCCTCGGAATCGACGCGCTGCCCGATGAGGGAGTTACCTGGGTCAGCAAAGGTCAGCTCACCGCTACCTTCGTGTATGCGACGCCTGGAGTAGAGGGTGTGCGCCAAGCGTTAAAGATCGTGAAAGGTGAAACCGTAGACAAGAAAATCACCTTGCCGACGCAGCCAGTCGATAAGTCGAACTGCGAACAGATTCTGAAAGATAACGGGCTAGCCTAGTTTGGCCCGGTTCTGTTGGAGCGGCCCTACGCAATAACTGGTAAGAGGCGCAGGGCCGTTTCAGGGGCGAGAAACGCGAAGAAGACAGAACAACCGCAGATGAACGCAGATTTACGCAGATAGGTTGGGAAGAACGGGCAAGGTGATTGAGAGGAAATCAGGGTCGACAACCTACGGGTCCTCCTCCTTGGTGGGGCGGACCTCCGATTCTACGCGCCGTTTTGAGTGTTGCCGTCCGGACGTGAAGGCGCAAGGGAGATGCTTTCATCTCTCAGAATCGCGTGAACCGGCTTCGCCTGTTCGGTGATCGGTTGGCTTGGCGGCATCAACAGAACTTGCCGGGATGCGTCCATCCGCCGTTTCAAGTCTTCTAACACCAAGGGAGCCAGTCCGGCTTGGCTACGATCGAACCGGAAACTGTATCGATCGGTTTTGCCTGGGGTAAATAGAATGATTTCGTCGAAAAGAAAACGCTGCTTGAGGGTGGGTTCAAACTCCTCAATCTCGAACAGCTTGGCGGAGCTGAACCAGCCTTTTACCAGAAAGAACAGTTTGGACAGCTCTTCTTCAGTCGCTGCCAGATAACCGAATTGATCCCGGGGAATCAGCTTCCCTTTGCCTGTGATGCAGGGGACAGCCCAACGCACGGTTTGCTGCGGCTGAACCAACTTGCGGAACCAGCGCTCATAAGGACCCGGGAGATCGGCCAGGAGCTCTACGGCGGTTCGGCGGGCCGGTTGTTTCATTTTCTGGCGTATAAACCAGACCCGCATCCGGATCGTTCTCCAGATGCGCGGCAGAAAATAAAACGCCACGGAAAAAAGGATGACGAGAATAGTGAGCGCAGTAATGGGGTGGGTCCAAAGCAGCGCGAAAGTAGCCCCCACCAAAAGATCTTCTCCCAAGCTAACCGCCACGTTAGAGAAAGGTTCCGGCGACTGATTAATTATGAGCCGGGTACCAGTTTTGACGCTGTGCGATGTAAAAGTGACGGCGCCCGCGATTAAACCAACCACTACATTAAAAACGGGTCCCGGATGCCCTAAGGCTTGAATGGCCAAAAGGGCGCCGCCAATGGGCCGAATCACGGTGTGGATCGCGTCCCAGAGCGAGTCGAGCCAAGGGATCTTATCCACGAAGAACTCGATTACGAAAAGGATGCCGGAGATGATGATGATAGTCGGGTCGGCCAAAACCGAGAGAGAAGCGTATTGAGGCGCCAGATGGATCCAATCGAAATGGACCGCTAGTCCGGTCAGAAAAACGGTCAAATAAAGGCTATACCCTGAGAGCGCCGCGAGGCCCAGTGCTACGGCTAATGTCTGGAGCACGTCCATAAAGCACGGATAAGGGCTTCGGGGCTACAAATCAAACGTCTGCCCGGGGGAGGTGGTAGGGGGCGGTGATCAGTGATTGGTGATTGGTGATTGGTGATTGGCCCGGGATTCGGATAAGCATCGGCAGCGGTTAACCGCCAACTGCCAACTGCTAACTGCAAACGCAAACCGCCCAACCTACTCGTGGTATGCTGATGCATTTCCGGAAAGGATTGTACGCACGGCTATTCTGTTCCCTGGCATACACAAATCCGTAGAGATCTTTCTTGATATCGACCGGTTCGAGCAGGAGTCCTTTGTCCTGAACCGCCTTGGTGTATTCGATCAGAACTCGGGCGGTGCCATCGATGCCCCACATCTTGAATCCGGTCCCAAGAAATCCGCCGTTAGGATAAGGTTCTTCCAGGTTCGCCATCGCATGGAAACAATTGATGGCCACTAGATCCTTGCGAGTAAGGCGGTCATCGGCTTTGTACTTGATCTTTCCTCCGTCCAGGAAAAGTTTTCGTTTCACGCCCAGATCAAACGCCTCTTTTTTGATTTCGTAAGGTCCCCACACCCCGACGGCACCTTTCTCATTCAGCGCGATCTTCAGTGTCTCCTCCAGCTTGAAATTTCTCCCGACGACGATAGGACATTTGTTCCAGGTCGGAAAAATGCGGCTGCCGAAACCACAGAAAACGCACACCGGATTAGTACCAAAATCGTGAGGAGCCCAGCTGATAGTAAAGGCTTCAAACTCCCGATTCTTGAACCGCCCTCGCCTGAGTCCCGGCATGAGCCTGGGCTGTTTTTCATCACCGAGCACGCGTATCACGGATATGAACGAGTGTGCAAACTGCGCATGATTCCACCTTTTTTGGAAAGCGAACGGAACAATAAAATAGCGGTCCTGGGTGTTTACGCCCTGTCCCAATCGTGCCGCCACCTTGTCCTTAATGCGGTTGGTGATCTGCACCCATAACGGCGCATCATAGTTAGAGAAGTTGACATCCGGCTTTAGCCATCCTGCGTGAACCGGAACGCCAGGGGTTAAAAGGAGAGCGCAGGCTATGATCCAACGCGCAAAAGATTTGATTCGTCGGCTGATTTTGCGATGGGTTCCGCATCCGTTTGGGGGGAGCCGGAATGAGCCTTCGTTGTTCACGCTTTTATCGTAACAGAGCAAAGCCGCACTGAACAACTTACAAGCGGGGCTTTGATTCTCCGCCCTGCTCGAAAGGGGTGCCGACGCCTGGAAATGTTCGCAGATATGACGTTTGCATAGACGCGACGCCCGGCGCCCGTGACGTGTTTACGCCCCTTAAGTCAGCGGAGTCGACGACCGGCTCCGTAGGAGCAAAATATTTATAGCTACGGCGACCGACAAAGCGATCAGCTCCGTTAGGAGCGACATCAAATCGCAGATTCCGTAAGCAACCAAAGTTCGCAACTAGATTTCGCTCCTACGGAGCTGATCCCGTTTGGTTGCGTCGCGGCTATAAAGATCTGGCTCCTACGGAGCCGTTTTCCAACACTCTGCTAGGGCTGCACCCTCTAGGCTGAGACCTCGATCCGATCGGCCAACAATTCTACCGCTTAGCCCTTCGCGCGATATTCTCCTCCAAAATGCGTTTGATCTCAGCGACCGTTTCTGGATTCGCCATTAGGTAATGCCCCGCCGGAATGATTTTTTCAGATTCAGCTCCGTCCAAATGGGCGCTACTATAGGTGACGAGCCCGTCTGTGCTGTCAGGTCCCAGATCTACTCCGAGATTTCCGATGATGCTGTGAAATGGAACCTTAATCGGTAAGGCAGCCAGACCGTTTATTAAGGGATTCGGTGCGATCGAATACAGACTGGTTGGGCCGCCGCGCGCATTCACTCGAGCGTAGTACGGGTCCAAAACGCCCGGGTTTTCTGCGGCCAATTCTTTCAGTGCGCGGGCTGGGTCTTTGGAATGTCGGATGAGCCGGTTACCTACGGTGCCGACAAGGCCGCCTGCCAGCGAGCTACCTCGATGAGGAACAGAAAGAAAGATCACTCGATCAATAGAGGTCTGGTGCTGAAAGAAGAAATACGTTTGCATTAAATCTCGGTCGTCTGCGGGGAGGGTTAGGCTGTTCAGCGGCTTGGTCGCGAACACGTTCCAGAGAGCGTCGCGTGAGTCTGACACCAAAGTATGCGCCAACAGTCCTCCCATGCTATGAGCGACAACGACGATGTGATGCGAGGCGACCGCGCTGCCGCTTGGATCGAATAAGCGCTGCGTTGCCTCTAAGTCCTCGCGAAGTTGCGCTGAGCTTTCCAAGACTGGTTGCCCGGTCGGATAAAGGAAAAACCACGGTTGATAATGCTCGAGAATTTTCGGGTCCGAGCACAGTTCGTTGGTCAGGTTTTGCCACGAAAGCGGAGTACCGAGCAGGCCGTGAATGAAGAGTATGGGAATCTTATTGGGATCGTAAGGATGAATCAGATAGATGCCGGTGGCGAAACTTGGATTGTCCGGGCTCATGAACGATGCGAGTGAGCTTCCGGCCACTTTTCGGGCGTGCGAAAATAATACCGCTAACGTGGCCGTGTAATTGGCTGCAATCGGATCCGGGCCGGCAGAGGATCGCACGACGGCCGGGTCGAACGAATCATAGAGTTTGAGCAATGGTACTTGCCCTGGGCGCGCTTCTTTGACGGCAGTTATTCCAAGCACGATACCGCTTGACGGATAGTGTCGCTCTTTCGGTGTGCTACGGCGGTTTTTCGTGTAGACCACCAGGGGTGTCCCCTTCCCCGCGATCTTATGTTCATCGCGGAGACCACTCTCGTGGATTGAGTTTGCGAGCAGGACGTGGTCGTGCCTGGCCAAGTATCTGGACGACTCAGCCTGCAAAGTGGGTGTCCAATTGACCTCTACGCGTTCTCCGTTCCAGCTCGTGTACGTTCGGTCGAATTCCGGATGAATCTCCGAACTTGCTGGGTAAGAAATCCTAACCGTTTCAACGCATCCGGAAACGAGAACACCAATCAGGACGCAGCTCAGGCGAAATTTACCATTCATGGGGCAGTGCTGATTCGTTCGTATTGCTCCCGGCTGATTTGGGCAATCTCAAAATCTGATTTTGGCCTTTAAGTTAGAATCCACTCCGAGCGAGCATCTTACGGAGCGATGTGCTACCATCGGAAGAATTGGAAGGGAATGTGGCTCCGATCGTTGGCGCGTACGCCGCAATCCCATGAAAAAGTCGATCTTTTCCGCCCTACTTCTCGCGTGGACCATAACTCAGGCAGTTGCAGTCCCCGAAAACTACGAGATCAATCCGGAAAATTCTTTCGTGCGATTCAAGGTTCGCCTTTTGTGGACCACGAACATTGAAGGCTGTTTCTGCGGAGGCGTTTCTGGAAGGGTGTCATTTGATCCCGACGCTCCACAAAAATCGACCGTTAAACTCGAAATCAAAGCCGAAACGTTGGACGCCGGGGTTCCGCAGATCAGCAACGAGATCAAAGGCCCGGCGTTTCTGGACGTGGAAAAGTTTCCCCTTATCACTTTCAAGAGCACGTCGGCCCAAAGGGTCAACGACCAACAGTACGCCTTGACGGGAGAGTTCACCTTCCACGGGGTCACGAAACCGCTGACGGTTCGGTCCAACCGCGTTGGCCAAAGTAAAGATTCGAAAGGTGAATCGCAGACCGGGTCCGATATTTATCTCGTCATCAAGCGGAGCGAGTACGGGATAAAGGGCAGCGTGCCAGCGGTAGGGGACGATATTTTCTTGACCGTCCACATCCGCAATTAATTGAGCCACCACCGCTGCCGATCTATGAAGGGTGGAGGCTTCGCGGGCTAAGCGCTAGGGGATTACGTTCATTGGTCTTAAGCCAAAGAAGGACGCTGCTGCCAGCAGACGACGATCATGGCTGTAGATTTCGGAGAATCCATTTTCGGCGGCGGAACAGAGATGTAAGGCATCGCCTGCCCTAATGAACGTGGACGCCGGAAGGCTTCTAATACGAGTGGACGTTTTGCGGCAGAGATCTGGGGTAAAAGGTAGCCAAGTCCAAACGCCACTGGCGTCATCTGCTTCAAATTGGACGACGACTATTTCCAGTTGCGCTTTGGTTAAGAGTCGCTCCCGCAAATTTCTATGGAACGTGCTGACCACTTCAATCCGGCCGAATTCGGAGCAACAAAGACTGTTTTGTGACTGGGCGAGTTGCCGGACCGCAGGGCTCCCGAGTTCGTTCAGATAACATTTGGCAACATAGTTGCTGTCGAAATAGATCATGCTCGGTCGCGATCAGTAGAAATCGACTCGGTTGAGTCATGCTGAGTTAGCGGCAGCTTTTCAAACCCGGGTACGAGTTTCCGGTTGGCGAACAAAGTCGCGGTATGCGTCGCTTCAAATGGTATCAATGTCGCAACCGGTTGGCCGCGCTCAGTGATCACAATCTTTCGTTCGTTGATTACCTGTCGGATCCATTCGCCTGTGTTCAGATGCAGATCACGAATAGAGATCGTTTTCACGTGCACAATGTGCACTTTGCGAGCGTAATTTCAAGAAAGCTCACCCACTAGATGAATCAGGGCGATTATACCGCGCTGAGAGTTGCCGGAGGATTTCTTGCTGCTGTAACCGCAGCAACCGCCTCGCTCAGGCCCTAGTTATAGGCCGCGTCATCGTAGAGAGATTCAGCGGCTTTTTACTCCTCGGGCGCTGCCTTCCATTTGCCTCCGAGCGACCAATCCAAGCGAAATCTCAGGCGCTGGTGTCACTGCATCGCCAAAGCCGATATCGACCTGAATCGGGATCCGCGCGTTTTCCAGAACGCTTCCATGGTCACCCGGACGCCGGCATACCCTGATTGTTTCCGGATAGGCTGTGCTCTCACCGTTTGTGGGTTAAAGCGCAATCCGTCGGGCTCGACGGCCATTTCACAGAGATGGCGGAAGATCCGTTCAAGCTCATCCTTGTCGCTTGGGCCAAAGCCCAGCAAATCAACGTCGCGTGTCGGACGACTAGTGCTAACAACCGCTGACACCGATGCCGCCAGGTTTCGTTTCTGCGATGAACTCACGTCAAGCTTTCGAGATATGGTTTCATGACGTTGCTTACGCGACAGATACGCGCGTAACTAGTAAGTTCGGACATCGTGCAGGATTTGGTGCGCCACGCTTCTCGCAGGGCCTCGAGCGCCACGTCTAGACCGATTTTATTCCGATATTTGAAACAGTCGGCCACGGTCTTAGCGGTGTTATAGATACGTACCGACACGCCTTCTATAAGATGTTGTTCCTGACCTTCATCAAGCGCTGCACCAGAGAACCGGACTACTCGCAGAGGGAGATAATCGGCCACGGGGCGCCGAGCTTTTCTGTCGAGGGCAATCCAAATTTCATGAGGAACTTGGGTGGTAAGATTATGAAATCGTAGCGCCGAGAGTAGACATACCACACCGTTAGGAATGCGTTTACCTGCTTCTGCTAGAGCATGATTTTCTCCTATGTCTGCATCTGATCTGATATAAAGACCGCGTCCAAGCCTTTGTAGCCGTCCGCTAGATACGAGCTCTCGGATTCTTGGGCGTGAAACGCCTTGCGCTTCAAGTTCGCGGGTTCGAACTACGGATTCCTTTCCGGTCTTCGATGAGAGTGGCGAGTGTGCTCGTGATTTCATTACAAAACGTTGACATATTTTAATATGTGCCGACATTTTGTAAATACCGGCTTGAGATAATCATTCGCTCGGCCTCCCCCATAACAAACCAGCTCTCGTACGTTAAACGTTTTCGAATGAGCCCCAGAGAGCTCATTTGAGTGGATCAAGGTCTCGAGCCGCCAGAAACAGCGAAGAGATTGGCATGCAAGGGGACTGGCGAAGCCTTAAGCGTTTTCGGATGTTTCTGGGTCTGTGCATCTTAGCTCACGCATATACAACTAAAAACAATCTTGAACATGCTCTAAGTCGGAGAAACGCGATTTCGGATTCGTGTTGTAAGTTGCTCAAGCTTAGATGATTAGAGCGGAGAGCGGGCAAAGGGAATCGAACCCTCATAGCCAGCTTGGAAGGCTGGAGCTTTACCATTAAGCTATGCCCGCGTTTTGCGGAGAAGACGTAATCATGGGGCAGTTTCGGGAAATCTCAA
>Ga0073928_10001636_pt1 | contig 42032 bp, 48 predicted proteins | sample PaiPotPPA55metaG_FD_76969 | JGI IMG/M metagenome (GOLD analysis project Ga0073928, IMG submission 76969) | Iron sulfur acid spring bacterial and archeal communities from Banff, Canada, to study Microbial Dark Matter (Phase II) - Paint Pots PPA... ...
GCAGGCCCGGATTCTGGGCTTAACCGGTCCGCCGGGGGCCGGCAAAAGTACCCTCGTGGATCTATTGGCGCGGCACTATCGCCAGGCGGATCGCACGGTGGGAATTATTGCTGTGGACCCCACGAGTCCTTATACCGGCGGCGCTATTCTTGGTGATCGCATCCGCATGCAGGAGCATTTTTCCGATCCTGGCATTTTTATTCGCAGTATGGCGACGCGCGGATCATTGGGTGGGTTGGCGAGAACGACTTCGGATGTAGCGATGGTTCTTGACGCCTCCGGACGAGACGTGGTGATGATTGAGACCGTAGGCGTGGGTCAAGATGAAGTCGACATCGTGCGACTGGCGGATATTACCGTGGTGATCCTCGTTCCCGGTATGGGGGACGATGTACAGACGATCAAGGCTGGCATCATGGAGATCGCGGATATTTTTGTGATTAACAAAAGCGATCACGACGGTGCCGAACAAGTCGAGCGAGAAATTCGAGCTTTGCAGTCACTCGCGATTCGTTCCGATCAATGGACGCCCCCGATTCTTAAGACGGTGGCAACCGAGGGAAAGGGAATTGAGGCCTTGGCGGAAGCGATTAAGGGCTACGAAGAGTATTTGGAAAAGAACAATTTATTCCTTCAACGTAAAATTGAAAACTGGGAGCAACGACTTTTAGAAATGTTGCGGGACTCTTTTATGGAAAAGGCGTATCGGAGTATCGGAGAAGGGAAGTTGTCGCATTACGCGGCTGAGATTGTGAAACGCGAACGCGATCCGTATACGGTGGTCGAAGAGATTGTCGGCGGGATGAAATAGGGACAACTGCGGAGCCTTTCTCCGGCACATGAGAACATCCGCCCTACGCGAGTTCTGAGGGAAAAAATCTTGTTCAGCATCGATCATCTTGGGATTGCGGTAAAGTCGCTGGCTGGCTCAAAGAAGTTGTACGAGAAGCTGGGGCTTGACCTCTCTGAAGAAGAGGTAGTCGAGGGCGAGCAGGTTCGGCTGGTGATGGTTCCCGTCGGCGAGAGCCGCCTGGAGTTACTAGAGGCAACTTCCGAAGATTCTGCGATTGCGAGATTTATCGCCAAACATGGGGAAGGGTTGCACCATGTTTGTCTGAGAGTTCCGGATTTGAGTACGGTCGTGGAGAGGCTTAAGAAAGATGGAGTTCGGCTGGTTTCGAATGAGATCAAAGTGGGCGCCGGTGGTCATCGCTACGTGTTCGTTCATCCATCGAGCGCAGGTGGAGTGCTGGTGGAGTTGGTTGAAGGTCATTAATCAATGCTGCTAGTTGCGGCCGATACGTCGGGCAAACACGGCATGATTGCCCTGGCTCGGGGGAACGACGATGGAACGTGCACGGTTATAGAAACCGTTTCCCTCGAGGGGAGCGCGTTTTCGGCGCAACTGGTTCCCCAAATTAGCGCGCTTCTCTCCAAAAACAGATTCGACAAGAAAGAAATTGATGGTTTTGTCGTTGTGTCCGGGCCCGGCTCTTTTACCGGACTACGAGTGGGACTGGCGGCTATCAAGGCGCTGGCAGAAGTGCTAGTGAAGCCGATTGCGGCGGTGTCGTTACTCGACGCCATGGCTGGCGAAGCTCAAGAAGATATCTTGGCGGCGCTCGACGCTGGGCGCGGGCAAGTTTATCTCGGGGAGTACAAGGTTTCATCAGCCGGTATGGTTCGGGTTAGCGGACGCTCGATCATGCGTGACGAGTTCCTGAACTTAGTCTCGGGAGCGAAGGTTGTCACGCCAGATTCTGGAATCGCCGAACTTGCCCGCAATGCCGGAGCCAATGTCCGCATTATCGAAAACCCGGGAGCGGATGTTATTGCCAGGCTCGGCTGGAAGAAGATTTTATCCAGCGAAACGCTTTTACCCGACCAATTGGACGCAAACTATATGAGTCGTTCCGATGGGGATATCTTCTCCAAACAGCACTAGCGAGTCATTGCGAGGTGTTCGGCAAAAGAGACACAAGTTTAGTGCGCGAAGCGAGCGCTTTCGGATTACGTGTGTAATCTTGGCTCCACCCTGTCGGGGAGATACTCTGGACTTGCGGTTCGGGCCCCTGGTAGTCGTTTCCCATCAAGTTTTGGGCAGTTTTGACGATCTCGTCTGGGATCGCAAAGCAAAAGTGTAGTCATTGTGGGTCTCAAGGGATATAGACATGTGGAGAAGAATACCTCACTTATTGGTCGGCCTGGCTTTGGTCGCTGGCAGCTTTTACTTTTTCAGCGGCACGGTCGCGGGATGGAAATCGACTCGCCGATGGGTGAAGGTTAGCGGTTCAGTCAAGCCGCAGGTCGAAACTGATGAGATCCCCGGGAATGAAAAGCCGAAGACTCTTGGAGTCTTGCCATCTTTGCTAGGCAATCAGAACGAGGATGAAAAAGATGAGGAAACGGAAGTCGCAAGTGCGAGTGTACCTCCGCTAGTGGTGGATCGGATTTCAAGTGCTACCGCGCTGGCCCCGCATCGGTTCTTGCATCGCAGGATTTCCGTGAAAGCATACGAAGGATTCGGATTTGAAGTGCCGGCGCACGCAACTCGTCCAAGAATTCACGGAGAGTTTAATTCATTCGTGGTTGATGGCGGCAGCGGGGAACTGCGCGAAGAGAATGTTGAAGTTCTGCTGCTGAGCGAAGCGGAGTACAGAGATTTCGTTCATGGACGGGCGGGGGCGGCGAGTTTTGGTAGGCCTCCCTCCACCGGCGCAGTGATCGACTGGACGCTTGATGCTACTCTTTTCCAGCCATTGAAATATTATTTGGTGTTTCGAAACTCATCACCGGGGCGGCAGACAGAGCTCGTGGATGCTGACTTCTCGTTGAGCTTCGATTGAACTCTTGCCGAAGAACGATGTTGATTCGTACCGCTACACCTGAAGATATTCCCACCATTCTTGCGATCGAGGGGAAAGCACCCCACGCTGCTCACTGGCCGGAAGAGGAGTATCGGGAAATGCTTGAAAGTCAGACTTCCCGGCGTCTTGTTTTGGTTCTCGAAGAACGGGGAACCGTTCAGGGTTTTGTGATCGGACATTTGCTCGACCAGGAATGCGAGATCGAGAACCTCGTCGTTGCACCAGATTTTAGGCGGCTAGGATCGGGATCGAAGCTTCTCCAAAACCTGATTGATGCGGCGTACCACGCGGGAGTAAGCGCGTTTTTCCTTGAAGTCCGCGAGTCGAATCTGGCAGCCAGATCGCTATATAATAGAGTTGGTTTCGCGGAGAACGGACGGCGGAAGCGATATTATCGCGAACCGGATGAGGATGGGATCTTGCTCACTTTTCGGTTATCCTCCGCGGACAATTCCCGTTGAGAGACGTCCACTGAGCTATTACTTTTAGCAGGTGAATTTGGCATTGAAGCAGGCAGGATCGTGTGATAGCTTAACCCACTATATGAAGCCCTAAGGAGGTCTGCTGGATGTTAATTTCTAGAGACCAGCTCGAAGCCAGCGATGACGAATTCCGCAAGCTGTCCCAAGAGCATACCCAATACGAACAACGCCTTGATTTACTCACCCATAAACGCTACTTGACCGACGATGAAAAGCTGGAAGAAGTCCGCCTGAAAAAGCTGAAACTGCGTCTGAAAGACCAGATGGAAGGCATTGCCCGTCATTATGTGGAGCAGATGCCGCAGACACAGGTAGCATAGAATTCAGTCGAACCAACTGCGGCCTAGCCGTTTACAGGATTTATCTGTCCACAGTAAGGCGCTAACAAGCGCCTTTTTTATCAGCACTTAGCTGCGGAACCGCCTCTGCAATATAATGGAGGACCTGCGATGGTTCCTGATGGCTACTACTATGCGGTCTCTCTGCTGGGTGCTGCAGCACTCCTGGCGTGGCTCGCAGGCCCCTTCTGGGGCGTACCTCTTATCCTTCTGGCATTCTTTTTCTTATGGTTCTTCCGTGATCCAGATCGGGAAGTCCCGGATACTTCCGGTGCAGTGGTATCACCGGCCGATGGCAAAGTCACCGATATTTCTCTGGTTACCGTAGCGGGCAAGCAGTGGGTTCGAATCAGTATTTTCCTGAATGTTTTTGACGTGCACGTTAACCGAAGTCCAATGGGTGGGGTCATTCGCGATATTCGTTATCAAAAGGGAAAGTTTCTGAATGCTATGAACGAAACTTCCGCAGAATTGAACGAACAGAATGTTGTTACTGTGGAAGGCGATGGTGAGACTTTCGTCTTTAAGCAGATCGCTGGGCTGCTGGCGCGTCGAATCGTATTTACGAAGAAAGTCGGCGACCACGTCGAGCGGGGAGAGCGGGTTGGCTTGATCAAGTTCGGTTCTCGAACGGATGTTCTGCTCAACCCATCTGCCAGTCTTCAAATCAAAGTTGGAGATCGGGTAAAAGGCGGCTCCAGCCTAATAGCGACTCTGACCCAGAAACCAGACCAACCCTCACTGGTTGGCGCGTCCAGCGTTTGGACAGGAGCGGTGTGATGGAGCTAGACCTTCCCGAGATTCCGAAGAGGCGGGCGGAAGATAAGAATCCGAAGAAGCTTCGCAAGGGCATGTACATTCTGCCTTCATTGTTTACCACGGGAAATATTGCAGCGGGCTATTACGCCATTCTGCAAGTCACGCACGGAACGGTTTTGCAACCCTGGCATTTTGATAACGCAGCCAAGGCCATCGGCTTCGCCGTCCTATTTGACGGGTTAGACGGACGAATTGCCCGCATGACGCACACCAGCAGTGATTTTGGCCGGGAGCTGGATTCTCTAGCGGACGTCATTACATTCGGTGTTGCGCCTGCGTTGCTGGCGTGGATGTGGGGATTTCGCGACCTTCCGCCAGGAATGCTTTCATCGACTGAGATGGCCAGTAAGATGGCGCAATTCGGGGCGATTGCCAGTTTTCTCTTCCTGATTGCCGGAGCCAGCCGGTTGGCGCGATTCAACATTAGTAAGAACCCTCAACCCATTAATCCGGGACGTCCGGGAAAGAAATATTTCGTGGGAATGCCAATTCCCGCAGGAGCGGGAGTTATTGCGGCGGTGGTTCATTTCTCAGGAGGTGACCCGCTAGTGTGGTGGGGAAGCGCCGTTACCTGGATGTTTATTATCGTTATCACGGCATATTTCATGGTCAGCGCATGGCGGTTTTATAGCTTTAAGGATATCAACTTTCGTTCGCGGCAGCCTTTCCGCCTGATCGTGTTGTTAGGACTTTTATTCGCGGCTATTTGGTTTTTCTCGCGACCCGTGCTTTTCGTGATTGCGTTGACTTACATGGCGTCAGGCGTGTTTTGGCGACTGCAATGGCTGTTCCGTAAAAGAGGCAAGCGTCCGCCGCCTCCCGCTTACCGGGAGGCGCAGCAGACCTCATGAGTTCCAATTTCAAGACAGCGGTGCCTCATGTCGAGACTATTCGGGCGAGCAACTCGTACCGAGTGGCTATAGTTGGCGCGGCAAGCCTCAAGGGGAAAGAAGTTGCGGAGGTGCTCAACGACCGCAATTTTCCCTCGTTGGACGTCAAGCTGCTGGATGACGACGAATCTCTTGGAAAGCTGGAGACGATGAAGGATGAGGTCACATTCATTCAAAGCGTCCGGCCGGAACAATTCGACAACGTCGACTTCACTTTCTTTGCCTGTGATCCAGAGTCCACTCGCACCAACTGGAAGATTGCGCGAAAAGCCGGAAGCGATATCGTTGATCTTTCTTATGCATTGGAAGATGAGCCAGGCGCTACCGTCCGGTCGCCGTGGATTGAACGCCAAATTGGCCGGCTGTTTACTCCCGAACTGCAACCAGCACCGGCGGTGGTCGCGCATCCCGCGGCTGTAGTTCTGGCTTTGCTCCTGCTAAGAGCGCAAAAAGCGGGTGAGGTGAAGCGCGCAGTTGCAACGGTATTTGAGCCGGCGTCGGAGCACGGCCAAAAGGGGATGGACGAACTCCACGAGCAGACGGTAAATCTTTTGTCATTCCAACAGTTGCCCACCAGCGTGTTCGACGTCCAGGTGGCGTTCAACATGGTGGCGCGTTATGGAGCGAAGGCCAACCCCGCACTGTCGATTTTGCAAAACCGCATCTTGAGGCATTATTCGCGCATCGTGGAGAAGCGCGCAGCGGCTCCGTCGCTGCTGTTGTTGCAGGCCCCGATTTTCCACGGACACGCCTTCTCGATCCACCTGGAGATGCAGCAGGCCGCCGATGTTGCCAAAATTGCGGAGGCACTCGCCGGTGATCATGTCACGATTGCGCAGCTGACGGACGAAGCCCCCAGCAACGTCAACGTTGCGGGGCAGCCTAACATTTTCACTTCAATTATTCCCGATGAGCATGACTCTCGAAGCGCCTGGCTGTGGGCGGCTTCGGACAACTTGCGCATTGCCGCTACAACAGCCGTGGAGTGCGCCGAAAGTATGGCGGCGGCTCGGCCGCGGGGAAAGATTCAGTGAGCGGCCGGCTTGTTCTGACACTGGCCTGCTTGGTATGTACAGGATGCGGATATCATACGGCGGGGCGCGTGAACACGCTTCCAGATCAGGTTCGGACCATTGCAGTCCCTGCTTTTATTAACCAGACGCAGACTTATAAAATCGAGCAGAAACTGACTGGCGCAGTTGTGCAAGAGTTGGTTACGCGAACGCATTATCACATTGTGAATGGGGCAAGTGAGAGCGCCGACGCGACTCTCCATGGAACCGTGCTTTCGACTTACACCACGCCTCTCACTTACGATTCTCAAAGCGGACGTGCCGCCAGCGTCCTTGTTGTCGTCAACATGAAAGTCTTGTTGAGTGACCGGGACGGCAGGGTTCTGTTCCAGAATCCCTCATATCTGTTTCGCGAACAGTACCAGGTTACAAGCGATCTCAATACTTTTTTCGAAGAAGATTCTCCCGCGTTCGAGAGACTGTCGCAGGACTTCGCGCGGACATTGGTCTCGAATATCTTGGAGGGCTTTTGATGCGCGCCTTCGCGCAGACAGACCGATTCGTCTCCGAGGTTCAGGGGCGAAAGCTGCGTCCTGCCTATGTTTTCGTGGGCGACGAAGCCTTTTTCCGAAAGCGGTGCCGGGAGGCAATTCTGAAGCACATGGTGCAGCCAGACCTGCGAGATTTCAGTCTCTTTGATTTTGATCTGGTAGAAACCGACCTCGCCGAAATTCTTGATCGTGCCCGTACGCCGTCGCTGATGGCTCCGTTTCAGGTTTTCTTCATTCGCGGGGTAAAGAACCTTTTTGGTCGCGGTTCAAACGACAGCAAGCTCTCCGCTATCGAGGAATACTGCAAAGACCCGAATCCGGATGCCGTACTCATATTTGTTGCAGATCACATCAGCATTCCTGCCGATGCCCGCCGCATGGATATGACTGATAAGGACCGATACGAGCGCATCCGCGAAACCATGGGCCAATATTGCGCCATCGTGGAGCTTGCGCGAGTGGAGGAGGGAGAAGCGGTCCGATGGCTCACCGAATTTTGCGTCACCCAGCACGTGAAGATCGATGCGGAGGCAGCGCGCGAATTGGTCGATGCTCTTGGCGGTGACATGACGATGATTTCCAACGAGTTGGAAAAGCTGAGCCTTTACGTTGGCGATAAGAGACACATCACTCTCGGCGACGTAGAGACGATGGTCCTGGCTGCGAAACAGCGGTCGTTATACGAACTGACGGATGCGATCTCTGCAAAAGACCGGGTACGCGCTTTGCAAATGCTGGACGCAATTTTGACCACCGGAGATGGCGACGAAGCTGCGATTGGACATTTGTATATGCTGGCGAAGACTTTTCGGCAGATGCTGATAATCCTTGAGCGCAATGTGCGGGATCAACGGATGTTGTGGGCGGCCCTTTGGCAGGGTTTTCGGGTACCGCCGTTTGCGGCGGACGACATTATTCGTCAGGCGCGACGGTACAAATCCAAACGCGAGCTAACGCGGGCAATTCGCCTGGTCGCGAAAACCGATCTGTCGTTGCGCTCAAATCCTCCCAGCAAACGCTTAGTGCTGGAGAAGCTTGTGCTTGATCTGACGGCAGAGCCAAAGCCGGAAGCGGAATGGATGCAGGAAGAATTGCCAGTGTAGCGGCTTTCAGCCGTCAGCTATCAGCCTTCAGCTTGAATCCTTTGCAACCTAACCAGCGCGATGTACGTATAACTCACTTAGGTGTTTCCTCATGAACGCGATAAACACTCCGTGGCTCATCCTGATTGTCTATTGGGTAATTAGCGCGTTTCGCGTGCGGAAAAACAAGAAAGCGGAACCTGTAGCGTCGCGGCTGGCGATTTCCTTGGTTGTTATAGGGGCGATCGAACTTTTGTTCAGGTCGCGGTTCTCATCTGACATGTTAAGAGACAGTTTCATGCCCTACTCGCCGACGGTGAGATATTTTGGAATTTTTCTTCTCTGGGGTGGCGTAGCCTTCGCCATCTGGGCGCGTTATCACATCGGCGAATATTGGAGTGCCAGGGTTGCAGTCAAGGAAGACCATCGAGTCATTGACTCAGGACCATATGCGCACGTGCGGCATCCGATCTATTCCGGTATCCTGCTGGGCTTGATTGGTACTGCATTGGCTGTGGGAAATTGGCGGGCAGTGATTACATTTGTTGTGATTTTGATTGTCCTTATTTTGAAAGCGCTGGCCGAAGAGAAGTTACTCACCGAGCAACTCGGGAGCGCGTATGTGGAATACAAGAAGCGTACGGGGATGCTGATTCCCCGTCTCGGGTAGACGTCGATTATCGCTGCAGACTTTCCTCATGGACCTGATAGGCACCCCCTGGTTAATCTTGCTCGCGTACTGGGCGATTAGTGCGTTTCGCGTTAAACAGACCCAACGAGCGGAACCGGCCGGGTCGCGACTCGTCGTACTCGCGATCGTGATTGTCGCTTTCACAATTCTGTTTGGTCCCTGGCTGAAGAATAGTCCATTAGGAAATCGTTTTCTGCCGGACTCGCCCTGGATAAGGTACTTAGGTATTTTTCTTCTCTGGGTTGGAATTGGATTCGCGATCTGGGCTCGACATCATCTTGGTGAATATTGGAGTGCGAGAGTCACAATTAAAGTCGATCACAAACTCATCGATTCCGGGCCTTATGCATACGTACGGCATCCGATTTATTCGGGAATTTTGCTGGGTCTGATTGGGACCGCCTTGGCGATTGGAAAATGGCGGGCTGTGGTTGCGTTTCTTGTAATTCTGATCGTTTATGTTTTCAAGGCCCGACGAGAAGAAGGGATGCTTACCGAACAGCTTGGAGAGCCGTATCGGGAGTACAAGAACCATACAGGGATGCTGATTCCGCGTTGGAAAACGGCTTCACCGTAGGCGGCCCCACGTGCTAGAGTGCGTCCCGACGATATGCCGTGGCTTCGCATTGCGCTCGCAACGCTGGCAGGTGGTATGGCATCGTCCATGACGGACTGGTTGTTCATGGGGGACTGGCTATATAAGCGCTACGACCGGCATCCGGAGATCTGGCGGCATCGTGGAGGTCAAGGAGAAGCGAAAGCTATCATCTGGGCTAGCCTGCTTCCTTTCTTCACCTGTGCCGTTTTTGCTTTGTTCTGCGCCGGCTTACACCTTTACTCATATAGCGCAACTCTAAAGTTAGCGTTCGCGATCTGGCTCATTGGCCCCCTGCCCTTGACGATTGCGAATAGCCTCTTCGTCAAACTGACGCCCACCATCGCGGCGTTCCATGCAATGGGATGGCTTTTCAAGCTTGTTCTTGTGGCTCTGGCCGTAACGCTAATTGTGGGGTGGCATCGGGTAGTTTAGGCTGCAGGCTGCGCGTCGACAGCAAACCGGATGCCAAATCCCGCTCAAGCAGAGCTTGAACGGGGGGCTCGCGCCGCGGCTTGATACGAGTTTATTTCAGCGCATTCAACCGAGCATTGAGGCGGGACTTGTAGCGTGAGGCAGTGTTCTTGTGCAGAACGCCTTTCTGCACTGCTTTATCCAGGCCTGACACGGTTTGCCGAAATACTTCTTCTGCGGATTTCTTCTCGCCCTTGGTCAGGCCCTCGCGTAAATCGCGGAGGGTAGTGCGTAAACGGGACGTGTTGGCGCGGTTGCGTCCAGTGCGTTTTTCGGTTTGCCGGGCGCGTTTTAGCGCGGAAAAATGATTTGCCATTAAATCAGCTACCTTCTTTTCTGGTGGAGTTCGAGGCCGTCAGAGGGAACAATTTCTAACGTCTTGCAATAACTTATTTTACGGTAGTAGGCGCGGCCGGTCAATGTAAACGATTGCGCCGTCCACGTTCCGCAATAGCAATGCTTCAATTTAGTTGGTAGTCTTTTTCCCGGTGAGCCTTAAGAAACGTATTGCTGCGATCCCGGGAGACGGCATTGGGAAGGAGGTGGTCGCCGAGGCGGTTAAGGTTATTGCCGCGTCTGGCGCCGCGGTCGAGATCACGCAATTCGACTGGGGCGCGGATCGTTATCTTGTTGACGGCATTACCGTCCCTCCTGATGGATTTACCATGCTGGCCCGCGATTTCGATGCCATCCTTGTGGGCGCGTTCGGCGATCCTCGCGTTCCTTCCAATATGCATGCCAAAGAGATTCTGCTGGGAATGCGGTTTCAGATGGATTTGTATGCGAACGTTCGACCGGTGCAACTGCTCGACGCGTCGCTTTGTCCGTTGAAGGGGATTGAACCTAACGACGTCGATTTCGTAGTGATCCGCGAAAACACCGAAGGTGTGTATACAGATGCGGGAGGAGTATTTAAACGCGGAACCCCGGATGAAATCGCAATTCAGGAAGATATCAATACTCGCAAGGGTGTGGAGCGAATCATCCGATATGCCTTTGAATATTGCGAGCGGCACACAAGAGCTGACGACGGTCCGAGAAAACAAGTCTTGATGAGCGATAAATCCAACGCTATGACACACGCTGGCGGTTTGTGGCAGCGCGTGTTCAAAGAGGTGGCGCAAGAATACCCGCAGATTACCGCCCAACACATGTACATCGACGCGTTGTGCATGCAGCTTGTGCGCGACCCGCGCCAGTTCGATGTGATCGTAACCAACAACTTGTTCGGAGACATCGTTACTGACCTAGCGGCAGCTCTTCAAGGAGGGCTGGGAATGGCTGCCAGTGGAAATATTCATCCCGGAAAGACATCGATGTTTGAGCCGGTGCACGGTTCAGCACCGCCAATCGGTGGGAAAAATATTGCGAATCCCTTCGGAGCGATCCTTGCGGCTGCAATGTTGCTGAGGCATCTCGGAATGGCTAGCGAAGCGGAGAAGATCGAAGCGGCCGTCATGGATGCGGTGCGGGAGAAGAAGAGCACGGCCGACGTGGGTGGGAATCTAGGAACTAAGCAAGCCGCAGATTGGGTAGCGGAGAAGGTCGCGCATGTTTGATCTAGCGCATCCCGAGAACCAGATTTGTCATCCTGAGCGCAGCGAAGGACCAATGTATTTTCTGTGGCCACGAGCAGATACACAGGTCCTTCGCTGCGCTCAGGATGACAAACCTTAAGGCATTAATGGATATATCAAGGAAGCTCAATCGAAGTTTCTGTTTCCAGCTCGCAACGATATTTCTGGTCCTGCTGGTATCCTGCGCCTGGGCGCAAGACGGTGATTCGCAGCAATCGGCCCCTGCGGTTTCTCAGCAACAACCTCCCGTAAAAACACCGGAGGCGGAGGCACCGGTCCCGCCTAAGACCGCTAATCCAACGACTGAACCCAAGATTTCTCCGAAAGAAGCGGAGGATCTCTTTCGAGAGGTAAGCCAGATTCTTCAGTTCGCGAGCGACGACTCCGGCCTTCCCATAAAACATCAAGTCAAACCGAAGCTTGCCGGCCGCGACGAAGTGGTGGCATATCTGGAAAAGAGCATGGCAGAGGATAAAGATGCCAAGCGCCTGCGCCGCTCTGAGCTGGTCCTGAAAAAATTCGGACTGCTGCCACCCGACTTTGATCTCAGCAAATTTCTCGTGGCACTACTGCGCGAGCAGATTGCGGGCTACTACGATCCCAAAAAGAAGACGGTGAATCTGCTCGACTGGGTCGATGTGGCAGCGCAACGCCCCGTGCTGGCCCACGAATTGACGCACGCATTGCAAGATCAATCATTCAATCTGGACAAATGGATGAGGAAGGGCGATGTTGATCTAGATACGAAGAAGAATCCGAATGCGCGAGACGTGCAAAATGACGAGACTCCGGAAGCCCGGCAGGCCGTAGCCGAAGGTCAGGCAATGGTTGTGCTGGTGGATAACATGCTTCTGCCTACGGGGCAGTCGCTGCTGAATTCCCCGGAAGTTGCGAAGGCACTCGAAGACGGGATGCTCGCGGGTACGCCCGATTCAGTTCAGTTTCAGAGTGCTCCCATTTATTTGCGGGAGGCGCTGACTTTTCCTTATCGCTATGGCTTGGAATTTGAGGCTCAATTGCTGAAGCAAGGGGGAAGGCAGGAGGCATTTTTCGGAGTGCTCAAGAACCCTCCTTACACTACGCGACAAATCATGGAGCCGAAGACGTATCTGTCGGGGGAACGCATTGCGCCGCTTGCGCTCCCCGACTTTAAACAGATTTTCAAGAATTATGATCGTTTCGACATCGGCGCGATTGGCGAGTTTGATGTGGCAGTGCTGATCGACCAGTATGCGGGGACGGAAGCGTCGCACAATCTTTATCCACACTGGCGCGGTGGCTATTACTATGCCGCACGGGCTAAGGGTGATCCTAACGCTACGCTGGGGCTTCTATACGTTTCTCGATGGTCCGATGCCGATAGAGCGGCGGAGTTCGCCGCCATTTATGCAAAGTATCTGCCGAAACGATATCTGCGCGTTCAACCTGCCGCCTCCGATGCTGAAAAGTCCGCGGTGGATTACGAAGAGTCCAAGCACCTCACTGGCACTCATACGTGGCTCACGGAGAGCGGATCCGTGGTCATTGAGGTTAAGGGCGATACCGTTTTGATCACCGAGAGCCTGGATCAGGTGACTACAGAAGCGTTGGAGCGGGACCTCTTCCGCGTGTCTTCCGCACGTTAAGAAATCAGCCCATGTGTAACTGTTTTGTATAATCACCATTCATCTCATAGGGCGTGGAAGTTTCGGGAGGTTTCTTGTCGCAAGCGGAAATCGGAATCATTGGGGGCAGCGGGCTTTATTCCATGCCAGGACTGGCGGATGTGCGGGAAGTTCCGCAGGCGACACCTTTTGGCGAGCCCTCGGACCCATACGTTCTCGGCACTTTGGAAGGTAAAAGGGTCGCGTTTTTGGCCCGCCACGGCCGCGGACATCGCATCCTTCCCAGTGAGTTAAACTTCCGTGCGAATATTTATGGGTTCAAACAACTTGGAGTCGAGCGAATTATTTCTCTGTCTGCCGTTGGGTCTTTAAAGGAAGAACATAAGCCGTTGGATTTCGTGATTCCGGATCAGTTTTTTGATCGTACCCGTCACCGCGTGGACACCTTTTTTGGAGATGGCATCGTTGCGCACATTGCTTTTGCCGATCCAGTGTGCGGCGAGTTGGCCGCCACAGTCGAAGGCGCGTGCAAGAAAATTGGCGTCACTGGGAAGCGGGGCGGCACTTACCTGTGCATGGAAGGCCCGCAATTTTCCACGAAGGCGGAATCGAACGTATACCGGAGCTGGGGGATGGATGTGATCGGCATGACGAACCTGCAGGAAGCGAAGCTCGCGCGCGAAGCGGAGATTTGCTACGCGACAGTGGCGATGGTGACCGACTACGACTGCTGGCATCCGCACCATGATTCGGTGACGGTGGATCAGATTGTGGCTGTGCTATTTAAAAATGCCGAGAATGCGTGCAGCGTCGTGCGTGCAACCGTCGCGGCGATGCCAGTAGGTCGAAGTTGCAAGTGTGGCTCAGCGTTGGCCCACGCCATTCTCACTGACCGGAGTAAAATTCCGCCAGCCACTCGGCAGAAACTGAAATTGATCCTCGATAAATATCTGGAAGGTAAGTCCTCCGAATGAGCATTCTTGCAGTTGGTTCCATCGCATTTGACTCCATCGCCACGCCCTCAGGACGGGCCGACAATGTGGTCGGTGGCTCGGCCACATACTTTTCTTTGGCCGCGAGCTACTTCACCGATGTGCGAGTGGTTGCTGTGGTGGGACAGGACTTCTCCCACGAACACGAAAGCATTTTGAAGAAGCGGGGCGTGGACACGCGGGGCATCGAACACGCCAAAGGAAAGACTTTTCGCTGGGGCGGTCACTATCTCGAAAATCTAAACGAAGCGAAAACGGATTTCACCGAATTGAACGTTTTCGAGCAATTCAAGCCGCGCATACCCGCTGAATACAGAGATTCGCAGTTTCTGTTTCTGGGAAATATTCATCCCAGTCTTCAAAGGGCCGTTCGATTGGAAATGGATAGAGTCCAACTCACCGGCGGCGACACCATGAATTATTGGATTCAGGGCTCGCGCCAGGAATTGGCAGAAACGTTGAAACTGGTGGATGTGCTTCTGATCAATGATGGCGAAGCTCGAATGCTTGCCGGGGAGAGCAGCGTTCCTCGTGCTTCGCGCAAAGTAATGGACTTGGGACCGCGGGCGCTCGTGATTAAACACGGCGAGTATGGTGCGACGATATTTTTTCGTGACGGAGCGTTCGGTTTGGGAAGCCACCCTTTCCGCGCACCTGCCCTACCCATCGAGGAGGTCAAGGATCCCACGGGCGCTGGGGATTCGTTCGCCGGTGGATTCATGGGGTACATCGCGTCCCAACCGCAATTGACCCGGGAAGTTTTGAAGCGCGCGCTTTTCTATGGTGGCGTTATGGGATCATTCGCGGTAGAGCGTTTTGGTACGGAACGTCTACAGAACCTCACACGCGATGAGATTGAAGCCCGCTTCCAACTCTTCCGCGAATTGACACACCTGGAATGAAATCCTTCCACAACGCTAATCGGGACCGCGAGACTCTATTAGTGGCCCAAATTGCGGCCGGCATTTCCATACTTTCTTTTCTGGTTTATTTACAGCGTGGCGATCTGCTGCTGTATGGCGATGCTGTGGCACACATCAACATTGCCCGCCGTGTTTTCGATTCGAAGACACCTGGCTTGCTCCAGCTAGGCACGGTCTGGTTGCCGCTGCCGCACTTGTTGATGGTTCCTTTTCTATTTTCTAACGCATTGTGGCGCAGCGGTGTTGGCGGATCGATTCCGTCGATGATCGCCTATGTTCTTAGTGTGGCGGGTATCTTTCGGTTGGTTCGAGGGGCCTTAGCCTGTGGTTCGGAACCAGACGCTGCGGCAAGGTTTAGCGGTTGGTTGGCGGCTGGGATTTACGCCGCGAATCCTAATTTGATTTATCTGCAAAGCACGGCGATGACAGAGCCGCTGTATTTGGCGTTATTCATTTGGGCCGTCGTGTATTTTACGGAATTTGCGCAGCTGGCTAATGCCAATGAAGAGAACGCAAAGAGGAATGCTTCGTCGCCGCTCATCAAATGTGGAGGGTGTCTGGTTGGCGCCTGCTTCACGCGTTATGACGGCTGGTTCCTTGCGGTCACGATATGCATAGCGGCATTTTGGGTTTGGCGCACTTCAAAACCGAGTGGCGGACGGGTGAGCGGCCTCGGAAAGTTTGTCTTGCTGTCCGCTGCTGCGCCCATTCTATGGCTTGCCTATAACGCTGTGGTCTACCGCAATCCGTTGGAGTTCGCCAACGGACCCTATTCGGCCAGAGCCATTGAACAGAAATCGGCTACGCCTGAAAGTCCTTCTCATCCGGGAGCGAGCAATCTGCCGGTTGCTTTCAGTTTTTTTCTGAAATCAGCGGAGCTTAATGTCGCAACAGCGGACGTTGTACAGAAACTCTGGGTCGCATTGTTATTGCTGGGATCGGTAATGACCCTGGTTTTTGATCCGCGGCTTTGGCCTTTGCTGCTGTTGTTGGTGCCGTTGCCGTTTTACATGCTTTCGATTTCCTACGGCGGCGTGCCAATATTTCTCCAGGTTTGGTGGCCGCATTCGTATTACAACGTCCGTTATGGATTGGAATTGCTTCCCGCGTTCTCCGTATTCGTAGCACTGACCGCAAACTTCGCGATGGGGCTGTTATCACGCGGGCCGGCCAAACCCGCAAGTGGAGTCGCAGTACTGCTCCTGGTTACTGGGAGTTATGTGTCCGTTTGGCACGAAGGGCCAGCCTGCTTTCGCGAAGCATGGGTGAATTCACGGGATAGGATTGCGCTCGAAACTGAACTAGCACAGAATCTGGAGAAGCTGCCACGCGATTCCACGTTGCTGATGTATCTTGGCGATCACGTTGGCGCTCTTCAAACTGCGGGGATACCTCTTAGCCACGTCATCAACGAAGGCAATCATCGTCCATGGAAAAAGTCATCCGACCCAGATGGCTTGTGGGAGCGAGCCTTGGCCAATCCTCGTCAATATGCTGATTTCATAGTTGCCAGCAATGGAGACGCGGTGGCAACTGCGGTGCAGAAAACACAACTCTCTGAGATGGTGGTGATCCATGGCTCGGGAGAACGTCCGGTAACCATTTATTGGACTCACCGATAGTGGCCGTCACCTCCATCATTCCCCGGTAATCATGGATGTTACCCCGTGAGCTCCGGAAGTCCGAACGACGCAACTGTGCGGTGATAAAATCCAGCCACTTACCTGAGAGCCGCGCCATGCATGACACCTACAAGATTTTGTCCAGGGAGATGTCCTCGATCGCGGCGGTATCGATCATACGGCTCGTTTTGGCGGCAATTCTTGGTGGGCTTATCGGACTTGAGCGTGAGATCAAGCATAGACCCGCTGGATTGCGGACGAACTTGTTTATCTGTTTCGGGGCCGCGCTGTTTACCATTCTTTCCGATCAATTGGCCGTGGAGCACATAGGAGATCACACACGCATTGCCGCGCAGATTATCCCTGGAATAGGTTTTATCGGAGCGGGCACGATTATTCATGCGCGCCAGGATCTAGTGATGGGAATTACTTCGGCGGCGACCTTATTTGTAGTTGCTTCTGTCGGGATGGCGGTCGGAGGTGGCCTGTACTTGACCGCTATATTTGCAACTTGTCTGATTCTTTTGTCGTTGTTCCTGCTAGGCAATGCCGAGAGGCAATTCAGCATTAAGTTGCAAATTCACACTTACGAAGTTGCCGGACAAAATGTTGAGGAAATGACCGTCGAGATAAATCGTGTTCTCGAGTGTATCCATTCGATGGCGCAGGAAGTACAAATTGCCCCGACCAAACAACACGTGAGATTGCAATTTGAAGTGGAAGGTACGCGACGGGAGCATCAACAAGTTCTGCAAGCTCTTCGTCAATCTTCGGTTCTCGAGAGTGTAGTCCCGCTGGGGCCGGTGCAGACGGAATGACGCAGTTCGGACCTGCTATTCCTTTCGTGAAAGCAAACGCCTGCGGTAACGATTTTCTGATCGTCGAGGGAATTGACGCTGCGTCGGATTTGGCTGACCTTAGCCGGAAAATGTGTGATCGTCACCGAGGCGTTGGAGCTGATGGGGTGGAGTGGCTTTTCCCGGCGGATGATGCCGATATCCAAGCGCGTCTTTTTAACGCTGATGGATCCGAGGCGGAGATTTCGGGCAATGGAACACGCTGTGTCGCGGCGTATTTGTGCGCGAAGAAACCGCAAGAACAATTTGTGATCCGGACCGGCGCCGGGATCAAAGTCTGCATGCTTAAGTCCGACAACGAGTCAGAATATGAGTTCGAGACGGCGATGGGAGAGCCACTGGTTGGCGCGGAGTCTTCGATTGCGGTGCAGTCTCGTAAAGTAGTCGGTATTTCGGTTTCGATGGGCAATCCCCATTTCGTGATATTTGTAGACCAGTTTTCTTTCGATTGGAAGATAGAAGCTGCGGAAATCGGTCGTCAGCCGCAATTTAAGCACGGAATTAACCTTGAGTTTGTGATGGTCACAGATCGCGCTAATATCGACGTTCGCTTCTTCGAGCGAGGAGTTGGCGAGACTCAGTCTTCTGGGACAGGTTCGTGTGCAGCGGCCGTGGCGGCAGTATCGTCTGGAAGGGCAGACTCGCCGCTGCGAGTTCATGCGCCGGGCGGAGTGCAAACGGTTCGTTGCGAAAAGGAAGTATTTTTGTTGGGTCCGGCTGAGCTCATTTGTCGGGGAGAATTTTTCTCGTAAGGATTTCGGTTTTGTTTCTCACATGCCGCTGAGCTCGACGCCATCGCGAATTAAGCCTCCTGCGCTCCAGCCCGGAGACACGGTTGGTATTGTGGCTCCCGCGAGTAACATTCATCGGGACGCGCTGGAGGCTGGTTGTCAGGCATTGCGAAGTTTGGGATATTCACCGTTCTACCTCGATTCAATCTTCGAAAAAGATATCTATTTTGCCGGTTCGGTTGAGCGGAGGGCGCGCGAACTGGAAGAGATGTTTGTCCGCGACGAAGTACGGGCAATTATTTGTGCGCGTGGCGGTTACGGTTCGAATTATCTGCTGCCAGAGTTGGATTTGGAAAAAATTCGGGCGCATCCCAAGATTTTTGTGGGGTACAGCGATTTGACTTGTCTTCTTACATTTTTCGCAGACTCCGCGGGGATGGTGACCTTCCATGGTCCGATGGTCACGAAAGATTTCTGCCGAATCGATGGCGTGGACCTGAACTCCTGGCAAAATGCATTGAGCGGAACTCCGCAGTGGACGGTGGAAGTGAATCCAGAGGTAAAGGTACTCGTGCAGGGGGCCGCAGAGGGAATTCTTTACGGCGGATGTCTTTCGATCCTCGTGGCGTCTCTCGGCACTCCGTACGAAATTCAAACCGACGGAACCATTCTCTTCTTAGAAGACGTCGCGGCAAAGCCTTTTCAAATCGATCGAATGTTGATGCAACTTAAGTTGGCCGGTAAATTCGAGGGCGTCCGAGGGATAATATTTGGCGAGATGCTCGATTGCGTTCAGAATCCGGCGAACGATCAGGGCTACACTTTAGAAGAGGTGCTTGTGCGTGTAATTGGCGACTTGGGGATTCCGGTTGCATTCGGATTGCGCTCGGGTCACGTTACCCACCGGAACATCACTCTTCCTATCGGCGTGCGCGCAGCTTTGAGGGTCGACGCCGAGGGAGTGGGACTCAAGATGATTGAACCGGCGACCCTTCCCGCGAGCCATGTTTCGTAAAAGATTCATCGTTGAACATCCGAAATGCGATCGAAATAATCATGACCAAGCAAAAACACATTCATCTGATCGGAATTTGCGGCACTGCGATGGCGTCGCTCGCCGGAATGCTGCAGCAGCGCGGATTTCGCGTGACTGGTTCCGACGCGGCCTCATATCCGCCGATGTCGGATTTTCTGGCGTCTCGTGGCATCCGAGTAGCACAGCCCTTTGAAATTCACAATTTGCAGCCCCGCCCTGACTTGGTGATTGTGGGCAACGCGATTTCGCGGGGTAACGTGGAACTTGAGCACGTGCTCGACGAGCGGATTCCGTTTTGCTCTTTGCCGCAGATTCTGCATGAAGAGTTTTTGCGAGAAAAAGAAGTGATTGTGGTGGCCGGAACTCATGGGAAGACTACGACGACGTCGATGCTGGCATGGATTTTCGAATCCGCGGGACTGCGGCCGTCGTTTTTAGTTGGTGGGATTGCGGAGAATTTTGGCAGCAGCTTCAAGCTGGGAGCAGGCAAACATTTTATTATCGAAGGAGACGAATATGACTCCGCCTTCTTCGATAAAGGGCCGAAGTTCATGCACTACTTTCCCGATGCCGCGATCCTGACTTCAGTAGAATTCGATCACGCCGACATTTATAAGGATTTGGATGCGGTTGACACCGCGTTTGCGCGGTTCGTGAATTTGGTCCCGCGCCGGGGCCGTATCATCGGATTCGATACGGGAGAAAGCATTTGCCGCTGCCTGGAGCGAGCATTTTGTCCCGTCGAACGTTATGGATCAAGCGTCGACGCGGAGTGGCGGGTGACCAATCTTAAAACGGATTCTAAACGCACTACTTGGTCTATCCTGCGGGGCGGCAAAGTATGGCGCGAGTTCGAATTTGCGTTGGCTGGCGAATACAACGTATGGAACGCAACTGCGGCTGCAGCAATGGCGGCGGGATACGGCATTTCTGGCGATAAAATCGCAACGGCGCTAGCGACGTTTAAAAGTGTAAAAAGGAGATTGGAAGTTAAGGCCGAGATTAACGGCATCACGATCATCGACGATTTCGCACATCACCCCACGGCCATCGGCGGGACGCTCAAGGCGCTGCGATCTCGTTATCCGAACGCGCGCTTGTGGGCAATTCTGGAGCCGCGGTCGAATACTCTTCGCCGCAACGTTTTCCAGCACGATTTGGCGCGAAGTCTGGCCTTTGCGGACGAGATCGTGATGGCGAATGTCTTCAAGTCGGATGCGATTCCCGAAGCCGAAAGATTGGATTTGGGGATGGTCGTAACAGAGCTGCAACGGCATGGCCGGCGCTCGCGGATTGTTCCTGAAGTGGATGCGATTGTTCAGTTGGTAGCCCCTGAATTGCGACCCGGCGATGTCGTCGCGATCCTCTCCAATGGCGGCTTTGGCGGGATTTATGAGAAGCTGCCACTGAAACTCGAGATGCTCGCCAGAGGAACGGCCGAGGGATCCCCCAAGTTGCCTGTTGGGGCAACCGCAAAAGCGTGACCCGATTCGTCGCGCTCGCGGCCATCGCATTGGCTGCTCCATGGGTCTTGGCTCAAAACAAGCTAACCTACGCCGAGTTTGAGACCAAATATACAGTTTCGTTGGCCAATCCGGCGAAGCATCTCCTGGCAGTCAAAATTGAATTGCCCCCCGGACCGGACCTGAGAGACTTGCAATTGCCCGTCTGGTACGCGCTTTATCAAATTCGTGACTTCTCCGAATATGTGACGAAGGTTCACGGAACGAGTTCTTCGGTTTCTATTCGCAAGCTGAACAGTAGTCGATGGCGAATTAGGGGCGCCGAAAATGGTGCCGAAGTTGAGTATGAAGTATTCGCGAATGATCCCGGTCCATTTGGGGCCGAACTTAATTCGCACCACGCATTTTTTAATCTGGCAGAGATTCTGATGTATCCCGTGGACAAACAGGGCCCGCTGAAAATTCGCTTTGAAAACGTACCTTCTGGGTGGCAAATGGCCGCAGCCCTCGCGCCTATTGCGAATGGTTTCGCCGCAAGAAGTTACGAAGAGTTAGTCGACGCCCCAGTGGAAATAAGTAAGTTTGAAGAGGCCGATTTTGATGAAGGTGGTGGGCACTATCGCGTGATCGTCGACGCGGTTCCCGGCGACTATGATATGAGCGGTATTATTTCAACGCTCCGATGTATTGTCGACGCTGAAACAGTTTGGATGCGCGATCGCCCTTTCAATACGTATGTCTTCTTCTACCACTTTCCGGGCGACACCCGAGGCGCAGGTGGCATGGAGCACGCGAACAGCACCGCAATCGGAATCAACGCTCAAACTCTTGCACGGAATCCGCAAGCCCTGGCTGAAATTACCGCGCATGAGTTCTTCCATCTGTGGAATGTCAAACGGATACGCCCGCAATCGCTGGAGCCCGTCGATTACGCCAGGGAAAACTATAGCGATGCTCTGTGGTTCAGTGAGGGAGTTACCAGCACGGTCGAGAATTATGCTTTATTGCGGGCAGGATTGCTGAATGAGCAAAGTTATTTCGAGCGATTAGGCAAGGCGATTACGGAACTGGAACAGCGTCCCGCGCATCTCACTCAATCCGCTGAAGAGTCGAGCATCGATACCTGGCTGGAGAAGTATCCTAGTTACAACAGTCCGGAACGCAGCATTTCTTACTACAACAAGGGCGAGCTTCTCGGAGTGATGCTTGATCTGAAGTTGAGGGATGCGAGTGGCGGGACAAAGTCGCTGCGCGATCTTTTTCAATGGATGAACGCGAACTGTGCTCAGAAAGGGCGCGGCTTCGAAGATTCGGAAGGGGTGCGCCGTGCGGCGGAAACAATCAGCCACGCTGACCTCAAGCCATTTTTCGACGAATATGTCAGTGGAACTGATGAGATTCCATGGAATGAGTTTTTCAACACCGTTGGCGTGCAAATACTGACTCAGAAGGTCGAAGTCGCTGACCCGGGATTTGTGGCGACGCGAAACTTCGACTCTCCTCTCACAGTTGCTTCGGTTGCGGAAAATAGCCGGGCCAAAAAGGCGGGACTCGCGGAAGGCGATATCCTTCTCAGAGTGAATGGAGAGGTTGCCGGTCAAAACCTTGAGCAGACCCTAGCCGCGCTTCATCCCGGAGACAAAATTAAGATTCGCGTTCAAAATCGCGATGGGGAACGTGAAATGAGCTGGAAACTCGACGGTCGGGAACAGGTCCAGTTTCAACTCCAGGATGTTCCCTCCCCGAGTGCTGAACAGAGATCCCGTCGCGCAGCTTGGCTGAAAGGCGAGTCAGAAGCCGCGAAGGAAGTACGCCCGTGATTCGTACCGTCCTCATGCTGGGCTTCTGGACAGCGCTGCTGCCCATCGCCGCTCTTTTAGGTTTTCCGTGGACTCTAATTACAGGGAATGTCAGTTTTCTGTACCGGATGGGAATGTGGGGCTCCTGGACGGGAATTCGCGTAGCCGGAATCAAAGTGAACACGATCGGCTTGGAGAAGTTGGATCCCGCCCGCACCTATGTCTTCATGTCTAATCACGTCTCTAACATTGATCCGCCCTTGTTGCTTCCACTTATCCCTCGACGCACTTCGGTGATGGCAAAAAAAGAATTATTCGAATACCCGCTGCTTGGCAAAATGATGCGTCTGGGGTCGTTGGTTCCTGTCGACCGCGGAAATCGTGAGTCCGGCATCGGCGCGGTGAGGGCGGCTTCTCACGTTATTCGCAGCGGAGTCAATATGACCATCTTCGTCGAGGGGAAACGTTCCTTCGACGGCAGGTTGCTGCCCTTCAAGAAGGGACCGTTTTATTTGGCTGAAGAGTGTGGCGTTCCAGTGGTACCAGTTACGATCGTTGGTACCCACGCGATCATGCCGAAGAGACGTTTCGCGATCAGACCAGGAATAGCGACCGTGATTTTCCACGACCCGATTGAACCACGCGACTTCAGTGGGCGCGAATGCTTAATGATGAAAGTGCGAAAAGCTATTGACAGCGGATTGGCGCCCGAACTCCAGGAAAATCAGGTAGCGGCGAAAGATATCGGCGAACAGGAAAGAAAAATAGAGGTGTCGAGAAGCACGGGTGGCGATAACTTAATGCAAGACTTTGAAGCGAAGATGTCACTACCCATTCTCGGCGTCCGACTTGATTAGCCTTACTTTTCTCGCAATTTCAGGCAGTTTCGAAAGTATCGCAGAGTACTTCAGCCACAGCTTGTGATCCACGGCGGGAGCACCGCTCACGATTGCGCCTGCAGCAACGTCATTCGCGACACCGCTTTGAGGAGTGACAATCGCACCGTCTCCTATCTTGCAATGACCGACTACGCCGACTTGCCCTGTCAGGATAACGTTATCGCCAATTTCGGTGGAACCTGCGAGACCGACCTGTGATGCAAGAAGCGAGTTTTGTCCAATCCGAGCGCCGTGCCCGACCTGAACCAGGTTGTCGATTTTCGTACCGCTGCCAACCCGCGTTTCACCAACGCTGGCGCGATCAACACAGGAGTTCGCTTGTATTTCAACATCGTCGCCAACAACTACAGGGGTTGGTTGAAGAATCTTATGCCATTTTCCGGCGTCATCCTTCGCAAACCCGAAACCATCGGAACCGAGAACGACTCCATTCTGCAACACGACATTGTTTCCCAGCCGACAATCCTCCCGGATTATGCTGTGGGCGTGCGCGAAGAAGTTGTGGCCAATTTTCACTCCTCGATAGATCACGACATGGGCAAGCAATACAGCGTTATCGCCAATCTCGACATCTTGCCCAATCACAACGTACGGGCCCACATGCGCATTAGCTCCGATTTTTGCTGAAGCGTCGATGACTGCGGTCGGATGAATGCCCGAAATATATTTGGGTACTTGATGGAAGAGCTGAAGGGCGCGCGCAAATGCCAGATACGGGTTGTTACTGCGCAGCATCGCGGCGGAAATGGCGGGAAAGTCTTCGGCAACGATCACCGCCGTGGCTTTAGTCGTCCGTGCTGCGGAGACATATTTCGGATTAGAGACAAAGGTGAGTTGCCCCGGGCCTGCGATCTCAATTCCGGCAACGCCGGTGATTTCGGCGTCGGGCGAGCCATTTTCAAGGCGCGCGCCAAGACTGGAAGCAACTTGTGAAAGTTTCATAGGGATGTATCACGAAAAGCGAACCAGAATGCGATTGTAATGGAGGAAGCGGTCCCGGTCGTGATTCGTCCACAACAATTCGGGTTGTCGAGGGTTAAAGCAGCCCTGCAAGAGCAACTGATCACAGGCTGCCGGGACCAAACATCCATTTGTATGGCAAAAGAACACAGAACGTTGACATTTTCACATTGACAAGGCAAACTACCGAATCGCCATGTGGGGCAGTCTTGCAGAGAGCAAGCGACGCTGGCTGAGCTGGAAACGTTTAGGACCGGGATTCAGACCGGGCGCAATCAAACTTAGTTCATGACCGAACAGCGAATCTCCTATACGCTCGATTCGACGCTGGAGACCGTCGATAGCGCGGAGCAAACAGCCAGCCGAATAGCGGCCGAGAGCGGCTTTGGAGAAGACGAAATCATGCAGATATCCATGGCTGTTCGTGAGGTCGTGGTGAATGCAGTCCTTCATGGCAACGCTTATGATCCGGGAAAGAAAGTGAACCTTGATTTCGAGACCACCAACAATGACTTGGTGATCACGATCCGCGATCAGGGAAATGGGTTGGACCCGGCCAAGATTCCGGATCCTTTATCTCCAGATAACCTTTTGAAAACGTCCGGCCGTGGTATTTTCTTAATTCGATCTTTCATGGACGAGGTAGAAATCCGCCCGTCCAAGACGGGCACAGAAATCAAACTTGTTAAACACGTTCGTGGGCCAGCCACGAGCGGTAAGGAGGCTTCACAGTGAATTTTAAGACCAGTGTTCGTCAGGTGGATGGCGTGACTATTGTGGATTGCAGCGGACGGATCACGCTCGGCGAAGGCAGCGTAACCTTGCGTGATGCTGTTCGCGAACTCTTGTCGAAAGGCAACAAGAAGATTCTGCTAAACCTTGGCGACGTCAATTACATCGATAGTTCTGGAATCGGTGAGCTAGTGAGTGCGTTTACCACGGTCCGTAATCAGGGGGGCGAGCTCAAGCTGCTCAATCTGACCAAGAAAGTCCACGACTTGCTGCAGATCACCAAGCTTTACACCGTTTTCGACGTAAAAGACGACGAGGCTGTCGCCGTTAAGGCGTTCAACTAATTCTCACCTTTTATCCTTTCTCGTTTGCGAGCTCAGGGCCGGTTTGCGCGATCCGGCCCTGAGCGCGCGAACATTTCTATTTCGGGACGTTTCTCAAATATTTTCGTTGGTATCGCATTTCCATTTCGACCGCCGCTCTACAATCGATTCCGAGTTCTTAAGGACTCTTCGATTGGAGTTTAGGCAATGCGCTTTGACAGTGCGCTGACCTTCGCTGTTCTTCTCTTTCCTTTGGCATCGCATGCGGGCTGTATTCCATTTGCTGAAGCTGGTCAGCACATAGGCGAAGTCCGCTGCATCAGCGGCAAGCTTCTACGAGTGGAACGCGACCAGTTGGGACTAACTCGCCTGAATTTTTGCGAGGCTTCTCAACCCTGTCCATTTGCCGCCGTTGTGTTTGACGACGACCTGAAGAAGGTGGGAGACCTTCAGGAACTAGAAGGGAAAATTCTCGAGGTCCACGGCCGTCTAACGGAGAACAATGGTAGGGCACAGATTGTGTTGTCCAAGCCGGGTCAGCTCGAAACTGAAGACGATAACGAAGATGTCCCGTCGTTACTGCGGGCCTACGACGTGGAAGAAAAGGGACACTACAGTGCGGGAACTGCCCACGCGCCAAAATCCAAACGAGTTACCACGAAAAAGCAGACAGCAACCCTGCCCATTGATATACCGCCAGACCCAAGTACGTCCGGCGAGCGATAGCCGCGTTAAGGCAGGTAACTAACGACCTCCGTCGGCGTCCCGGATGCTATCCTGTTGCGTCGAATGCAGAACCTCTCCGTTTTCTTCAAGTTCTTTGCCCTGGCGTTCAGTGCGCTGCTGCCGGTGGTGAATCCGTTGGGGTCGGCATTGGTATTCATGGGAGTAGTTGGAAGCGCTCCCCCGTTGGTGTTTCGCGAGCTGGCCCAAAAAATTGCCGTCACTATGACGTTGTTCATGGCAGTGGTGGAATTGGTGGGAGCCGGTCTTTTGAATTTTTTCGGAATCTCTCTTCCCGTAGTACAAATTGCGGGAGGACTGGTGCTCGCCAGCATGGGATGGAAACTGCTCAATCAACAGAAATCCGAGACCAAGGAGGATCCGACAAAAACTGTCGAGGATAGCTTCGGGTCCTTGGAAGAGAAAGTCTTCTATCCCCTCACGTTCCCGATAACGATTGGACCGGGGTGCATCGTCGTCATCCTGACCCTCAGTGCTCACGCCTCGGTCAAGGCGAATATAGTCGAGAATGCCACTGCTCACTTGGGAATCTTTCTGGCTGTGGTGGTTCTGAGCTTAACCATCTTTCTCTGCTACCGGTACGCTCCACTGATCACGCAACGAATTTCACCGGCGACAGCAGATGGAATCCTGCGCCTCACTGCGTTCGTACTCCTCTGCATCGGAGTGCAAATCACAGCAAATGGTGTGGGAGCGCTGCTGAGAAAGTTACTGAACACGTAGGCGCGTTTCTTAGACTTCCAGCACTATCTTGCCGAACATCTGGCTCGCCTCCATATATTCATGAGCGGCCCGGATGTCTTGAAGTGAGAAAGTTCGATCAATTACCGGTTTCAGACGTCCGGCAAAAATGTGGCCGAGAACTTCATGCAACTCTCCCATGGTTCCCATGAAAGAACCCAGAATAGAGAGTTGCCGCGAAAATAAGAAACGCAGGTCCAGAGCTGCGTTGTAGCCAGTCGTTGCCCCGCACGTGACCAATGTTCCTCCTGGCTTGAGGCTTTTCACGCTCTCGTCCCATGTAGCCACTCCAACGTGTTCGATGACAATGTCCACGCCTTCTTTGTTTGTGATTTTCCGGACCTCGTCCGAGATCTTCTGTTTGTAGTGATCGATCAGATGATCGGCGCCCAGGTGTTTTGCTTTTTCAAGCTTATTCTCATTTCCCGCTGTCGCAATGACGCGCCCATGGAACAGCTTCGCAACCTGAATCGCTGCGATACCAACCCCTGAGCCCGCACCTAGAACTAACACTGTTTGACCGTGACGAATGCCAGCCCGGCCGACCAGCATGTGCCAAGCCGTCGTAAACACCAGTGGCACACTCGCCGCCTGAATGAAATCCAAGGTGTCCGGAATCGGAATCACGTTTACCGCGGGGACCGCGATCAATTCGCAATTCCCGCCGTCCACGCGATTGCCCAGCACGGTAAACTCGGTACATTGATTTTGGCGTCCAGAAGTGCAGTACAGACAACGATTGCAAAAAAGCATGGGCGCAAGGAGCACACGTTGTCCCGAGTAGAAGCCGGTCACGTAATCACCTGTTTCTACGATTTCGCCGGCGATGTCGCTGCCGAGTATGTGGGGAAGAGTTACTTTGCCAATGCCCTTGCGAATCCAAAGATCGAGATGATTCAGCGCGCATGCTCTGATGCGAACCAGAACTTGATCCTTGCGAGGCTGCGGCTCTGCGATGTCTTCATGCTGAAGAACCTCTGGCCCACCAAAGGCGTGAATGCGAACGGCTTTCATAAACGAATAAGCTAGCACAAGATTCGTTGGAACTTAGGAGGTTCAATATGGCAATCCTCGGACTGATCGAATATGAAGACGCGTGCCCTGAGGTGCGGGCAGTTTATGACGACATAATGACGACGCGAAAAATTGATTGGATCAATAACTTCTGGAAGGCGCTCGCAAACGATCCGGCAACGCTGAAGCGAACGTGGAACGACATTAAGGAAATTATGGGACCCGGAGCGCTCGATCCGCTAACCAAAGAACTGGTTTATGTAGCCGTGAGTGTCAGCAATCAGTGCGGCTATTGCATCGCGTCCCACACGGTATCGGCCAGGAACAAGGGCATGACGGATGATATGTTCAAAGAACTCATGGCCGTTGTGGGAATGGCAAATGAGACCAACCGCCTGAGCGCGGGATATCAAGTGGAAATCGACGAGCAGTTTAAGAAATAAAAATACTATGACACTAAAAGTTACGACTTCGTATCTCGAAGACTCAATCGCGCTTTTTCACTACTACAAGAAGCTCGCGGAACGCGCAATCGAACAGGTGAAAGACGACCAGCTTACTGCCGTGCTGGACAACGAGATGAACTCAATCGCAATCATTGTGAAGCACATGGCGGGAAACATGCGCTCACGTTGGACTGACTTTCTTACTAGTGACGGAGAAAAACCCGACCGTAATCGCGACACCGAATTTGTGGACGCACCAAGCTCGCGAGACGCCCTAAACAAAATGTGGGTGGAAGGTTGGGACACTCTATTCGCGGCGCTCTCCCCACTCTCGGAAGCGGACCTCGGAAAGACGGTGTTGATTCGAGGGGAGGAGCACTCGGTGATGCAAGCGATTAATCGTCAGATCGCGCACTACGCCTACCATTGCGGGCAAATCGTTATGTTGGCGAAACACTTCCAGGCAGATAACTGGAAATCATTGAGCGTGCCCCGCGGGCAGTCAGCCCAATTCAACAAGAAAGTGGCCAGTCGGGAGAGCAGCCAGCGCTAGGAAGGTGACATCCTCAGCGTGCTCGGGCTTTTGTCTTGGGGAATTTAAATTCGTGCAAAGCAAAGTTCACCCGCCGTCCGCGAAAAGCAACGCCTTCAGCTTGCAAACGCATGCGCTGGTCGACTGCGTAATCAGCCGGAACCTTGATAGCGCCTCCCGCGCCGAGAACACGGTGCCACGGAAGCCCAACACTACGTTTCATTACTTGGGCCACCTGCCTGGCATACCCCGGATACCCTGCTGCCCGGGCCACCGCCCCGTAACTCGAAACTTTTCCGCGCGGAATTGCTCTGATTGCGGCCGCGATCCTGTTCCTCATCTCCGACGCAGCGGACGCACCCTTCACCCTAGCCGTGGAGAACCGTTTCACTTCTTGATCGCCACAGCTACGCCATCGCGGATTGGCAGAATCGTCGTGAACAACTCCGGCGAGCCGTACAACAGTTTGTTGAATTCCAGAATGGCCTTCGTCGAAGCTTCAGTGGGACTCTTCTGCGCTACTTTCCCGCTCCATAAGACGTTATCGGTGACGAAGAGGCCTCCTTTACGCAAGCGGGGAATGGCAAGCCGAAAGGCGCGCGGATAGTCTTCTTTGTCGATGTCGTTAAAGATTATGTCGAACTCCCCATTCTGCTCAGAGAGGATTTCCAGCGCGTCGCCAGTCTTTATATCGATCCTGTCCAAAACACCTGCTCGGACGAAGTATCCGCGAGCTTCTTCGGCATTTTTTCGATTGCCATCGGTATAAAAAACTCGCCCGCCTTCGCCAACGGCTCGGGCCCACCAAATCGTCGAGTACCCGATTGCGGAGCCCATCTCAAAGATGGCTTTAGCTTGAATCATCAATGCCAACTGATGAAGAAGACGGCCGACAAGCGGGCCAACGATCGGAATATCGCGCTCCACAGCTACAGATTCCATTTGCTTCAGTACTTCGTCGCGAGCGGGAATGACCGAATAGAGGTAATCTTCTACGCCCTCGGCGGTAATGCCGTGTTGCCGCCATTGCGGTTTGTTCTGGACCTGATCAGGCAAAAGGCCTCCTCAAAGAAATTAAGAATTACGCAAGCGTCTGGCCGGGCTTCATTTCCAAAATTTCAAGATTGGGAACCAGCTTTTGCAAATCCGCGGGCCTTCCCGTCAGCTGCGGAAAGGTCCCGAAATGCATCGGAATGACTGTCTTTGGCTAAGCAAATTGCAGGCATACGCGGCCTCGTGCGGTCCCATGGTGTAGTGGTCACCGATCGGCAGCAGTGCAATCTCAGGCGCATAGAGTTCACGGATAATTTGCATGTCTCCAAAAACGCAGGTATCCCCGGCGTGATACATCTTGACACCATTCTCGAATTCAATGACAAAACCGCAGCCTTCGCCACCATAGATGATTTGATCGCCGTCCTGAATGCCTGACGAGTGTCGGGCGTCAACCATGGTGACTTTTACGTCTCCCACTGCCTGTGTTCCGCCCTTGTTCATGGGTAGTGTTTGTTTGGCGCCTTTGCTTTGCAACCAGGTGGCTAACTCAGGAATGGCAACGACCTTAGGATTGTGCTTCTTCGCAATCTCGACGGCATCGCCTATGTGATCTCCATGCCCGTGGGTGCAAAGCATGACATCGACCTTCTTTAAGACTTTTTTATCCTCAGGACATTTGGGATTGCCCATGACCCAGGGATCGACGAGGAGCGTCTGGCCGCTAGGAGTCTCAACTAGAAACGTCGCATGCCCCAACCAGGTGAGCTTGATTCCATTAAGCTTCATGATATTTCTTCCGTAATTATCCAATGAGTCTATTAAGAAAACAGCTCAGTTCGCAAATGTCGGTTCACTTCGAGCTGTCACGTCGCTTTTGTTTTCCGCTTCGATCTCTTGCCGCTATAACATGTTGGCCGTGTCCGACCTGAATGCACTAATCTCGCGGGAACAGATCGCTGAGCGTGTAGCTGCAATTGCAGCAGAAATCACGCGTGATTTTTCTGGACAGTCGATTGTATTTGTTGGGGTGTTGAAGGGCGCCGCTATCTTCTTGAGTGATTTGATTCGAGAAGTACAGCTCGACGCTGCATTCGATTTCATAGGCGTCTCAAGCTATGGCAACCGCCCAACTCCGGCTCAGGAACTCAGCACCGGCTGGGATTCCACTGGAGAAGTCCGGCTCACCAAAGACGTCGACCAGTCTCTCATCGGGAGGAATGTGATTCTGGTGGAGGATATCCTCGATACAGGACTTACGCTGACTTTCCTGAAAAGCGTCTTGCAGGCACGCCGTCCTAAATCGCTTCGGGTTGTAACGTTGCTGGACAAATCGTCCCGCAGAATTCAACCTGTGCAGGCCGACTACGTGGGCTTCGCCATTCCCGACGAATTCGTTGTAGGCTATGGGATGGACTACGCCGAACGTTATCGCAACCTACCTGATATTCGAATAGTGCCGCGTCAGAAATAGGAACCTCTTCTACACAATCCCCGCTACACATCTGTTGCGAACTGTCTTTGTTGTGTCGAACAGTTGTGTCGAAAACTCTGCTGGAACTTTGCCATTAGATGCGCCGTATCTCAACTAACGTTTGATAGTCCGCACCGTCAAACGGACAGGCAAGGAGATCAGTATGTCCGCAAAATACAATTTCATTATCGACAGATGGGAATGGCGAATTGGATTGAATGTAGCAGGTTTCGTAGTGTGGCTCGTTGCAGCTGTGGGATTGCTGAAATTGGCCGCTTAAAAGGAATTCAGAAACAATTAACGAATCATCGAGCGACGACAGCTTCCCTGGCGGCGTAGTGAGATTCTACGTAGTCATCCAGAATTTGGATGAATTCGGCGACAATCCTGTCACCCTTTAGAGTTGTGAAGAGTCGTCCATCGACGTACACGGGAGCTTTTGGCTCCTCGAAAGTACCAGGCAGCGAAATCCCCAGACTCGCGTGCTTGGATTCACCGGGGCCGTTGACCACGCAGCCCATCACTGCGACCTTCATCTCTTCGACCCCGGCGTAATTTTCTTTCCACACCGGCATCTGTTCGAGCAGATACGACTGAATTTGCTCCGCCATCTCCTGAAAGAATGTGCTGGTGGTGCGTCCGCATCCGGGACACGCGGTTACCTGCGGAGTGAAGCTGCGAATTCCTAAGGATTGCAAAATCTGTTGAGCCACGCGGACTTCTTCGCTGCGGTCGCCGCCGGGCGCGGGCGTCAACGAGACGCGAATCGTGTCTCCAATTCCTTCTTGCAGCAGAACTCCCAGCGCGGCACTTGAAGCGACGATCCCTTTCGCTCCCATGCCTGCCTCGGTCAATCCGAGATGCAGCGGATAGTTGCAGCGAGATGCCAGTGAGCGGTAGACGTCGATCAAGTCCTGCACGCCGCTCACTTTTGCGCTCAAAATAATTTGATCGGGGCGCAATCCATATTTTTCAGCCAGCGCGGCCGAATTCAGCGCGCTGACGACCATCGCTTCCATGGTGACTTCGCGAGCGCCCCGCGGCTCGGGCAGGTGCGAATTCTCATCCATCATCCTGGTCAACAAAGCTTGATCAAGCGAACCCCAATTCACGCCGATGCGCACCGGCTTTTGGTTCTCCGCCGCAACCTCGATCATGGTGCGGAAGTTGGCGTCGTCCTTGCGCCCGATCCCGACATTACCGGGATTGATTCGATACTTCGCAAGCGCACGGGCGCACTCGGGATACTTCTTGAGCAGCAGATGCCCGTTGTAATGGAAATCGCCAATGATTGGGACACGGACGCCTTGCTTGTCGAGTTGCTCGACAATAGGAGCCACGGCTGCTGCTGCATCGTCATTGTTAACGGTCACACGGACCAACTCTGAGCCAGCGCGTGCCAATGCTGCAACCTGCTGAACCGTAGAGGCGATGTCGGCAGTATCGGTGTTAGTCATGGATTGCACAACTACAGGTGCATCTGCGCCCACGCGAACGCCGTTTATCGAGGTGGTGACGGTTTTTCTACGTCGAATGTCTGCCATTGGGAATCTTCATTTTAGCATGTGATCTTAGGTGGGCGGGCGCCCCACAGCCACATTGAAATCGCAGGAGTCTAAGTACGGAGTACGAGGCATTCTCGCCTCGCCAAAAACTCGCTACTGAAGCCGGGGCGCGAAGCTGGGCAGCATTTTGGCAATGTCGTTGTAAATCACTACCACGGTGAAGAGAACCAGGAACACGAAAGCCACTTGATAGATTCGTTCTTTGATTTGCAGGCTGATGTCGCGACCGATCAGAGTTTCGACCAGCAAAAGCAGGATGACGCCGCCGTCGAGAATTGGAATTGGCAGCAAGTTCAAAATGCCAAGGTTAAGGCTGATACCAGAGGTTAATCCCAACAACGGAGTCCAGCCTTTTTCCTGCGCGGCTTCTCCTGCATCTTGAGCGATGCCAATGGGGCCGGAAAAAGTACGAATCGAAACCTTATGCTGGACCAGCTTCTGTACTAACTGAAGAATCAGAGCAGCGTTCGTTCTATTGTCGTCCACCGACTTGCTCAGAGCTTTGACAAACGGCAACCTCCCGACCTTCATTTCAGGCTTGCTCTGGAACCCTATTCGATATTTTTGGACATGGGGGTCGTCGGTGTTCGCCAGAACAGGCTGAACCTGGAATTTCAGGGTTTGGCCATCGCGAAGCGCAGTGAGTTCGACCGGTTTATCTTTCGTTTGTTGCAAGCTGTCGATCATCGTTTCGATGAAAGGCAACGGCTTGCCATCCATGGCGATAATCTTGTCGCCTTCCTGGATTCCAGCCTTCTCGGCTGGCATGTTGGACTCGAGAATTCCCACAATCACAGATTCATATGCGTGCCATCCGGCGGCTCCATACGCGTCGCGTGATTCTTGACTTGTCTCCGGAACGACCGTTTTCTCTAACGACTGACTGCCGCGCTGCACAGTGACTTGCAAGGGTTGATTCGGGCTCAGCATTTCCTTGAAAGAGACCTGCTCCCAGGTAGGGTTGTTGATATCCTCTATCCGGACAATTCGATCCCCAGGTTCGATACCGACTTTCGCAGCTGGAGAATCAGCTTTTACGGAAGCAATGACCGCTGGCTGGTCGAGAAACACCGCGTGCTCGTAGTGCACCGTATAAACCACTGTGAGCAAGCCAATCGCAAACAAGATATTCATGGCCGGGCCGGCAATCGCGATAATGAAGCGATGCCAACGAGGATGTGACAGGAACTCACCGGGATCGCCGCTGCGTGCGTCGGCGGGGTTCTCGCCGCTCATCTTGACGTAGCCGCCGAGCGGCAGTGCATTAATGCGATATTCGGTTTCGCCTTTGCGAAAGCCGATCAAGCGTTTGCCGAACCCAATCGCGAATTGCTCTACGCGGACGCCCAGCAACTTGGCCGTTGCATAGTGGCCAAATTCGTGAATCAGGATCATGAATCCTAGAATTCCTACGAATGCCACGATAGAAATAAGAATTTGAGCCATAAAAGTCGGTATTATTCCCTTTGCATCGCTGCTGAAACCGGCAGCACCCCACGAGCTAAATGACTCACTCTACCTTCCGCGACACGGCGAGCCTCCGTGTCGGCTTGCAACACTTCTACTATAGATTCAATTTTGCCTGTGTGCGTTTCAGAAAGCACTTCCTCGATGACTAAAGGGATCTCATGGAACCCGATACGGCCATCCAGGAATGCGGAAACTGCGACTTCGTCGGCGGCGTTAAGTGCAATAGTTTTCGCACCTCCTGCCTCCATTGCTACATACGCAAGCCGCAGACAGGGGAATTTTTCCATGTCCGGCGGGGAGAAGTCGAGGTGCCGTAGGTTCATGAGCGGAAAGTGCATATCGGACCGAAGCCGCTCCGGATAGTTAAGCGCGTAAAGGATAGGGAGTCGCATATCCGTCACGGAGAACTGAGCAAGTATACTGCCATCCACAAACTCAACCATCGAGTGGATGGTCGACTGCGGATGCACGATCACTCGCACCTGATCGGGCGGAATGTTGAACAATCGGCATGCCTCGATCACTTCGAATCCCTTGTTCATCAACGTCGCCGAATCCACGGTGATGCGACGCCCCATCTTCCATGTGGGGTGATTCAGGGCTTCGGCGACTGTGATGGAAGGGAAGCGGGACGCGGGGGTATTCAGGAAGGGTCCTCCCGAAGCGGTGAGCCAGATGCTCTTTACCTCGTCCATCCGGCCGGCGCGCAGGCATTGATGTACGGCATTGTGCTCGCTATCGATTGGGAGAACAGGTTTACCCTGGCGGCGCGCTTCCGCCGCTATTAGTTCGCCGGCGGCAACCATGCATTCCTTATTTGCCAGGCCGACGGTTTTTCCGGCCTTTACCGCTTCGTACGTCGCTTCTAGCCCAGCGACACCAACGATCGCGCTCACCACGAAATCGACCTCGGGACGAGTCGCCACCCGCACAGTTCCGGCGGCGCCATGGACGACTTCGACGTGGTTAAGGCCCGCAACCTTAAGGCGGGATCGCAGAATCTCAGCGTCGGCCTCGCGGGCAACAGAAACCACTTTCGGCTGCCATTGCTTTACCTGCTGGAAGGCAGCTTCGAGGTTATGTCCGGCGGCCAAGGCAACGATCCGGAAGCGATCCGGATGTGATTCGACCACGTTAAGGGTGCTCAGTCCAATCGAACCAGTTGAACCGAGGATGGCGAGACGCTTCATGGAAGGGATCTAAGACAGTTTAGCGGATTGTGCCTTCTAGGGAATAACCAACCGCTGTCATCTCGAGCGAAGGAGGGTCGTCCGGGTACGGACGATCTTCCGAAGTCGAGAGATATGCTTGCCATTGTTTAAGCAAAGAGGTGGCCGACGAAGAACAGATTGAGCCTGCAAACAGCAGATCTTTCAACTGCCGTTATGAACTCGCGGGCGAGTTCATTCCCTCCGCTGAAGATGATAGGGTTGAGAAGATATTGGGTCTACTGCTGCATCACTCGCCACGCCGCGTAACACCACAGCACGGGTGCCGCGAAGAGTAGCGCATCGATGCGGTCAAGCATGCCGCCATGGCCGGGAAGCAGCGTTCCGGAATCTTTCACACCCGCTCCGCGCTTGATCAGCGACTCGGCGAGATCCCCAAGTTGAGCCGCTACGTTAATTGCGGCCGATAGCAGTACGACTGGCCACAACTCAGGTTTCTGGAGGGCGAATATTCCATCTCGCCTTTCGATCAAGTGCGCCTTTAGCAACGCCGTGCAGATCGGCAAGGCATAGTTGTAGAGCAATGTGCCCACTAGCAAACTTGCTACGAGAGATGCTGCGGCGCCCTCCCATGTTTTTTTGGGACTGATACGCGGCGACATCAGATGACGGCCCAGAGAGCGTCCGACGAAGTAGGCGAAAATATCCCCGGCCCAGACGATGAGCAGTAGGTACAGAACCAAGAAAGCGCCTGACCATTGTTGTCGAATCTGCACCAGGAACGCCATAGGCAGCGCCACATAACAAAGTCCAAAAACCGACGTCATAGCAGCTGGGAAAGCACTGGCAAGATCGGCGCGATTCATCCCGATAGCTAAAAATAAGAAAGCTGCGAGCGATGCTGCGAAACCAGCTCCATAAATGAATATTGCAGTCGAAAGCGTGGGCCTAGCATTCATCGAGCCAAGCGCCAGAAGCACAAACAACGCCGCAACGAAAATGTAAGTAGGCCAATAAAATGGGCTGATCGCGTACGCTTCCGAAAGCTTCAGCAATTCGTGAACGGCAAGTAGTGCGACCAGCCCGGTCACCATTGCTACCAAAGGGATCGGAGCCCGCAAAACCAGCAACAGAACAATTGGGATCAGAACAACCGCGGTCAGAACTCGCTTGAGCAGGTGCAAATCTTAACTCCGGCCAGTCTTTGCCGAGTGCGAAGGATGCGAATGGGATGCATCGCCGGTTAGACCCCCGTAGCGGCGTTCGCGCTTCTGATATTCCTCGATGCCCTCCAGCAGATGCACCCCGCGGAATTCGGGCCAGAGCGTTGGAGTGACATAAATCTCGGCATACGCGAGTTGCCATAGTAAGAAATTGCTGAGCCGCATTTCGCCGCTGGTGCGTACTACTAGATCGGGATCAGGCAGATGTCGGGTGTAGAGATGGCGCGACACCGAGTCCTCGTCAATTTCCAAGTGTTCTAACCCACCGTTGCGGGCTGCAGATTCGACAATCGAGCGGAAGGCATCGACCAGTTCCGTTCGCGCGCTGTAATTCAGCGCGAGAGTCAAAACCAGGCCTGTGTTCTGGCTGGTAGCTTTTCTTGCGTTCTCCATTTTCTCTTGCACCGACGGAGGCAGCTCGTGCAACCTGCCAATATATTCGAGGCGAACGTTCTGATTGTTCATAGTGGCGACTTCCTGCCGTAAATAGCGGCACAGCAGGCTCATCAGGAAGTCGACCTCGCTCTTGGGGCGTTTTTTCCAGTTTTCTTCCGAGAAAGCGTACAGAGTCAGCGCGGGAATGCCGATCGTGGACGCCGTCTCAACCGTCGACCGGACCGACGTCAGCCCGGCACGGTGTCCGGCAATGCGCGGAAGATGGCGTTTCCGCGCCCAGCGCCCATTGCCGTCCATAATGATGGCGATATGTTTTGGAAGCCGTTGCGGATCCAGCCGCGAGTAAGCCTCGGCTTCCTTGCGATCCAGTCCGGCAGGAATTGTCGCCCGCACACTAACCTCTTGTTCTGTTCGTCGAAGCTAACATAGCAGGAAATTGGGGTGCAATAACAGCAGGGAAAAGTGCGGGTAGTGCCTCAGTTTGAAATCTCATGGCGTAGAATCGTGGCGCGGTCTGGCAAGCGTGGTCCTTGCAAAAAGAGAGGTGCGGCATGAAGCGCTATGCGAGAGCTGTCCTTGGCGGTTCTGTAGCGATCCTAGCTGCATTTGGATGGACGGTAGCAGTCAGCTTTCTCATCTCATGGAAGTACGGCGATAGCATCGTCGGGGTGAGAAATGGGCTGGCGCTTTGGATATTACTGTTCTTGATCTTCGCGGCAGGATTCTACTTGTCTTTTCGCACCGCTTACGGCTCAAAGATTTCAAACTGAGGCACTACCAAAGTGCGATTCGCTTGAAAGGATGGGGCACCCGTCGGTTGGGATAATCCACGCAGTTAAAATCCTCCACCGTCCAGAGTCGGAGGGCCCCCCGAAACTCGGCTTCCACCAAAGGATTTCATGGTAATATCTCGGCCTCCGGCGAAGGCCGCCGGGTTCTCCGCGTAGTGAACGACGTTACGCGCCGAACTGGAAAGGGAGAGACGATGAACTTCAAGCGTAGTGCATTTATCACGGCAATTATCATTCTGTGCACCGTAGCGATTCCGGCTACGACCGCGGCGCAGCAGAATCACTCGCGGAACCTCCGCAAGAACAGTGCAGTCAGTGACGCCGAGATCACCATCCTCCAGACCACTGATCTGCATGACCACGCGAATGGCGTCGACCATGTGGGGCTTGATGTTGATCCCGTGGACGGCACGAGCGTGACCGGTGCTTACTCCCGAATCTCGGCTTATGTGAATTATGTGCGCGCCACCACCAAACATCCCGTGATACTCGTCGATTCCGGCGACTGGACGATGGGCACGCTCTACGATTTGACCCTGGGATCGCAGCCGCTGGCCCTCACGTTTATCAAACTCATGCACTACGATTGCGTGACGCTTGGCAACCACGAGTTTGACTACACGCCTGCCGGCCTGGCGAAGATGCTCGGCGCGGCGCAGAGTTCTGTCGGCTTCAACACGCCTATAGTGGCCTCAAACATGAATCTTGGTGGCGACACTGACCTCGCTCCGTTCGTAGGCGATGGAAAGCTTATCAGCGCTACAAGAGTCGAAGACTTGGGAAATGGGATCAAGGTGGGTTACATCGGACTCATGGGTAAGAACGCGGCGCAGGACGCGCCCGGCTCAGCTCCGGTGACCTTCTCAGATTTTTCAACGAACTATGCGTCCATTCAAGCTTTGGTGGACGAGCTGCGGAATGTGAATCAGGTGCAGATCGTGATTGTTCTCTCGCACTCCGGCACGAACGCCACCGGAACCTCAGGAGAAGACGTCAGCCTGGCACAACACGTGACTGGCGTTGATGTGATCGCGTCCGGACACACTCACACTCCGTTGGGAACCCCCCATACCGTGACGAATGGAACCTGGCAAACACAGATCATTGATGCCGGCGCTTACGGCACTAATGTCGCCCGCATTGATCTCAAGTACAACGCCGCGACGATGTCCACTACGCGTATCAAGTTCAGCAATCTGCTCATGACGAGCGCCAATCTGGCCCATCTCGGTTTATCGCCTGATCCGGGGATAGGCAAAATCGTGCTGGCCACCGACCAGGGTCTAAATGCGGAGCTTGCGCCGTTCTTCAAGCAAACTTTTCCTGACTACGATTCTACGAACCTGGGAACGGGAATTTATCATCCGGTGGGAAGCAGCGCACAGAAGATGATGTCCAACGGAAAGAGCTCTGTGCCTCCCCCGAACGGACTTGGAGACCTGGCCGCCGACTCGGTCCGCAGCGTTCCCAACAGCATAATCGAGCAGACTCTGGCCGCGGTCGGAGGCAATCCAGCCAATCTTCCCGGATACGATTTCACTCCTTATCAGGGTTCCGCAGTAGCCACGGGTGTCCTGCGAAGCAAATTGCTGGCCCAAGTGCCACTCTCTTTCGCGGACATATATGACGTCCTACCTCTGGGGATAACTCCGGATTCCACCCAAGCTCTCCCTGTAGGCTTTCCGTTGATTTCAACTTACCTCGACCCCGGGGACGTGAAGAAGGTGTCCGCCCTCCAGTTGGTGGTGCAGACTGGCCTTGCTTCTGCGGATTTCTATCTGAACCTCTCTGGCCTTCAATACAGTCTCAAGGCGACGGAATCGTATGTGTACTTCAAATATTCCACCGCCGCTGAGGTACTCCAGCTAACGAGCCAGAAGGCCTCGGCGGGATCAAGCGAGGCACTCCTGGCGCTGGAGGCGCTTTCCACTCTCGGCACGGATAGTGGCGCAGCCCTGCTCGCAGCCTATGCCGGAGGTAATCCTTATGCCGCTGCGATGGTCAGCCTGAACGACGTGAATCCCGACGCCGGTCAGATCGGCGCCAACCTGGGCGTTCTGGGGCAGGTGGCCGCCGCCGCCGCGGCAGATAGCGTAGCGGGTACGAATACTCTGAGTGCGTTGATTGTTTCCAGGGCCGTTGCCGCTATCGATACTGTCTCCGGCTTTGCGCCGGGCGACACCGCGAACACAGGACCGGTGACCGCTCTGTCTGACGCCGTCCGCGTACGAATGGCAGTGGACCTCTATGCGGTACTCCTGCTCGGCGCGGTCCAGGCAGAGTTCGGCGTCACCATTACCCCGTACGCTTCTGCCACCGGCTCGACCGTACTGTCGGGCGCGAACATTCCCGGTCTACTGGCCAACCGCATTGACGCCGCTCCCGGCACCCCCAACGTTCAGGAACTCAAGGAGTGGATGGCGCTGCTTTCCTACGTGGGAACCGGACTCGGCGGATCCATACATCATGAGTATGCCTCGAGTTCGAATTTCACAAAGTTCAGCAACTTTGGCCGTGCCGTCCGGACGCGTAACCTCAGTTACCCTGTTGCTAGTATCGGGCAGCTCTTTGGCACACTCAGCAGTCTACAGAAAGCGCCATAGGGCCGTGGGAAATGAGTGGCTCTTTGGATGGAAAGCTGGGCCGCACCCTGAGGCCGTCAACTGACCGTCCAAACGAGCCAAATCTTGACATCGGACTTGGTCGTCGTAGTCTCTCGCCGTCTCCCGGTTTCCGGAGAAACATTTCTTTTCAAAGGAGAAACATTATGCAAAAGCTGGTTTATTTCGGTGCAGCGACACTGCTCCTGTTGAGCATCACAGCTGGCGCGCATCATGTGAGCGCGCAGCCAAACTCCGCAGATGCCGACAAAGCTGCCATTCAAGCGCTCTATAACGAATTCAACGACGCCTTCAACAAGCGGGACGTCAACCGCATCATGGCAGTCTATGCGCCGGACGTTTTCGTATTTGACGTTGTCCCGCCGCGCCAATATCCGACATGGGACGCATACAAGAAGGACTGGGAGGACCTTTTCGTGATGTTTCCTGGCCCGGTCACCAACTCCATCTCGGACCTGAACATCACGGTTGTGGGCACGGTGGCCTATGCTCGCAGCATTGATGACAGCACAATCACCGCAAAGGACGGTTCGAAGTCGCGCGTGGTCGTGCGATCGACCGATGTGCTGCGCAAGTCGAACGGGAAGTGGCACATTGTTATGGAGCACAACTCCGTCCCGGTGGACCTTGCCAGTGGCAAGCCCGACCTGCTCTCGCAGCCGTAGGAGTGTCGGCGTGGATTTTTTGGATAAACGGTGGTGGGGACGCCGTCCGGAAACTTGACGGTTGGTTGCGGCATTTGTGTCAGGGGAAGGCTTTCAGCAATTCCGCAAGCGTGCCTTGGATCTGGATGGCACGACTGAAAGTCGTGCCCTGACACGAAACTTCCGCGGGCGGAAGCCATACAGTCAGGTGAAAGCGGCGGACAGAGCTAGCCCCGAACTTGTCGAAGGGAGTGTTCGCCCAACACGGGCAACATCGTCCGCAATTGCGAATTTCTCTAAGCCACAACCGGTTCGGCGGGAAGCAAGTCGGGAAAAAGTTCGCGGGTGGGATCCACTTGCAACCACAGCAACGCTCCAACGCGCAGTGAGGCCACCATCGGGACGAACGGCGCATTGTAGTTGCCGAAATAATGCACCATGTGGCCGAAAACGACAGTGGATAGCGCGCCAGTGGCGTTGGCGGCGGTGTTCGGTAAAACTCTTTTCATCTCCTGAAGTTCGCGCGTTACTCTAGCGAGAACCAGTTAAAGTTGCCAATCGTGTTGTAGTATCCTCCGGTATCCATGACCATCTGCAGCGTATGTGTGCCCGCGGGTAGGCGGATTCCCGGCACACTGAGTGTCTGCCACGTCTGCCAGCCGTTGGTCTGTGGCACAGAAATCGGGCCGCTCACGTCCCGTCCGTCTACGGCGAGATGGAAGACACCGCCGGCTACATCTGTGGCGACCCTCACGTTCAGCGTGTACATACTCGGGCGCTGGATGTTGACCGTGTAGTTCAGCCAATCGCCAGGATTGGTGGAACCCACGTCGTATCCGCCGCCTGTATCGGAGCAATTTTCGATATAGACGGTTTCTCCCGGGCGGTA